>Ga0209598_10000030_pt1 | contig 101160 bp, 77 predicted proteins | sample M_140807_EF_Meta_FD_187317 | JGI IMG/M metagenome (GOLD analysis project Ga0209598, IMG submission 187317) | Freshwater microbial communities from Lake Montjoie, Canada to study carbon cycling - M_140807_EF_MetaG (SPAdes) (version 2) | ecosystem: Environmental > Aquatic > Freshwater > Lake... | reverse complement strand
CGGGTCTCGTACACCGGACGACAGACCGTGTAGGGAATCTCCTTCGTCATCGTCTCGTAGACCGGCTTGCAGACCGTGTAGGCCTGCTCGCGGGTCTCGTACACCGGACGACAGACCGTGTAGGGAATCTCCTTCGTCATCGTCTCGTAGACCGGCTTGCAGACCGTGTTGCGGATCTCACGGGTCCGCGTCTCGTAGACCGGCGTGCAGACCGTGTAGGTCTCCTGCCGCTCCTCGTAGACCGGGGTGCAGACGGTGTAGGGAATCTCCTTGGTGATGGTCTCCCAGACCGGCTTGCAGACCGTGCTGCGGATCTCACGGGTCTTCGTCTCGTACACGGGCGTCATCACCGTGTAGGGGACTTCCTTCGTGATCGTCTCCCAGACCGGCTTGCAGACGGTGTAGTTGACGGTCTTCGAACGGGTCTCCCACACCGGCTTGCAGACGGTGTACTCGACCTCCTTGAACGACTTCTCGGTTTCGTAGCGGACGCAGTCGATCTGCTTCTGTTCGACGACCTTCTCACGGATCGTCTTGTAGCAGGTGTACTGCTTCTGCTCGTAGACGACGTCCTTGACCATGCGGGTGCCGCAGCACGAGGCCTTGGCCTCGCAACTCGGCTCGCTGGCGGACGCCTCACAACTCGAACAACCACCGCGGGCATGCGCGAAACCGACCGTGGTCAGTTTGCCGCTGCCGTGTGTGTAGCTGGCAATGCCGCAGTAGGCGGCGTCGGCCCGATGGGCTGACGACGCGATACAACAGAGTGCCAGCAGACAACAAAGCCACGTATTCCTCATGTCTGCTGCCTCTTGGAAGAGGACGGCTCCTGGAACTGGGTGAAAACCGGGGAAACGAAACGCTGGAACGCGGACATGGCGACCCATCTCCGCACCTTCTCAAAGATCGGCCACAAACTCCCCGCAGGTTGACCATCCCACGCAACCAATCCGCCTTTTCCAGAGTTCCAGGCCCGTTACAACCGCTGTATTCAGACCCGGGCGGGCCGGTTTCCTTGCGACCCGATGGAAGCGGCGGGTAAAGTCTCCCGCGGCTGGGGAACCCCTCCACGCGGCAGGCCCATGACCGAGTCCCGAACACAGCCCGGAGAAACCCCGTCCGACGCCTCGGTGCCGAAGGTCGTCGTCAGCCGGATCAGCCTCTATCTCCGCGAACTCCAGCGGCTTCAGGCAGCCGGCCAGCAGACGATCTCGTCGAGCCAGCTCGGCACGCTGCTCGGCTTCAGCGATGCCCAGGTTCGCAAGGACCTCGGCTTCTTCGGACAGTTCGGCTATCCGGGAGTCGGCTACCGCTGCGACGAACTCATCCGGGCGATCCGCGACATCCTCGGCACCAACCAGCCCTGGCCCGTCGTGATGCTCGGCGCGGGCAACCTCGGCCAGGCGCTCCTCGGCTACCGCGGCTTCGGCCGGCAGAACTTCTCGATCGCCGCGGTCTTCGACGCCGATCCGGCCAAGGTGGGACAGACGATCCAGGGCGTCCGGATCCATCCGCTCGACGACCTCCCCGACATCGTCCGCTCCCGGGGCATCCGCCTGGGAATGATCGTCGTGCCGGCAGAGCGGGCCCAGGAGGCGGCCGACCTGCTGGTGGCCGCGGGTGTCGAGGGAGTCGTGAATTTCGCCCCTGTCACGCTCACCCTGCCGCCCCACGTGGACCTGGTCTCCGTCGACCTCGCGATCGAACTCGAGCAGCTGTCGTTTGCGGTCATAAACAGGCTCGCCAAACCTCCGGGCGACGCGGCCGCCTCCTGAAACTACACTCGCGGCATGCATCCCGAACGCATCGTCGTCTTTCTGCCCTGCCATTCGCTCGACGATTTTCCGACCTGGCTCGATGACGACGGGGCCGATGATCTGCTCGCCGCCTGGACTGCCGCCTGGCATCCGCGACTGATCGCCACCGTCGGCTCGATGCCCGACTGGGCGAGCGCCGAATACCCGCCTCGCGACGCGGCCACGGTGCTCGGAATCGTTCCGGACCAGTGCGATCGCCAGGTTTCCGAGATGATCGATGCGGCCGGAATGGCCGGATCCTGCTGGGTCCGGGGCGTCCGCGGCCGAAAGGCGATCGTCGAGGCCGCGCTCGGCGAACTCGGAACTGCGGCCCCGGCTCCAATGCCGCTTGCCGAAGACTTCCACGCCCTCGGCCTGGCCTGGCTGCTTGCGGAACTGCTCGCCCGCCGGATGCGATCCTCGACGGCCCTCGCCGCCTCCGACTTTGCAGACGCCGTGGTGGCGGCGGCCAGGGCCGCCACCGAGGGCAACGAGCCGGCCGCCCGGGAAAAGCTCCGCGAGTGCTTTGGCATCCTCGATGCGACTCGGGCCCAATACTATCCGGTCGATTTCTGGATCCTCGATCTCGTGCTCCTGGCCGAGTCGTCCGGGGGTGATCGGCTGGCCGCCGAACTCGACGCGGCCGTGCCGCTCGGGTTCGTGGCGACGGGAAGGGTCGTCGAGTCGCTGGCCTCGAGTGACCCCGTTCTCGTCGAACGGCTGCGACATCGGCTGCACGCGGGCGATGCCGAACTCATCGGTGGCCGCGACGAGAGCCTGCCGCTCGATGAGTGCACGCTGACGACGATCCGCGAGTCGCTCGCCAGGGGCCGCGAGATCTACGAGCGGCACCTTGGCCGTCCGGCGACGACCTTCGGGCAGTGCACGGGCGGCTGGTCGGCGTTTCTGCCCGATCTGCTCGTCGAGGCCGGATTCACCGCCGCGGTCTGGAACCTGTTCGACGGCACGCCGCTGCCCGATCCGGGCGCCAGCCGGATCCGCTGGCTCGGAGGCGGCGGCGGCTGCCTCGAGGGGGTGGCCCGGCCGCCGCTCGACGCCCGGTCGGCCGCCACGATCCTCTCCCTCCCAGAATCCATCGGCACCGCCCTCGACCGCGACCATACGGCGATCATCCTCTTCGCCCACCATGCGGGCACTGCCAGCCAGTGGTTTCACGACCTCCGCCGGATCGGCGGCTGGAGTCGTGTGCTGGGCGGGTTCGTGACACCCGCTCGTCTGATCGCCGAAACCCTCGGAGTGGGCACCCCCGTCGATTTCGCCGCCGACGCCTACCCGATCGCCTTGCCTGCCGAGCGGGATACGTCCGATCCGGATCCTGTTGGCCGTCGCGTCGCCGCGACCCGCGACGAGGCCGTCCGGCTCGCCGAGCGGGAGCCCGCGGTGCAGACCGCCCTCGAGATGCTGCGGCGGCAACCACTGTCGGCGACGACCGTCACCCCCTCCGTGAGACCGACCCTCTGGGGTCGGCTCTCCGGCCAGATCGCCCGCGACGGGGATGACGACCGACTGCGGCTCGACAACGGCGCGATCTGCCTCAGGATGCATCCGAAGACGGGCGGCATCCTCTCGCTGAGACGGCCCGACGATCGGGGAAACAGGCTCTCGCAACAGCTCGCCGTCCGGTCCACCCTTCCGGCCCCGGCTGTCGGGGCGGCCTGGGAGGACGCCCTCGAGCGGGCGACCTATTCCACGATGCTGGCCGAAACGATCGAGCCCGATGGAAAGGGATCACTGATCAGCCGCGGCAGGCTTCTGTCAGCGACCGCTGGCCTGCTCGGCCGCTACACGCAGCGGGTCTGGCTCGTCGGCCGGGAGCCGCTCGCCCGGATCGAATGGGAGATCGACCTCTCGGAAACGATGCCCAATGGCTTCTCCGGCCCCGTCCTCGAGTCACACTCCGCCTGCCGGTTTGCCTGGAATGAGAACGACCAGACTGAAATCCGCCGCAGTCTGCACGGGGAACCGATACTCAACGAACGGACGGCCTTCACCGCCCCGCACTTCCTCGAAATCGTCCCGCAGCCCGAGGCGGGCCGGCCCGTTCCGGCGACGGCCTTCATCGGCTGCTGCGGGCTGCCCTGGCACCTGCGACCGCAGCCTCAGATGATCGATTCGATCCTGTTTGCGGGCGGCCGTTCGCGGGGGAGCGGTTCGCTGGCGGTGGGGCTTGGCGTGGCCCGGCCGCGGGAAGTAGCGTTGGCCCTGTTGGTCGATGACCGATCGCAGGCCCCCGTTGCAGGAGTCGTCGGATGATCATCACGCTCGACGGCCCGGCTGGGGCGGGCAAGAGTTCCGCGGCCCGGTCGCTGGCGCGAAGGCTTGGATGGTGCTACATCGACACGGGCGCCATGTATCGGGCCGTCGCCCTGGTTGCGATCGACAGGTCGATCCCGCTCGAAGACGCCGCCAGGCTGGCGGAACTCGCCGAGTCGATCAGGATCGTCTTCGTCGAAGGCCGGGTGCTCGTCGATGACCGCGACATCTCGACGGAGATCCGCACAGAACGGATCACGCTCGCCACCCGGCCCGTCGCCGACGCCCCCGCCGTCCGCGAGGCGATGAAGCGGGTGCAGCGGAGGATGGCCGAGGGGGTCGACGTGGTGACCGAGGGGAGGGACCAGGGATCGGTCGTGTTTCCCTTCGCCGATCTGAAGGTCTTCCTCACGGCCTCGGCCGAGGAGCGGGCCCGCCGCCGGCTTCGAGAGGAGGTTGGGCGGGGCCATGCCACCAGTTTCGAAAAGGTGCTCGACTCGCAGTCGCGCCGGGACGAGGCCGACGAGAAGCGGCCGGTGGGCACGCTCAGGCCCGCCGCCGACGCGATCCTGCTCGAAACCGACGGGCTCTCGCCGGAGCAGGTGGTCGAGGCGCTCGTGGCCCTCGTCGAGGCGCGGCGACGGCCCACGGAGCCCCGGGACCGCCGCTCATGATGGCGGCCGAGGGGAATCCCGCGACGGCCGGCGGCCGCCACAGCCGCTTCGGCCGCTGGCTCTACAGCTGGCTCTGGATCATCTGCCGGGCACTCGGGGTTTCGGTGTTCGGCGTACGGACGCGTTTTGCCGAGCCGCTGCCCGAGTCGGGCGGACTGATCGTGCTTTCGAGCCATCAGAGCCACCTCGATCCGCTCCTGCTCGGGCTGGCCTGCAATCGCCGGCTCTCGAGCCTGGCCCGCAGTTCGCTCTACGCGTTCAAACCCTTCGGGGCCATCATCACCGCGCTCGATGCGGTCCCGATCGATCGCAACTCGTCGACGGTCGCAGCGATGAAGGCCGTGATCCGCAGGCTCGAATCGGGGGCCGCCGTCATCATCTTCCCGGAGGGCACCCGAACGCCCGACGGCCGGCTGGGCCCGCTGCAAAGCGGCTTCGCCCTGATGGCGAAGCGGGCCGGGGCTCCGATCGTGCCGGTGGCCATCGTCGGCGCCTGGGAATGCTGGCCGAGGAGCCGCATCCTTCCCCGAACCGGACGGATCCGGCTGGAATTCGGCAGGCTGATCACGGCGGAAGAAATCGCCGCCATGGACGAGCGGCAGTTGGTTGCAGAGTGCGCGAAGAGAATCGGCGAACTCGATGCCGCCGCCCGCCGAATCCGCGATCACCTGCCTACTGGGCGGCACGGGCCCGCTTGAACGGATCGACACGGCCGCCGCCCGGTCCCGGTGGCGGCGTGTTGGGCGACTGGCCGAAGGGGAGCATCCTCGGCCAGCCGAGGTTCATTCCGGGCCACTGCGAGGGTGTCGAAGGCCCGACGTCGGCGGCGGAAGGAGCCGAAGGAGCAGCATCGGCCACTGCGGCCCTGGGCTCTGCCGGCAGGACGGGTACGGCCGGCAGCGGTGCCGGGGCGCGAAGCAGTTCGCTCGGCGCCGGGAAGGCCGATCCGGGCGCGGCCGGCGGGGTGGAGGAGACGACGGTGCCTGGAATGCCCCCCCGCCCACGCTCCAGCACCCGGACCGAAACGTCGTCGATGCGGGCTTCCCCGAGGCCGGTGAGCGCGAACGTGACGGTGAACGGCTCTCCAGAGGCGTCGGCCGGAACCACCCGATAGAGCACGAGCCGCCGCCAGCCGGGCGTCACGCCGACCCGCTCCGCAAGCGACGGACCGCCGATCGAATCAAACACGAGCAGTCCGTCCACGCTTCCCTTGACCGGTTCGGGAACCCAGACCCGGGCCTCGATCTGGAGCAGTTTTCCGCTCGGGGGGCTGATTGGAGGTGTCGTGATCCAGACGGGCGGGGTCTCGACCACGAGCGGCGCCTCGGCGGGATTCGCGGCCTCGGCCCTGATCCGCAGGCTCGACGCTCCCGAGGCCGGATCCACCCGTGACATGTCGACGAGTGTGCGGAGTTCGGGTTGCCGGACGGCGAAGTGCCGCCAGCCGTTGCCGGCAAGGTCCTCGATCCGCTCCATGCCTCCGCCGGGCAGGATGTTTTCCTCCGGCTGGATCGCCGTCAACGCCTCGATGAACTGCCAGTGTTCCGCCAGCGTCGCGTCGGAGGTTGACAGCGGACCGGCCACCATTGATCCGAGCGCAAGCACACCGCGTTCCCAGGTGAGCCGCTCGCACTGTCCGGCCACGGCATAGGCCCGATCCAGCTTCGCGATTGCCGCCGCAGGGTCGGTTGCCGCAAGAGCCTCGCCCTCGACCGCATCCCGCTGGGCTTCGGCCAGGAGCCCGGGGAGTGGGAGATGTCCGAGTGCCGAGGGAGGGAGGCGGGCGAGAAGAGATTCGCCGTCGGCCAGCACGATCGAGGCCTGGGCACGGGCCGAGGCGAGGGCCGCAGGGGCAAGTTCGCGAACGCGTTCCTGCACGCGGCCGGTGACTGCCGGATCGCCACTGAGCAGCACGAGACCCGCCGAGCGGAAGCCGTCGAGCACGATCGAGATGCCGCCGGTCACCCGCTTCTGCCGCAGAGGCCGAAGCCCGCCGGCATCCACCGCCCAGGCCTGGTGCGCCTCGGGCACGCCGGGCACCAGCAGCGAGAGCTGGTCGTTCTCCTTCGGCCGGTCGCCCTGATAGTGGCGGGCCACGATCTGGGCCCCCTGCACGCACCGCCAGACGAGCACCATCCGCGCCCGGGAGGCCTCCAGCACCACCGCCTTCACCTCCGGATCGCTCGCCGTCGCCGCGGCTGCGAAACGACCTGCGGCTGCAAATGGCTCAAGGGGCTTGAGCCTGATGTTCATGGCCCGGGTGGCCGCCGCCCGGGCACGTGACTCGCGGTCGTCACCGTCGAGCCGGTTCGCCGATCCGAAGAGGATGCCCCGACTGCCGGCCGCGACCGCGGTCATGGCGGCGAGCGTCAGGCTCTCGGGGTCGACCGCGAGCCCGCGGCCGCCGATGCCGGCGAGTGCGGCTGCCTGGCGTGCCGTCCGCGGATCGAGTTCCGTCGAGAGCGTGGCGTAGATCGGCGTGCCCGGCCGCGTCAGGCGGGGCCGCTCTCGGAGCCAGGTCAGGTAGTCGGCGAGCTCGAGGCTCGTGCCGAGCACGGTCCTGCGGGCGACGAGCATGTCCACGTGCCGCGAGACCGCCCGCAGGCCGGAGTCGGCCGATCCGATCAGACCCCGTCCGGCCCGGGTGTCGCAGGCCCGCACCCGGCGGGCCCGCTCCGCGAGGGCATCGACATCGGGCTCCGCCAGGCCGCTGCCCATGTCCCAGAGCAGGACCCTGTCCCAGGAGGCCGAGAAGACCGGCAGCGATTCGGGATCACGGATATCGACATCGGGCAGCTGCGGCGGCGGACAGATCACCCAGATCCCGGCGCGTCGCGCCTCGTCGAGCAGGTCGGTGGATGCGGGGGCCGGCAGCCGCACGCAGTTGAACCCGAGCGAGGCGATGAAGTCGAGCGGTTCTCCGTTGTGGTCGATTGCCCGGGGAAAGAACGGCAGACCGGCGACCTCGAGCACACCGCGGGCAACTCCGCTCGGCGGGTCGGCCGAGGCCGCGGGCAGGTCGGACGAGGACGGCTTCTGCAGCGCGGGAGCGGCACCCGCCGGCGGCGGCAGGGAGGTCTGGGCGGCAGTCGGCACCGGGACCGTGGCCGCGTACTGGGCCGGAACGACCGTGGCCGCAGCCGCATCTCTCGATGCCCGGTTCACCGGCTGCTCGACCGCCGGGCCGGCCGCCACGGCAGCCGGTTCGACGATGCCCTCGACGAAAAGGTCGTCGATCGCGATGTCGTACCGACCGGGCGCAGAGTAGAGATCGAGCACGGCGTGGGTCACAACGGCACCTCCGAGGTCGCCGGCCGGTCCGTGCTCAGCCCGCAGGGCCAGCAGCTGCCGCTGCAGGCCGGTCGCCAGCCCGCCGACGTGCAACTGCTCCCAGCGATCGATGTCGTTCGAGATCGTGCCGGGCACGAGCACTTCCACCGGCTTGCCCGTCTTCGGGGCGATGAACTGCGGCAGCATCACCCGGACGGAAAGCCGGATGTCGGGCCGATCGGCCCTGATCCAGAGCGATGCCTTCCATTCCTCGATGGCCCGTGCCCGGGTGAGCGGCATCTGCACGCGGAGCGTGGTGCCGGCCGTCGCCTCGATCAGGAACCGCTCGCCGCCGGCGCCGCGGTGGGCCGCCTCCCGGGAGCGGGCATGCCCGAGCACCCGATGGCCGACGTCCGACTCGGCGACCGCCCAGGCGTTTTCCGGGCCCTCGAACGAGTCCTCGACCGTCGCGGCCGACGCCGAACTGATCGCGAGCAGGACGAGGGCGCAGGCCAAGGCCGCAAGCGACCGGAAAGGAGGCGGGTGTCTGAGACGGAAAACGTCCATCGCGAGGGCTGCTTTCGATTCCACCCGGGCTGACTGGGAAAGGGCGGCAAGCGGGGCTTTTAGCAGCCCTACAGGCTTCGGCTCCAGAGCATCCAGGCCAGGGATGGCTTTTTTTCAGAGCCGGCACGGACAGGATGGATGCTCCGGCCGAAATGCCGCGGCCCCACTTGCGGTGGCCCCGCGGGCTGCGAAAACTAGAGTTTCAGCGGGTCAACCCGGCGACGGCATCCAGCATGAAACCCACCACTGCCGAGGAACTTGCCCATCGGGTTCAAGACCTCCAGCTCGCCAGTCCGGCGCAGCTCGACGGCGTCTGGTCGGAACTCGGCGGCCATCATGCGGCCATCGAGACCTTCGGGGCGACGCTCGTCCGCCGCGAACTGCTGACCAGCTACCAGCTCGACCGGCTGCTACGGGGAGAACGGGGCGGTTTCTTCTACGGCAGCGCGATGGTGCTCTATCAGGTCGGGGCCGGCTCGTTCGCGCGGGTCTACCGGGCCGTCAACCCTGACGACGGCCGGGTGCTGGCCGTCAAGGTGCTCCGAACCCGCTACAGCAGTGATCCGGAGAAGTGCAAGGGGTTTCGTCGTGAAGGCGAGATGGGCCGCCTGCTCCGCCATCCGAACATCGTGGCGATCGAGGACGTCGGACAGCAGAACGGCGCGAGTTACATCACCATGGAGTTCGTCGAAGGCCAGACGCTCCGCGAACTCGTGCGGATTCGCGGGGCCGTCGACGTGCGGCGGGGGATCGACCTCATCCTGCAACTCGTCTCGGGACTGGAATACGCCCATCGGCGTGGCGTGACCCACCGCGATCTGAAGGCCTCCAACGTTCTCATCTCGACCTCCGGACAGGCAAAACTGGTGGACTTCGGCCTGGCCGGCGTCGATGCAGATTCAGGCGACAGGGCGCTCGGACGTCTCGAGCAGCCGCGAACGATCGACTACGCCGCGCTCGAAAAGCTGGCCGGCATGAAGGACGACAGCGTCCGCAGCGACATCTACTTCCTCGGCACGATCGCCTACCTGATGCTTTCCGGCAAGCCGGCGCTCAAGGAAACCCGGGAGCGTTCCGAACGATCCGACCCGCGGCGGTTCACCTCTGTCGAGCCGCTGGCCACTCAGGCCCCCCAGGTTCCCCGCGACCTGGTCGATCTCGTGACCCGAATGATGGATCTCGATCCCCTCGAGCGCTGGCAGACCGCGGCCGATGTCCATCGAGCCCTCGAGCCCCTGGCCGCCAAATACTCGGCCGAAGGCTCGGAGGCGTCCGCGACCGGGCCCAGCCGGCGGGAGACGGATACCGCGGCGGCCTCGGCCCCGCAGGCCAGGCCGGCCCAACAGACCAAGGCGACGCTGATGATCGTGGAGACGTCCCAGACCGCGCAGGAGTCGCTGCGGACCTTTTTCACGAAACTCGGATATCGAGTCCTGATGACGGAGAATCCGCAGCGTGCGCTGGCGCGGTTTTCGAGCATTCCGCCCCCGGCAGACTGTCTCGTGATCAGCGCCCAGTCGCTCGGCGAGGATGCCGTGGCGGCCTTCAACACGCTCTCCACCGATCCCTACTTCGCCGCCGTGCCCGCGATCCTGCTGGCCGGAGAGCATCAACAGGATGTCCTCGACGCCGCGAAGATCGACGAGCGTCGTCGGATCGTGTCGTCGCCGGTGCGCACCACCGATGTCCAGCAGATCCTCGGTGAGATCGTCGTCCAGAAGTGAGCGGCGATTGCCGCCGGGCCAGCCGCTGTCGGAGATGCACCCCGCGGGTCAGTCCTTCGAGTGCAGGCCGCACTCGGTCTTGGCGGTGCCGCTCCAGCGTCCTGCCCGTTCATCCTCCTCCGCCGTGATCGCGCGGGTGCACGGCCAGCAGCCGATGCTGATGTACCCCTGATCGTGCAGCGGGTTGTAGGGGATGTTTTCCCTGACGATCAGGTCCCAGACCTTGGCCTTCGTCCAGTTGGCGAGCGGCGAGATCTTCACCACCCCGAACTTGCGATCCCAGCCCACGATCGGCGAGAGGGCCCGATCCGAACTCTGATCCCGCCGGATGCCGCTCATCCAGGCGTCGAATCGCTCGAGCACCCGTTCGATGACCGCGATCTTGCGGTCGGCGCAGCAGCGGTTGGAGTCGGTGCGGTGGAGGGGACCGCCGTGGATCCGCTCATATTCCTCGACCGTCGTCGCGGGCCGCTCGAGGACCACCTCGATCCCGTAACGCCGGGCGAGCCGGTCGCGGAGTTCGAGTGTTTCCTGAAACTGGTAGCCGGTCTCGAGATTGAAGACGTGGGTCCGAGGGGCGACCGTGGCCAGCCAATGGATGATCGCGCAGCCTTCCGGTCCGAAGGCCGTGGCCATCGTCAGCCGATCGCCATATCGCTCGGCCGCCCAGCGGATGATCTCGGGCGGCTCCGCGGCCTCGAGCGCATCGCTGGCTCGGGCGAGATCCGCGAGCAGTTCCTGCGACGGTTCGGCGGGAGTTGAGCGGGTTCCTTCGGAGTGTGCCATGACCCCTTCACGATAGGGTCTGCGGCGGGATTTATCGACCCGAAATCGACCCGGGAATTGCCCGATTCAGGGCCCGGGGTAGTCTGTGCGGAACCATCCGGTCAGAGGAGAGTACGAGTCATGGCACGCAGCGTCGCATTGGGCATCGATCTGGGGGCGTCGGGCGGCCGGGTCGTGTCCGGCGGCTTCGACGGCCGGCTGATCGAACTGGAGGAGATTCACCGTTTCGAGAACGGCCCGGTTTCGATGGCGGGTGAACTCGTCTGGGATCTCGTCCGGCTCTGGCAGGAGGTGCTGACGGGGCTCCGGGTGGCGGCCTCGCGACACGGCGACTCGGTGCATTCCGTCGGTGTCGACACCTGGGGAGTCGACTTCGCCTTCCTCGGCGGAGACGGCTCGCTCCTGGCCAACCCCGTCTGCTACCGGGATCCCCGCACGCGGGGCATGCTGGCCGCGGCCGAGCGGCTGGTGCCGCGGGAGGAGATCTTCGCGGCGACCGGGCTGCAGTTCATGGAGATCAATTCGCTCTACCAGCTGCTCGCCATGAAGGACCGTCGCTCGAGCCTGCTGGCCGCCGCCGACCGTCTGCTGATGATGCCGGACATCTTCCACTGGCTCCTCTCCGGCGAGGCGACCAACGAGCACACGAACGCCTCGACATCCCAGTGCTACGACCCGCAGCGGCGTGACTGGGCCTTCGGCATGCTCGAGCGGTTTGATCTGCCCACGAGGATCTTCGGAGGTCTGGTGAATCCCGGCACCGGCCTCGGCGGCCTGAGACGCGACGTCGCCGAGGAGACCGGGCTGCGTTCGGCCCAAGTTCTGGTTCCGGGCACCCACGACACCGCCAGCGCCGTGGCCGCCGTGCCCGCATCGGCCCCCCCGAGCCCGCGGCCCGACTGGTGTTACGTGAGCCTCGGCACCTGGGCCCTCGTCGGCGCCGAGCTCGACCGTCCGCTGGTGACGCCCGCCTGCCTGGCCCGGAATTTCACCAACGAGGGAGGCATCGGCGGAACGACCCGCCTGCTCAAGAACATCTGCGGGCTCTGGCTCGTGCAGCAATGCCGGGCGAGCTGGGCCCGGGCGGGCACGACCTGGAGCTGGGAGCAGCTCACGGCCCTGGCCGCGGAGGCAAAACCGCTGGCGACTCTGGTCGATCCCAACCATCCGTCGCTCGTCGCCCCCTCCGACATGCCCGACGCGATCCGCAGCCTGGCGCGCGCCAGCGGCGAACCGGTCCCGGAATCGACCGCCGCGGTGGTCCGTTCGGCGCTCGAGAGTGTCGCCGCAGCGGTTCGCAGGACGATCGAGGAACTCGACGGCCTGCTCGGCCGCCGTGTGGAGCGGGTGCATGTCGTCGGCGGGGGCGTCAAGAACCGGCTGCTCTGTCAGATGATCGCCGACGCCACGGGCAGGCCGGTCGTCGCGGGGCCGGTCGAGGCCACGGCGATCGGCAACCTGCTCGTGCAACTGCTCGCCCGCGAGGGCACGGTCGATCTGCGGGCGGTGAGGTCCGTCGTCCGCGACAGTTTCGAACTCACGCACTTCGAGCCGCGGGACTGCGACCGCTGGAGCGGCAGCGTGGCCCGGCTGGCAGGTGGACTTCAGCGATAGACGAAGCTGTAGACGATCATTCCGACGAGCGAGGCCAGGATCAGGGCGGCGGCCCAGATTGCTCTCCTCAGCCAGCGGGTGGCGATCTCAGCCTCCCGTTCGTGCTGCGCCCGCTCCTGCTCCTTGAGGTGCTCCCGACTGTCGGAATATCTGAGCACGAAGACCGCGTTGCACTTCGGGCAGACGACCTGCTGGTCGAGCATCGCGGCCGTCGTCTTGAGCACGTGCCCCTGCGGGCAGGGAATCCGGTAGGTGGCCGGACGATCCTCGGCTCCGACCTCGAAATCGGAGCCGTCATCGCCGGGAGCGGGAGGGGGCGCGGGCCGGACCGGACCGACCGATGCCGGTCGGGAGGAGCCGGCCTTGGCGGGCGTTCGACAGATCGGGCAGATGCTCTGGCCGGCCTCCTCGACGCCCGGTCCGCGATAGCCGCAGATGCAGGTGATGGAAGCGGCCATGATCGCCTACGCAGCCTGGAGTTGGGGGGCCGGCCGCTTGGTCACGACGCCGTGTTCCACCTGGATGATCGCGTCGGCCAGCGAGAGCGTGCTCGCCCGATGGGTGATCATGATCACGGTCCGGTTTTCGACATATTTCGCCAGCGCCTCGTGGATCAACCGTTCGCTCTCGACGTCGATCTGGCTGGTCGCCTCGTCGAGCACGAGGATCTCGGCGTTTCGCAGGAACGCCCTGGCCAGCGAGATCCGCTGCCGCTGCCCGCCGGAGAGGCGAAATCCGTTCGGCCCGACCATGGTGCGGTAGCCCTCCTGCATCACCGAGATGAACTCGTGGGCGTGGGCCTTCTTCGCCGCCTCGACGATCTCCTCCTCGGTCGCGTCCCAGCGGCCATAGCGGATGTTGTAGAGGATCGATTCGTTGAACAGTTCGGTCTGCTGCGTGACCAGCGCGATCCGCCGCCGCAGATCCTGCAGGGCGAGATCGGTCAGCGGCACCCCGTCGAGCATCACCCGGCCCTTGGTCGGGTCGTAGAACCGGCAGACCAGATTGACGAGCGTGCTCTTGCCGCCGCCGTTCGGGCCGACGATGGCCACCCGCTCGCCGAAGCGGATGCTCAGGTTGACGTCGCGGAGCACCGTGTCGATGCCGTCATAGCTGAACGACACGTCGTCGAAGCGGATCTCGCGGTGGGGCGAGGGGATGCTCTTCGGCTCGGCCGGCTCGGAGAGCCTCGACGTGGTGTCGAGCAGCGGATAGAGCGACTGGGCGCCGACGATGCCGACGTTGACGCCGGTGAGCACGCCGGAGAGTTTTCGGACCGGATCGCTGGCACCGATCAGCATTCCGAAAAAGACCATGATCCCGGGAACGGTCATCGGCCGTTCGGTCATCGTGATGCCGAAGATCTGCGTCTGCTGATTGATCACCAGCCAGGCCCCGACGGCGATCGATGTCGCCACCATGCCGATGCCGAGGATCTCGGTGATCGGGTTCGCCAGGGCCGAATAGAAGGTGTGCCTCATGCCCGCCTTCATCATGTCGCCGGTGCAGTCGCGAAACTTGCCCTTTTCGAAGTTCTCCATCGTGTAGGCCTGCACCGTGAGCACGTTGTTGAGGGCCTCGAGCAGCACGTGGTGGAAGCCGCGTGACCGCTCGAGGATGCCCTTCGAGATGCCGCGAATCCGGCGGTTGAGCCAGACCATCAGGAAGCCCACGAGGGGCGCCATCGTCAGGCAGGCGAGGGTCAGCTGCCAGGAGATGCAGAAGGCGCCGGCGAGACAGGCGATGATCTTGAGGGGCTCGGTGACCGCGCCGCCGAAGACGCTCGTGATCCCCGCCGCCAGCATGTCGGAGGTGCTCGTGACCTGTGCCATGAATCCGGCAGACCCGCGGCCCATGAACTGGGCCCGGTCGAGTTCGAGGGCCTTGTCGAAGACCCGCAGCCTGAGATCGCGGCTGATGTTCATCGCCACCCAGCTGACGATCAGCGTGCCCGTCAGGAGCAGCGCGTGCTTGAGGAACGTGCTCAGAACCACGAAAGCCACCACCCACAGCACGGTTTCGAAGGGATCGCGCGGGAGGAAGCGGGCCAGCCAGGGGGCGAGCTTTTCGGAGGTCGCCACGATCGCCTCGTCTCCGCGGAGCGAGAGGTCGAGGGTGTCGACCCGGTGTCTGGCCGCGACTGCGTCATCTCCGGAGAGGCGGCCCGCGGCGAGTTCCGCGTCCAGGCCGGCTCGTTCCCTGCGGCCGTCGTCCATCCGTTTCCGGGCGTCGTCGATCCGACGCTCGTTCCATGACTGCAGTGAGTCACCGTTGAGCGTGACCTCGATGATCGGAAACAGCGCCGCGATGTTCGCGCCCCAGAGCCCGGCCACGCCGGCCGAACAGAAAAAGGCGGCTGCCAGGAGCGGCCAGCGCTTGGAGGCGTCTCGCAGGGCGCGGAGAAAATGGTGCATCTGTGTGGGGGGCTTTGGTGGTCGGACGAATCTCAGGAGTCCAAGTGGAATCGGAATCCTCGCATCAACACGCCATGCGAGGCCACCCGAGAACGGCGCGGGCAGACTGCACACGACGAGTCAAACTGGGCGGTTCGCGGCATCTGGCGACGCCATGCGGCCGGGGAAGGTAATCCGATCGGCCTCCGGGCTCAAGACGAACTCGCCCCCTGTGGGACAGGCTTCAGCCTGCCATGGCCCGACGTGGGACAGGCTTCAGCCTGCCATTGCCCGACGTGGGACAGGCTTCAGCCTGTCACTCTTGCCCTTGGATCAGCCCCGGGCCCGGGAGCGGAGTTCGGCGGCGAGGAGCGTGTTGGCCAGCAGCATCACGACCGTGAGCGGACCGACGCCCCCTGGCACGGGCGAGATCCAGCCGGCCACCTCACGGACGGCCTCGAAGTCGACGTCGCCGACGAGCCGGCTCCTGCCGTCCCGTTCGACCCGGTTGATCCCGACGTCGATCACGACCGCGCCGGGCTTCACCATCCCGGCGTCGATCATTCCGGGCCGGCCGACGGCGGCCACGAGGATGTCGGCCCGACGGGTGTGCTCGGCCAGATCGACCGAGCGGCTGTGGCAGAGGGTCACCGTGGCATCACCGCCGCGGCCCTTGCCCGACAGAAGCAGAGCCAGCGGCCGGCCGACGATGTCGCTGCGGCCGACGATCACCGCATGTCGTCCGGCCGTGGGGATGTCGGCGTCGAGCAGCATCCGCTGCACGCCGGCCGCCGTGCAGGGGATGAACCGCGACCTGCCCTGCGACAGCAGTCCGGCGTTCTCGGGATGGAATCCGTCGACGTCGCGGTCGGGTGGCACGGCATCGAGCACGGCGACGGTGTCGACCTGGGCTGGCAGCGGGAGTTGCACCAGGATTCCGTCTGCAGGACCGTGGACCTCGCGGGCGATCTCGCGCACGAGCCCGACCAGCGCCGCCGTGTCGGTGTCTGCCGACACCCGGATCACCTCCGCGTCGATGCCGACCCGCAGGGCGGCGTCGTGCTTGCTCTTCACGTACGAACCGCTTGCGGCCATGTCGCCCACGAGCACGACCACCAGCCGGGGCCGCCGCCTGTAGACACCGGAAAATGTCGCCGCCTCGGCCCGGAGCGATTCCTCGATCCTGCCGGCCAGACCGCGGCCGTCGAGCAGTTTCGCGGTCATGGCGCCTCGTTCATGTACATCATCCGCAGCTGATGCTGAACCTCCTCCAGCAGCCGCCGCTCGTCTGTCGAGAGGTTGCCGGTCGTTTTCGATTCAAGCATCGTCAGCGTGTCGATGAAGTGCTTCGCGGTCGGCAGGTTGCGGTGCGACTTCTGGGTGATCGGATTGGGAATCCGGCCGAGGGCCATGAGGGCCTGGGTGAAGAGCGTGTGCACCAGAAACTCGAAGGTGGCCGGCGGGGTCTCGATGCCCGCATCCGCCGCATCGGGAACGATCGGTTCCCTGCCCTCGTCGGGCCCGCTGTCCTGCATGTTCTCGACTCCTCGATGAAGCTCTCGGAAAAACCCTGCCTGAAAACGCCCCGACTGGATTCTCTCGCTCGGTCCTTCGACCGCGACGGCCTAGTGCTCGCCGACCCAGGCGCTGCCCGCATGCCGCTCGACCGCGGCTGCCACGAGTCCGGCAAACAGCGGATGTGCGGCCGTGGGCTTGCTCTTGAACTCCGGATGAAACTGAACGGCCACAAACCAGGGGTGGTCGGCCAGTTCCACGATCTCCACGAGCGACCCGTCGGGGCTCGTCGCGGCGATCGTGAGCCCGGCCCGCTCCAACTGCTCGCGATAGCGGGGATTGAACTCGTAGCGATGCCGGTGCCGCTCCGAGATCTCGAGCCCACCGTAGGCCATGGCCGACCTTGTTCCCTCCGCGACCACGGCGGGCTGGGCCCCGAGCCGCATCGTGCCCCCCTTCTCGACCACCCCCTGCTGCTCGTCCATCAGGCAGATCACGGGGTGGGGAGTGTTGCGGGCAAACTCGGTCGAATGGGCCCCTTCGAGGCCGGCGCAGTTGCGGGCCACGTCGATCACCGCGCACTGCATGCCGAGACAGATGCCCAGAAACGGCAGCCGCCGCTCCCGGGCGAAGCTGATCGCCTCCACCTTCCCCTCGACGCCCCGCTCGCCGAACCCGCCGGGCACGATCAGGCCGTCGAATCCGGCCAAAAGCCGTTCGGCTCCCTCGCGTTCGATGTCCTCGCTCTTGATCGGCTGAACGCGAACCTGCGTGCGGTTGGCGATGCCGCCATGGTCGAGGGCCTCGTAGATGCTCTTGTAGGCGTCGCGGTGTTCGGCGTACTTGCCGACCAGGGCGATCGAGACCTCGTGCTCGGGATTCCGCAGCCTGTGGAGCAGGTCGTGCCACTGCTCCAGTTCGGCGGGCCGGGCCTGTAGGCCGAACCGCTTGAGGATGATCTCGTCGATCCGGTTCGACTGCAACGAGAGCGGCACCTCGTAGATCGAGAAATCCTTGTCCCGCTCCTCGATCACGGCATCGAGCGGAACGTTGCAAAAGAGCGCGATCTTCTCACGGTCGGAAACGTCGAGCGCACGTTCCGTGCGGCAGACGAGCACGTCGGGCTGGATGCCGATCTGCCGGAGGATGCCGACGGAATGCTGGGTCGGCTTGGTCTTCAACTCGCCGGCCGCCTTGAGGTAGGGCACGAGCGTGAGGTGGATGAACATGCAGTTCTCCCGGCCGACCTCGAGCGGGATCTGCCGGATCGCCTCCAGGAAGGGCAGGCTCTCGATGTCGCCGACCGTGCCGCCGATCTCCGTGATCACGACGTCGGTCTCGGCGTCGGCCAGGTTCCTCACGACCTCCTTGATCTCGTTGGTGATGTGGGGGATCACCTGCACGGTCTTGCCGAGAAACTCCCCACGCCGCTCCTTGTTGATCACCGAAAGGTAGATCTGGCCCGTGGTGTAGTTGCTCTGCCGGGTGAGCTTCGTCGACGTGAACCGCTCGTAGTGGCCGAGGTCGAGGTCGGTCTCGCTGCCGTCGTCGAGCACGTACACCTCGCCGTGCTGGTAGGGGCTCATCGTCCCCGGATCGACGTTGATGTAGGGGTCGAGTTTCTGCATCTTGACCCGCAGTCCGCGAGCCTCGAGCAGCATGCCGATCGAGGCGCTTGTGAGCCCCTTCCCGAGCGAACTGACCACGCCACCGGTCACGAAAACATGCTTGGTCACGGTCGCGAGTTCCTTCCCGTCCGCCGGTTTTCAGCATCCTCCGGCCGCGCCGCGGCCGCACCGGAGCCGGATTGAACCAGCGCCCCGGGGATCGGTCAAATGCGGCGCCGTTTCATCGTGTAAAGTTGAATCATGCCCGCCACATCGAACCTCCGCATCAAGAGCCTCGAGCCGCTCATCCCGCCCGCCCGCCTGTCGGCCCTGCTGCCCCTCGACGACGCCTCGACCGCCACGATCGTCGGGGGCCGACGTTCGATCGAGCGGCTGCTCGCCGGCGAGGATCCGCGGCTTCTGGCCGTGGTCGGGCCCTGCTCGATCCACGACCTCGACGCCGCCCGCGACTATGCCGGTCGCCTGCTCGAACTTTCCAATCGCGTCTCGGACAGGCTGCTCGTGGTGATGCGTGTCTACTTCGAGAAGCCGCGGACGACGGTCGGCTGGAAGGGCCTGATCAACGACCCGCACATCGACGACTCCTTCGACGTGGGCACGGGATTGCGACTGGCCCGCGGCCTGCTGATCGAGATCGCCCGGATGGGGCTCGCCACGGCGACCGAGTTTCTCGAGCCGATCACCCCGCAGTACATCGCCGACACGATCGTTCTCGGCGCCATCGGCGCCCGGACCACCGAATCCCCCACCCATCGCCAGATGGCCAGCGGCCTCTCGATGCCCGTGGGCTTCAAGAACTCGACCGACGGCTCGCTGCAGGCGGCCGTCGACGCGATGCAGTCGGCCCGCGCCCCGCACAGCTTCCTCGGCATCGACAACGAGGGGGGGACCTGCGTCGTCTCGACGACCGGCAACCCCTGGGGTGTGCTCATGCTTCGCGGCGGCCGCAGCGGATCGAACTATTCCGCCAGCGTGCTCGACGAGGCCCGCACGCGACTGGAGGCGGCGGGGCTGCCGCCACGGGTGATCGTCGACTGCAGCCACGCCAACTCCGGCAAGGACCACCGCCGGCAGTCGATCGTCTGGCGGGACGTGATCGAGCAGCGGATGGCGGGCGACCGTTCGATCGTCGGCCTGATGCTGGAGAGCAACCTGCATCCGGGCAGCCAGCCGGCCTCCAGCGACCGTTCGACGTTGCAGTACGGCGTCTCGATCACCGACGGCTGCATCGGCTGGGAGGAGACGGAGTCGCTTCTCCTCGAGGCCCACGGACGGCTCGGCTGATCGCCGCTGCGGCCGGGCATCGACCTTCCCGGGCCGATGGAAGCCCGAATCGGCTGGCATTCACGACCTCGGGCCGCCGGGGATAGACTTCTCCGTCGAAGTCCCAACCCGCGAAAGGATTCGCCATGCCTCCCTTGAAGTTCCGGCCCCTTGCCGCCGCGGCGCTCGTCGCACTGGTCGCCTCCCCAGCCTCGGCCCAGATGGCCGGGGCAGCGGGCTATGGTGCCGCCGAAGTTCAGACCGTCGTCGGAGCCAACAACGCCCTCAACCAGTTCTTCGCGATTCCCATGGAGTCGGTGCCACCCGCGATGCTGCAGCGGGCGGAGGGAATCGCGATCTTCCCCAACATGATCAAGGGGGGCTTCATCCTCGGCGTCAACTACGGCAAGGGCGTGCTCTGCGTCCGCCGGGCCGATCGAACATGGTCGGCTCCGGTGCTCGTGACGATGGGAGGCGGCAGCCTCGGATTCCAGGCCGGAGTTCAGGCGGCCGACATCGTCCTCATCTTCGCGACGCCCCGCAGCCTGCAGGGAATCCTCAACGGCCAGAAGGTGACGCTCGGCGCCGATGCCTCGATCGCCGCAGGCCCCGTCGGCATGCAGGCCAACGCGGGCACCGACGCCCGGCTCGGGGCCGAGATTTATTCCTACGCCCGCAGTCGCGGGCTCTTTCTCGGCGTCTCGCTCGGCGGCTCCGACATCTCGGTCGACAACAATGCCGACTCGATGCTCTACGGCCGGTTCGGCGTGACGCCGACGGACGTCTTCGAGAATCGTGGCCTCGGGATCCGGCCCGAAGTGCAGCAGTTTGTCGACAATCTCAACGCCCGCTCGCAGCCCACTGGGATGGTGCAGCAGCCGGTGGCCATTGCAGTGCCAACGCAGCCGATGCCGCAGCCAGTTCCGCAACCGGTCTCGCAGCCGCTGCCCCAGTCGATTCCTCAGTCCGTGCCGATGCTGCAGCCAGTCGCACCGCAGCAGCCCCTGCCGGCCCAGCCCGTGGCCGCCCCGCCAGCAGCGCAGCCCCCTGCCACTCCGCCGCTGGTCCCGATCCGGTAGCGCACCCGGGCCTCCGGCCCTGGGACTGTGGGCTGGCCCAATCCGCTCAGGCGTTGCGGGTCAGTTTTCGGTATTTCCGCACGATCCGGCGGCGGATGCTGGCGAGTTCCGCGGGAATGCGGTGCAACCCCAGCGACCGCCCGAGGCTCCGCCTTCGGGCGACGGGCTCGATCGGCGTCTCGAAGATCCGCCTGAACTGTTCGAAGATCGCGGCCGGATCGACGCAGGCGGGCAGGCGGTTGTCCCGCAGCCACGGGCGGGCGAGCATCGCCGCGTGCAGGGCGGGATCGCGATCGATCGCCACCACCCGCTCCACGAGGTCGTCGAGCCACCTGCCCGTGCAGGGCCCGGAGTCGTGGGCCGACACGAAGCTGCGGGTGTCGAAGTCGCGGCCGATGAGCGGATCACCCCAATAGATCGGGAGCGAATCGACGGTCATCGGCTCGACCACCTTCTCGGTCGTGTAGCCGGGATGCGACTCGTTCTCGAAGGCGATCGTGAACTTGCAGTCGGCGAGAAAAGTACGCTTGTCGGCCACCCGATGCCCGAGCGTGTTGAAAACCTTGCCGCCCGAATCGACCGGCCTATACCTCGACAGCTTTCGAAAAAAGTCGTTTCGCACCCGGCAGAGCGGATTGGAGACGACGAACCCGCAAAACCTCGTCTTCCGTTCGATGGCCGCCGGCGGATCGAAGGCGGGTGACCGGAGCAGGTCTCTCGGATCGAGGTACAGGGCCCAGAGCGGGAGGCGGAAGTGCCGGGGGTGGTCGGTGTGCTCGAACGTGAACGCCCAGTCGCAGGCGTTCCAGTCTGGCGGCAGGTTCTCGCCGGTGTAGAAGATCCGCACGCAGTCGTGGGCGAGGAAGTCCTTGCGGTGGCGACCGACGTAGGCGTAGATCAGGAAGTCGGGTTGATCGCAGATCTCGACGCGATATCGCGGTGCGAGCAGCCGGGTGAAGAAGTTGTCCCGGGTGTCGAAGTCGTCCCAGAAGCCGACGAACCTGAGGCGGACGACCGGTCGGGTGTCGCTCACGAGGCCGTCTTCCACCCGTAGGTCAGATACTGCCGCTCGACGCTGCCGTCGTCATGCAGATCGACGAGGGCGTAGCCGAAGTCGGTGCCGCGGTTCAGTCCCCTCCACCAGCCGGCCGAGACGGCGCCGTTGCAGAGATAGCGGACGCCCGAATAGTCGAGCTGCTCGATGAGGTGCATGTGGCCGCTGACGCAGGCTTTCACGTTTGGTCGGGCGGCAAAGAGTTTCAGGAAGCGGTCGGCATCGATGTGCAGCCGGCCGCCAGGCAGCGTCATTCCGGCGGCTCCCTGGGCGGCCGGACCGGCCACCGCGATCGGCAGGGCAGAGAGGATCGGGATGTGCGAGAAGATCACCACGTGCATCTCGGCCGGTACCGCGGCGAGATCGCGTTCGAGCCAGTCCCACTGCGGCTCGTCGATCCGGCCGATGTAGGACTGCTCGAAGGGAAAAACGCTGTCGAGCAGCACGATGTGCCAGCCGCCGCGGTCAAAACTCTTGTAGGGAAGGTCGCGGCCGAATTCCTCGCATGCCCAACGCTTGCCATAGAGCGGCTCCTCGCCGGTCGTCTTCGCGGGGGCTCTGGTCCAGCCCCAGATATCATGGTTGCCGATCACACTCTGCACTTCGAGGCCGCAGTGGTCGGCCTTCGTCTTCCGCCAGAGCTCCCACTGCAGTTTCGTGCGGGCCATGTCGGCCGCCATCGCATCCATGATCGTGTCGCCGCCGGTGATCACGAGATCGGGCCCGTCGAGCCCGAGCTTTGTCTGAAGCGACTGCAGATGCTCGAGGCAGGCAGCCACGCCGCGCACGGCGTCGAGCTCCGGCTGGATGTGGAGGTCGGTGAGGTGCGCGATGCGGAGGCGAGGAGTGCGGGTGGGCGCGGCTGCGGCGGGCAGCGCCGAGCATGCGGTGCCTGCGGCGAGGCTGGTCGAAAGGAACGTTCGCCGGGAGAGATTCATGACCGAAGTATACGGGAAGTGGATTTGCCTGGTGACAAGCCGAGGCCTGTTCTACGGGTGGCATTGGAGCCGGGTCGTATCCTGAAAGCCGCAGCTTTCCGGGCCGAGCGAGGCGTCGGCGGCCCGGAGATCGCTTTCGGCCCGCCAGTAATCCTGCCGCGCGCTGATCTCGTAGATTTCCGCCTCGAATTTTGCCTGCTCGCGGAGCGTCACACGGAGCACATCACTGCGGCCGAGCCGCAATTGCTCGCGTTCCGCGCGGGCCACGATCTGGGCAAGATCGAGCCGCTGTGCGGCCTGCTTTTGGAATTCATACGCCCGCTCGAGCGCCGAGTAGGTGTCTTGCACCTCCGCCCGGATCTGGTCCTCGGCAAACTGGAGTTGCCGCTGGATCTGCATGAGCTGCGACTGCGTGGCGGCCACCTTGCCGCGGGCGTCGCGCCGCTGGGCAGGCATCTGGAAGACGAGCGAGGCCTCGAGCACCTGCCGGTCGAGGCCAAAGGGTCCCGACAGCGGACTCTTGCCGAAGCCCGCGTCCTGGTTGCCGGCGAGCTGCGCGTCGAGGCCGGGGAGGATCTGGTTCTCGGCAAGCCGGCGTTCCACGAGCAGCTTCTCTCGCTGCAACGAGAGCCGCTGAAACTCAGGGCGGGCTGCCATCGCCCGCGCAAGCGATTGCTCGAAGAGCACGGGTGTCGGAGCAACGGGCAAGGGCAAGGGCCGCATCCGCTTGCGGCCGGCCAGGAGCGGCTTACCGGCCGAATCACGGTAATACATCGAGAGTTCGATGGTGGCCTGCTGCACGGCCCGATCGGTCTGCACGACCACCGCCTGCCGCAGGGCGATGTTCTGCTGGTTGTCGAGCCGCTCGATGTTGGCGGTGGCCCCACTCTTGACGCGAAGCGCCAGTTCCAGATCTCGCTCTGCGGCCAGGTCGACGAGATAGTCGGCAGCCGAGCGTCGCTCGCCGCTGCCGGACCAGTTCCAGTAACTGCGGGCGGCGGCCCGCATGTAGTCGAGCCGGCTGCGCTGGATGGCCGGCTCGGCCATCGAGACGTCGAGTTCGGCCTGGGCCCGCGAGGCCCGGGCCCGGTCGATGTCGCGGTTCTTCGCCAGGGGCATCGCGATGCCACCGCGGAATTCACCCGCATCGGCGGTCAGCCGCTGGAGGTTGTAGGTGGGGAAATCGCCGAATCCGGTGCGATAGCCGCCGAACAGGTTGACGCCTCCGTAGGGGAGCATCTGCGACATTCCGAAGTCGGAGCGGTAGTTCTCGTAGGTGCCCGGAGCAAGTGCGTTGCCCGAGCCGGTGACATTGGTGTCGAAGGCGCCCATGGCGCTCGTGAGCTTGCCGGCGGCGATGCCACGCTCCCGTTCGACGGCCTGGAGCAGCGGGTAGTGGAGCATCACGCTCTGGAGCACCTCGCAGAGCGTGAGCGGAACGTCGCGATCGTCGGTGCCGGCACCGGGAATGCGGGTTTCCGCCGGTGCCAGAAGTTTGGCCCCGCCAGGCACCTTGGGCAGTTGCTCGAGGGGCGTTGGATTGTCGTCTTGCGGAATGTCGGGAAGCTTTTCGAGCAGATCGTCGGTTGTTTCTCCAGGCGTCGTCTCGAGCCGGGGCTCGGGCGGGGGGAGAAGTTCACCGGCCGAAACGGCTTGAAAGGCCTGAAGGGTAATGGTCGGCGGCTCGGCGAGGGGTGGGGCGGCGGCTTCGAGCATCGAAAGGCTGCGAGCGGGAGTGAAGAACGCGGGCTCACCGGCTCCGACGGGGGCAGCCCAGAGGAGGAGCAGGCAGGCCGCGACGACGTGGGCACGGAATCGAAGCCTCCTCAATGGCAGTTTGAAAACCTGCCGGCACTTCAGGATTCGCTTCCGCAGGAAGCGGCCTCCAAGCTGGCGACCGCCACGCAGGTGGGTTATTTCACCTTGATCTTGGGCGGCTTGGGCGCGTCGCCGTCTTTGGCGATCGGCGAGAGAACAGGCGGGAAGCCGTTCAGCCGCCGCCAGATCTCGTAGCCCAGCGAGACGCGATTGAGAAACACCCAGCCGATCGCCTGGTTGCCCTGCCGGAGAAACTCCGGATCGGGCCAGATCTCCCCCGGCCGCAGCTGGTCGGGCTCGATGAGCATGCGAAACCTTCCGCTGGTGCCGCTGGCCGCCGAGTCGATCTGCCGCACCTTGCCGCCGAAGGTGCCGATCGCCAATTCCGGGAAGCCTGAAAACTGAACGGCCGGCCAGCCCTCGAACTGCAGCCGCACGTGCGGCATCCCGCCAGTGCGTTCCGCGAACCCGCGGACGAGCGGCGCATCGAGTCCGTCGAGAAAGAGTTCGACGACACGGTCGTTCGTATCGGGCACGATCGTACACAACTCGTCGCCTTCCTTTACGTACTGTCCACCCTGGCCAACGTTCGCCTCCACGCGGAACACGGTTCCGTCGCAGGGCGCCACCACCAGCCGGGCCTTGAAGCGTTCGATGCGGTTGTCGATCTCCTGGATTTCGCGTTCGATCGAAAACAGGTTCTGCTCACTCTTGCGGAGGTTCGAGCGGGCGACGGCGATGGCCGAGAGACCGGCTGCGTCGGCCTGCATGAGGAGCGCCTCCTGGGTGAGCAGGGCGGCCTCGGCCCGCTGGATCTCCGCGACCGCCTTTTCCGTGTCGGTTCCGGCCCGGTCGGCCCGCATCCGGGCCTCGTCTCGGTTGAGCTTGCTTTCCAGGCCGCCGAACGTGGGGTTTGTGAACAGGTCCTCGAACATCTCGAACCGGCTCTTTTCGAAGGTCTGCGCAAACTCGGCGTTGGCGCCGGCCTGCTTCGCCACCTCGATCGATTTCTTCGCCGCCTCACGGTTCGCCTCCGCCGCCCTGATCGCCGCTTCCCGGGCCGACTCCTGGGCCTTGGCAGCGGCCTCCTGCTCGGCCACCTCCTGCCTCGCAGCCGCGATCCGCCCGCTGAGAAAATCCCGCTGGGACTCGAGCCTTGCGGCTAGTTCAGGATCGTTATCTTCGATATCGACCACCGGATCGTTCATCTTGACGCGGCTTCCCTCGACCACATGCCACTTGCGCACCTGCCCAGAAACCCGGGCCGTGAGCACCTGCATTCGCTCGACTGGGGCAAATGCGACGACCTGACCCCGCCCCTTGACGGTCTGCTGCCAAGGTACGAAGGCCAGTAAAAATGGTGTGGCGAGGAAAAGCAGGATGACCAGCCGCCCGAGCCAGCGAACCACCCGCGGGGTGGCGGTGCTCGACATCACCTCATCGAACGCTGCTGACTTGGTCATGACCATTCCACCGTCTTGTCGCAGCGGTTGCGGATGTCTTCACGGGCCGTGACGACCACGAGCGTCCAGGGCGCCGAGCGGTCGAAGAGCGATTCGATGAGCTGAGGGCACTCGTGGATGTCGAGGCCGTCGAGCTGGCCGTCAATGAGCAGCAGCCGCGGACGGCCGGCGATCGCGCGGGCGATCGAAAGCCGCAGGAGCGCGTTCGTGGAGAGCGGCAGCCCGTCGGAGGCGAGCGGCGTGGCCGCCCCCTTGGGCAGCCGAGCGACGGTGTCGTCGAGCCCGACCATGTCGAGCGCCCGCTGCACTTCGAGAGCCGAGATCTCCGCCCGTCCCACGCGGATGTTCTCGGCGACCGTTCCGGCGAACGTTTCGGTCTTGCCGACGAGCGCGATCCGCAGCCGGGTCGCGGCCCGGTCGAGCGAGCGGGCGTCGATCGAGTCGAACTCGAGCAGTCCCTCGTGGGGCAGTCGCAGAAGGGCGAGGGTCTCGAGCAGAAACGACTTGCCGCAGCCCGATGGACCGATCACCGCCACCCGCTCGCCCGGGCGGGCCACCAGCCGCAGCGGCTTCCCCGTGCGGTGGCCGATCTCGGCCACCGCCTGCATCGGCCGGTCGCTCGCCGGAAGCTGTTCGCCCCCCTCCGGTTCGAGCGTGAGTGTGCCGATCACACCCAGCTTGTCGAGCGACGCCTGCAGGTCGTAGAAGATCTCGACATATTTTCCCAGCTTGGAGATCGCCGTCAGCACGAGCGTCACGATCAGCTCCCCCGCCACGAGCTGGCCGAGGTTGAGCTGCCGGTTGATCACCAGCCAGCCGCCGAGGCCGAGCAGGATCGTGCTCGCGATCGCCTCCAGCAGGAAGGCGAACAGCGTCTGCCGCCAGACCACGCGAAAGTGGCTGCGGCGGGCCTGAACGTAGGCCGCGGTGAGTTCGCCCACCCGCTCGATCGCCACCGACCCGCCCTTGCCGAAGCGGAACGTGTGCGGGCACTTGGCGATCTCCTCGAGCCAGGCCGCAACGTCGAATTTTGCGTAGCTCTCGGCGATGCTCGTCCGCACGCCGCCCATGCCGAGCACGACGACGAGGAAGGCGAGCATCGCGGCCATCACCATCGCGAAGGTGAGCAGATAGGGATGATAGAAGGCGAGCACGGCCAGTCCCACGACGGTGGTCATCGCGATCGACACACCATCGACGAGCAGCGACGTGATCGACTTCTGGACCGTCGCCACCTCGAAGAATCGGTTGACGATGTCGGTAGGATTGCGGCCGTCGAACGACTCGATCTCGGCCCCCGCAAACCGCGTGGCGAAGGCATGGGCCGTGCGGGCGAAGATCCGCCGCTGCATGTATTCCGCGACGTAGACCTGCATCGCCCGCAGCAGCGCCGAGAAGGCGAGAAAGGCGAGCATCACGAGGGCCAGCACCATGACCGGCCAGAGCAATACTCCGAAGGCGACGGTGTTGACGAGCGCCTCGATGGCGGCCGGCGTGACGATCGAGAGCAGGCCGACGCCGAGCGCGAAGGCGAGAATCGTGAACACGTCCCGCCGCTCGACCCGCAGGGACTCCATCAGCCGCTTCCACGGCCGAATCAGCGAAGGCGGTTCGTGATCTCGATTGCCTTTTGGCAGAGCGTCCATACCGACACGATCATGAAGCCTGCGATCGAGAGCCACAACAGCAGATCCCACCCACGGGAGGGCCTCAGACGGCCGTCGAGGGCCCCGTAGCGGAAGTACAAGACCGCGATTCCGAGCACCCCCAGCATGATTGCCTGGGCGACGCCGCTGGCAAGCACCATGCCGACCGGCTCCCGGATGGTGACGGCAAGAAGGGTGGCAAGGAGGGCCCAGCCAACCGACAGGCCGCTGGTCCAGCGGGCCCGCGAGGCTGCGTCGGCGGGAATCCGGCCGGCGAGCACGAGGCCGTCGGCGATGATCCGGGCGTTGCCGGCGGCGGCGGCGAAGAGGGTCGAATAGAGCACGGCGAATGCTCCGACGAGAAACACCTCCTTCGCCCACGCCCCAAACGCAGGCTCATACATCGCCCCCAGCGCCCGTACCATCTCGCCCCCCGCAGGCCGAAGCCCGAGCCGGCCGAGCGTGGCGGCGCCGAGGAGGTAGAAGGCCAGCGTCACGATCGAGTAGACGACCATCGAACTCCAGGCATCGATCTGCATCACCCGCAGCCAGCCCCGGGCACGGGCCGCCCAGGAAGGCGAATCATCCCTGGGGCCGACCGCCGTGCCGTAGCCCTTCTCCAGGCACCAGTAGGGATAGATCATCAGTTCACTCGCCCCGACGCCGATGATGCCGAAGGTGGCCAGGGCCGTCATGAATGGAGAGCGGCCGCCGACCGCGGGGGGCACCGAGGGGATGAGGCCGCTGGAAAACTCCCCCCAGGAGATCGACCAGGCGGGATCGTCCTGCAGCAACGCCAGCGCCGCGAGGGTCACGAGCGTGAACGTCGCCACGAGCAGGATCGAGACCTGCTCGATGAGCCGGTAGCGGCCGATCGCGAGAAGAACGGCGGTGACGAGGCCGATGATGACCGCCCAGATCGTCTCGTCGACCGGCACCGGCAGGGATGAGGCCTCGGTCTTCAGCGATGCGAGTCGGGCCTGCAACGCATCCGCCCCGGACTGGTTGCCGCTGCGTCGGGCGGCGGCCTCGTCGATCCGGGTCGTGGCCTCGGCGTCGTGAACGCGGTTCCATTCGCGGCCCGCGGCCGTGACGGGCGCTCCCGCGGCAAGCGTCTGCGCAACCCCGGCCACGATACCACCCTGCTGGACCACGATCAGGGCCGTCATCACGGCCCAGGCCCAATAGATCCAGCCGCGGCCGCCGAATCGCGGGCCGGGCACCGCGTCGAAGGCGGCCAGCGGCGTGCGGCCCCAGGTGAGCGTGTTGCGGCCGATCTCGACCTGGGCCGCCACCTTGATCGCACAGCCGAGCAGGATGATCCAGAGCAGCGAGAAGCCGGCTTCGGCGCCGACGGTGGTGGCGGCGATGAGTTCGCCGCTGCCGACGATCGAACTGGCGAGGATCAGGCCGGGGCCGAGATAGGCGAGCGACCGCCAGAATGTCTTTGGGGGGTCTTGCATGAATGACTACGAGTTCGACGCAGGGCTTTCCGCCAGTTGCTCGAGCCACTTTGCAAACGCCGGATAGGTTTTCTCGCGGTCGAATTCCGCCGCAGCCATCCGCCGGGCTCCCTGCCGCTCTTCTGCAAGCTGCCGGCGATCCGCCGCCAGCGTGGCAATCGCCCGGGCGAGCGAGGCGGCGTCGCCGGCCGTGTAGGCCAGTCCTGCCGCATGCTGCTCGATCATCTGCTGCAGTTCACCGGGAAGGGAGCTGACGATCGCCAGGCCGGCGGCCGCGTATTCGCAGGCCTTGTAGGGAATCGCGACCAGCGACTCGGGCTTCACGAGCACGAGCCCGACATCGGCCGTCGCGAGAAGTCGGCCGTGTTCGCGACGGTCGAGAAGCCCGTGGACGACGACCCGGCATGGCCCCCGGACGCCTGCTGCAGCCGAGCGGAGAACCTGCTCGAAGCGTCCGCTTCCCGCGATGTGAATCTCGGCCGCGGTGCCCGCGGATGAGAGCAGCTTCGCCGCCTGGATCGCCGTGGCGACATCCTGGCCGATCTCGAGCGTGCCCGAGTAGACGCAGACGAGCGGCTTCGGTTCCCCGCCGGCCGACGACTCTGAGGCGGTCGTATCGCTCGGGAGCGGTCGCGGCGGCTCAGGATATTCCTGGAGATAGGCGCCGAGGTGACAGACCTGGGTCGGCTTGTCCCCCGCGCCGGCGGGCAGCATCGCGTCGATGTAGGCCCGGGCGGCGGCCGAAATCGCATCGGCGGAGGCGATCACCGCGTCCCGGCGGTTTTTCATCCGGCCGAAGGCGAGCCTCGCGACGAACCGCTTCAGCCAGTCCGGCCCGGGCAGCAGTCGTTCAAACGTCTCCGGCCAGACGTCCATCAGATCGACGACCAGCAGGGCATCGAGTCGGCGGGCGAGCCGTTCGGCCGCCTCCGGGCCTTCGAGCGGCGGCAGACTCGCGAGGATCAGGTCGGGGCGTTCGAGCTGGCCCGATGCGATCCCTTCGCTGGCGAGCCGTTCGAACGTGCGGCCGAAGTCTCGGTGGCTGCGGATCCGGGCGAGCGACACGTTCCGTTCATAGGGCCTCACGGCGACCAGTCGAACGGCAAACCCCTCCTCCTCGCGAACGCCCAGCGGCACGTCCCGCCGGGCCTTGCGGCGGTGGCTCCAGGTGGCGCTCCACCAGGTCACGTCGTGCCCCCGGGCGGCGAGCACGCGGGCGAGCGTCCAGTAGCGAAGCGGCGGCAGGCACTCCCCGGGAATGTCGTCGAATGGATTCACGATCCAGATCGACAGGGGCGGGGGCAGGGGCTCGGCACGGCTCATGGTGGCCGGAGCCTAGCAAAAGCGGCACTCCGAGCGGAGTCTGGCCTCCCAGCAGGGCAAAAGAGAGCCAAACCAAGCCGGTTGCTTGCATGTTCGTCAGGAGTTTCGGCCGGGGAGACTCCTGGACGTCTCGAGTCGATAAACTCATTCTTTCTTTGGGTTAGGTTTCCAATTCACGGACTTCCAGCCACTCCGGGCCCGGAGGATGTCTCCCGACGGGCGATCCGCAGGGGGGAGTTTGACGGCCTGCAATGGACCACACAAAATACCCCCCCTTTGAGGATCATCTCGGGAGTGCGTGCGAGCGATGTGTGGCATAAGCGGATGCATCGCCAGGGTATCCCTGCCGGTCGAACCGGCGGTCCGAAAAATGATGCGTGCGATGACGCACCGCGGACCGGACGACGAGGGCTACGAGCAGTTGCCCCTGGGCAATGATGGTGGCCCAATCGCGGGTTTCGGGTTTCGCCGGCTTTCGATCATGGACCTGTCGCAGGCCGGACACCAGCCGATGCGCCACCCCACGACGGGTGACTGCCTGATCTTCAACGGCGAAATCTACAACTTTCGCGATGTTCGTCGCGAACTCGAGTCGGAGGGTGTCACATTTCTCGGATCGAGCGACACTGAAGTTCTCCTGCACGCGCTCGCTGTCTGGGGAGAATCGGCCCTGCAACGCATCGAAGGCATGTATGCGTTTGCCTTCTTCGAGTCCCGCTCGCGAAGGATTCTCCTTGCCAGGGACCCCCTCGGCATCAAGCCGCTCTACATCGCGAGGCTTTCAGACCGACTGCTGTTTGCGAGTGAAATCCAGGCCCTGCTGGCATCGGGTCTCGTGCCCGACGATCTGGACACGGCCGGGATCGCCGGCATGCTCGCCTACGGTGCGGTCCAGCACCCGCGGACGATTCATCGCTGCATCCGCTCCTTTCCGGCAGGGGCATATCAATGGATCGACGGCCGGGTGACCGAAGGGCATTCTCCGGCAACTCCCACGGCCTTCTGGTCGTTTCCGCAGACACGCATCGATGACGACAGCGAATCTGCTGCCGAGCGTGTCCGATCCCTGCTCCGCGATTCGGTCCTGCGGCATCTGGTCGCCGACGTGCCGGTGGGCGTCTTTCTTTCGGCCGGGATCGACAGCACCGTGATCGCGTCGTTTGCCAGGGAATTCACCCCCCGCGTCACGACCTTCACGGTCGGCTTTGGGGCCGTGCACGGGGAGGACGAGGTCGCGCTCGCCGCCGCCACCGCGGAGGCGATCGGTGTTTCGCACATCTCCGTCGAACTGGACGCCGCCAACATGCCCGGGAAGTGGCAGGACTGGCTGCAGTCGATGGACAGCCCGAGCATCGATGGCTTCAACACCTTCGTCGTCAGTCGCCGACTCGCGGCAGAAGGTGTCGTTGTCGGTCTTTCCGGACTGGGCGCCGACGAGATCTTCGGAGGCTACGACACTTTCACCCGTGCACCCGCATGGTCGAGGCTCCTTGGATCGCTCACTTTCTTCCCCGAATGGCTCCGGTCCGGCGCGATCGCCGGCGTGGGCCGGATCAATGGCCGGATCGGTGCGGCTGAGAAGCTCGCCGATCTTGTCTCGGGTGATCCGAGCGTCGCGGGGGTGGCCCGGTCGTTGAGGCGTGACCTGTCGAATCGAAGACTGAACGCGTTCGGAATGGCGCACGGCCGTGTCGGACTCGGCGCCGACTTTCTCGACCCGGAAAATTCCGTGACACCGATGGCGGATCCTTTCAACACCGTATCCCGCATCGAGACGACCCACTACATGCGGGACACGCTCCTGCGTGACACCGACGCCAACAGCATGCGGCACTCGCTGGAGGTGCGAGTGCCTTTCCTGCACCGACCTCTGGTCGACTACGTGTCTTCGCTTCGCGGTGACGTCAAGCAGAGCCGAGGCCAGAGCAAATCCCTCCTGCGAGCGGCCGCGGCCAAGGAACTGCCCTCCACGATCGCGAGGAGGCCGAAGACCGGGTTTACACTGCCGATCGATGACTGGATGCGTGGCCAGATGCGGGATTCCTGCGAGGCGGCGATCGAGGCGGTGACGTCGCTGCCGTTCCTCGAGCCCAATGCCGTCCGCGGTGTCTGGCAGGATTTTCTCGGCAACCGCCGATCTCTCCACTACTCCCGACCGCTGGCCCTCATCGTGCTGGGAAACGCGATCCAGCAGGGTTCCAGAATGTCGAATACGGACCTGATCTAGTCGCCGTCCGACTGCCGACCACCGTCGGCAAGGGAGTTCAACCTGCGGCGAAACGCGGCAGGTGACAATTTCCGGCCTGCCCACTCCCGTCCGACGGCTCCAAGGGCCGCAGTCTCTTGTTCCGACATCGAGTCGAACGCCACGATCGCCTCGACAGCAGAGTCGACACCGGCATTCTCGACGAGCCAGCCGCAGGAAATCCCGCCGTTGCCCGTACCTTGAAGCTCGTGGGCGAGATCGTGCCCCCGGCTGACAATCAGGGGAAGCCCGTAAGACATCGCTTCCGCCATGCTGTAGCTGAAGTTTTCCCGCTGAGAGAGCGATATGAAGCCATCGCCGGCGAGCCATATGGCCTCGAGACGATCGCCCGCCTGCGGCCCGATGACATGCACCCGATCCGCGAGGCGACGCGGAACCGAGGCTTCGACATCGCTGCGGGAGAGGTCGCCGTCCATGCCGACCAACACGAGGTGGGTGTTCGCAGCCGAGGTACTCGCGAAGGCAGCCACGGTTTCGAGCGGACATTTCATCGAATGCAGTCGCCCGACAAACAGCAGCACCTTCGCAGCTTCAGAAATTCCGAGCTCACGCCGAACCGCAGTGCGTGCGTCCTGGCGATGCTCGAGGGATGGAAACCTCACCGGCCAAGGCACCACGACCGCCCGAGCGGACCGTGTCCATGGTTCCGCTTTTTCCATCTCTCGCCGCGTGGCGAAGATCACCCACTCCGCGTCGTCGAGATATCGCCTTCCAACCGCTTCCAGCCAGAGCCGCTTGGCTGCGTGCGACTGCGACAGCCCCCAGGGGTCGAGGCAGCCGTGGGGCACGGCCCAGTAGAGGCGTCGATGGGTCGCGGCCCAACGCCGGGCCCAGTCCGCGTGTGCGCGAAACATCGAATGTGTCACCAGCAGTTGGGCCTCGGCGACCGTACTGTCGGCTGCCATGGCGGCCGCGGACGAGATCCACAGACAACGCCGACCAAGAAGCCCTGAACCCGCCGAAAGCCTGACTCTTCGGGACGATCCAACGCCTTCGTCTCCGATCCTGCGACCATCATCGAAGGAGAGAACGGGCCCGTTCAACGCCGCCGAAAAGTCCTCGACGGCCCGGTACATCCCACCGTAGATCGGATCATGCGTCAGGCATACGTTCCAAGTCTTCACGAAGATCGATTCTACCCCGCCGGGCGACTGCCGTTGAACGACGCCTTGATCGGCGACAGGATGTCGACGCGATCAAACCAGGCTTGGGCAGCTTCCAGATGCTCATTCGTGGTGTCGATCGGCTGAACTGCATCGGCAAGGTGGAGATAGGCCTGACCGAGCAGATTGGCCAGTCTGGCATTCGATGGATCGAGGACCGCCATGCCCTCTCCGAGCCGCATGGCCACGTCGAGTCGCTGATCAGTCTCAACGGGTGCCATTCCCTGAGTGGTCAGACGGCTTGCAACGATTGCCGTCCGCAGCCCGCGCTGCACGTGTTCCGAGGCGGCATCGCGTGCGAGCAGGAGCCATGCGAGCATGCATGCCACCCGCACTGCGCCGGCCGCCGCAACGTCGGCCCTCCCGGGCGATCTCTTTTCGCCGGTGTTCGTTCCATCGATTGCTTTGGGGGCCGTCGCCGCCGCCAGACCAACGACGACACTGGCGAGAAAACCATTCGCCGGAACGTGAAGATTCCAGTCGAATGCGGAATAGGCGGCGATGGCGGCCAGCGATGCCCAGGGGGCGGCTCCCGCGACCCGCGATTCCCCGCTCGCAGATGCCACGAACGCCTTCCATTTCGCTATCGACCAGCCCCCCAACAGCATTGCGATGCCAACACCAGCAAGCCCCGTCTCCGAGCAGAGTTGGGCCCAGTCGTTGTGCGCGAAATAGAATACGACGGATTCACCGTGAAACTTCGGAAACAGCGAGCCGTAGGTGTCTATTCCCGATCCCGAGATCGGGGCGCTGCGCCAGATGACCCCCGCAACCCTGGCAGCGATGACACGGGGATCCGTGAGAATCATGCGTTCGAACGGGCGAAGCAGTCCGAGTCCTGTACCGGAAGCCACTCCGGTCAGCACCATGGTGGCCCCGACCAAGAGCATGATCCAGATGGCCGTCGCGGCCTGCACGATGCGGCGAAGCCACTGCGATTCAAGCGTGAGCGAGAGCCAAACCAGAACCGCCAGAACGAGGCATGCCACTCCCGCCCGTGACTCGGCCAGAAACCCTGTGACCCAAATCGCACCCGCGATCGCAACAGGGATGCCTGCCGACCTCGCGGGCCCGGACAGACCGGCGATCGCAGACAGGAGGAAAGGCATGGTGAGACACATTCCAGCCGCAAACTGATTGCTCGTGACATACGATCCAAAGGTCATCCCAACCGTTCCGGCATCGGCCACGTAGCGACCGTGCGTCAGGACCACCTCCTCCCGATAGCCGACGCCCGTGGTTCTCAAGGGCGGGTCCACCGAGGTCTTCCAGAAGTCGATCTCCCCACGAAGGTCGACGACACCGAGAACGACCCGATCGTGAGACCAGAGGGAGCCGACCAGGGCCAGTCCCAGGATCACGACGCACGATGCCGCCAGTGCGAGGTGCGTGCGGCGGCGGAACACCACCGAGTCCGCGCATCGTGCAACCGCCGCCACGGTTGTGAGGGCGAGCATGAGTCGGCGGATGCCGACGGCGGTCCCCCCCGGATCAACCGACAGTGGCACCCAGGCGGCGTTCGAGAGCGGTTCCCCTCGCCCCCAGATCTCGGCGGCGAGCGGCGAGATTGACGATACGACCCAGGCCGGGAGCGGCAGAACCTGCAGACAGGCGAATGCGGCGATGGCGAGCGGGGTCAGCGTTCGTTGCCAGGTGCCCGCCTCCGGCAGAAACCCCAGACAGATGACGGCGGCCATCGCCGCCTCCAGACCGAGCCGGGACCACTCGCCAGTCCCCCCCAGGGCCAGGGGACCGGCGATGGCGGCGACGGCGACCAGAAACGCCGCGATGTCAGCCCGATCGCGGCGAGCGTGGCTCATTGGGCAGAGGTTCGGGAACGCCGCGGCAGGTTGCGGACTTCGACCTGGCTCGACGCGACCAGGACGCGGCCTCCTCCCGATGCCGCTCGGCTTCGTCCATGGGCAAAGGCCGTGCCGACATGTGCAGGTGCGCCTGCGCGATCAAGGAGGACAGTTGACCGCTCGAGGGATCCCAGAAGGCCATCCGCTCCGCGGCCCGGATCACGCCATTCCATTGCAGGTCTGTCGGAGATTTCAGCGGATCACCGGCCCCGAGCCGCTCCGTGACGAGAGTCTCCCGCAGCCGCCGCTGACGCGCCTCCGAAGCGGCGTCACGGCCCAGAATGGCGACGGCGATCAGGCATGCGCATGCGAGCAGAACCGGCGGACAGATGCGACCGACCCAGGCCAGACGGCGGGGCAGTTCCAGCTGACCGCCACCCGCCAAAGCCAGACCCCCGACAACACAGGCGAGGAACCCGTTGGCTGGAACGTGAAGATTCCAGTCGAAGGCGGAGTGGACGGCGATGGCTGAGACAGCCGCCCAGGAAGCGGCGACGACGAGCCTGTCCGAACCCGTCGCGAGGCGTTGGCATCGCCATGCCAGAACCACGGACCCGATGGCGATAACGGCCGCGACGAGTCCGCCCAGCAGCCCCGTTTCCGCCAGCAGTTGCAGGTAGTCATTGTGGGTGAAGTAGTGAGGCAGGCCGTCGGCGATCAGGTACTGATGCAGGTCGCCATAGCTCCCGAGTCCGGTGCCGAAGAGAGGCGAGGCGCGGAACATCCGATAGGCGGCATGCGTTGCGACGGTGCGTTTGTCGTCGAGCAGGTGGGCGACGGCCGGTCGGAGGACCTGCGGAAACCAGCGATCGGCATGCTGGAACTGCCCATAAAAAAGGATCAGAAACCCGAAGAGTGCGGCTGCATATGCGAGTGCCGCCCCCTGGCAGGCCCGCCGCAAGACGGATGACTCGAGGACCATGGCGAAGAAGACCGTCGCCGAGAGCCCGATTGCGAGCGTTCCGGCACGTGCCTCCGCCAGCCGCCAGGTGGTCCACATCGCGGCGAGAAAAACCGCGGCGGCGATCGGAAACCGCACCATATCGGCAACGCGGCCCCGCGTGATCCAAAGCCAACCGGCGACCAGGAATGGAATCGTCAGGCCGAGGGCACCAGCGAAGTGATTGCTGATCACGTATGGGCCGAATCCATCACCCGTCACCCATTCGTCGGCGAGATACCTCTGACCACCGACCTCCGTCCATGCGGGATATCCGAACCCGGCCGTGGCGACGGGCGGATCAATGGGCGTTCTGCCGCGGTCGGCGAATGGACCAGCGATCGAGACTCGGCCCAAAAGCAGGGAGCTGTTTCCCGGGCAGGGAAAAACGATCCCCAGTCCCCAGAGAATCAGGGCTGAAGATGCGATCGCCGCCACGAGTGGGCGGCGAAGCGATGCCGTGCGGCCGAGATCGGCCACAACGGCCACGGTCGCGAGCCCCAGCAGCAGTCGTCTCGCAGCCATCGCCGTGGCGCCCGGATCTGTCGAGATCGTGCTCCACGCCAGAGGAAGGCCCATTCGGGAAACCTTCCAGGCACCGGCCGAAATGGGGGCGATACGAACGAGCAGCCAATCGGGAAGCGGCATGACCTGCATGCCCACGAGTGCTGTGATCGCCAGCGCCGCTGCTGCGGCTGCAATCGGCCGACGGCCTCCCAGGGCCCAGATGACGACGCTCATGGCCATGGCCACTTCGAGGCCGAACCGCGGCCAGGCTTGGACGCTTCCCAGCAGAATCGGCCCGATGACCACGCCCCCCCCGAGCACGATCACGGCACACCAGGAAGCGATCGATCGCCATTCCAGCCCCGCCTGCTGCCGGGCCGCCGTCCTGCCGACTTTCTGAGTATCTGTGTTCACCAGCCCACTCCCATTTGCACGATCGTCTCCGCCACTTCGCCGGCTTTGGGCCGTGGCATGCACGCCTCCGAGGCCTGACGCACCTGGCGGGCGGCTCGCAAATAATCCTCGCGGTCCTCGACCCACAGCCGCAGAATTTTAGCCAGAGCAGCGGCATCGCCGGCAGGAAAACTCCGGCCAGAGCCGAAGTCGCGAATGATCTTCACCGCCCCCATGCCATCGCTTACGACCAACGGTGCCCCGCAGTGCAGGGCGTCATTCACTCGGATGCCCCACGGTTCCGCCCTGCCGGTTGCGACAAAACAGGAACATGACTGATAGAGCCGCATGACTTCTTCACTCGAGACCATTCCGACAAGCTCGACCGGCAGCGAATACTCGTCGATCCGTCGCCTGATCTCGGGCGTGAGAGGTCCCGCCTGTGTGACGATGGTCCGAACACGAACACCGGCGGAGGCGAGGAGCCGAATCGCGTCAATCAGAACCAACGGATCGCGGTGCCACTCGTGCTTTCCGGTCATCAGGATCGTGAAGTCCTCCCAGTGCCTGACGGATCGTTCGACGAAGTCCGTATTTGGCAGGGGTGGAGGATAGTAGCCACATGGGATGATCTTTCGAGCGGGCCAGCCCAGCCGCCGCAAGGAAGCAGAATCCTCTCCTGAAAGATTGATGATGAAATCGGCAGCCCGCACCTGTTCCCGCACGATGAAGGGAACCGCCGTCTCTATGTACATCTGCTTGAGTGCACGCAGCGGGGGTGGCGTCATGTTGCACGGCGCCTCGCTCGCCACGCCCACCCGGCATCCGGATCGAGCCACCTCCAGTAACATCCTGCGAAAAACCTTGCCACGCTGATACGTTCCGAACAGATGATGCCACGTCCGGTGGCGCTCGAGGAGCCTTCTGGCACCGGCGAAGTCGTCGCCGACGAAAGTCACGTCGAGATGGCTGAACTCTTGGTCTGAGAATCCGATATCCTGCCGATGCGAGACTCTCCAGCCAACGACTTTCAGCGGAGCTCCGAAACTTTTCGCCAGTTCCTCGTAGAACGCCAGAGTGGACCGACACAATGAATGCGACCAGACAAAAAGTCCGTTCATGGCGTCTCCCTCGGGGAGTGTCGCACCTCAGACGCACTCATTCCAATGCCTCCCTCGAAACCGCAGCGTGTCGATCGCGCTCGCGGACCAGGCGGCCGGCGATGTGGACAGGGCGCGAACGAGAGGCGTCATGGGACGCGTCCCATATCTCGACATCAGCGTCTGCCGCTCCCTCGCCACCTGGGCCCACCTCGGGTGCGTCTCGCGGGCCTGCTCACTGTCGGCAAAGTTATGCCCGCTCATCTTGGCGTCGGGATGCAGCCGCAGGCCCCAGCAGTACCCTGGGACGGGCCGATACGCCGCCCCTCCCCGTCGGTGAAATCGCAGCCAGAGTTCGGTATCCATCATGTAATGGAAATCGACGTCCAATCCTCCGACACGCTCGTACAATGACCGGCCAAAAAAAGACGATGGAGCCCAGACCGGTATCTCACCACGGCTGGCCCGCAGACGGGAAAATGCCCTGGCTCGCGTGCAGCGGATGACCCGGAGTAGCGGGTCAAGCCAGAAGGATCCGGCCGTGAACCATTCGCAGCCGGGATACGCAGCCATGGTGGTCCTTGCCCGGGCGAGCGCCCCGGGAAACATGATGTCGTCCGCGTTCAGCCAGGTCAGGAACCGGCCGCGGGCCCGCGAGAATCCCTTGTTGAACGCGTCGCTCTGGCCATTGTCCGGCTCGGAACACCACCATCCTATGCGATCCGCATGCCGCTCGATCACCCGCACGCTCTCGTCACTGCTGCCGCCGTCGACGACGATCAGTTCCTTGTCCCCGCAAGATTGATCCAGCACGGAGCGAATCGCGGCGTCGAGGTATCGGCCGTAGTTGTAGTTGACGATCACGATGCTGAAGAGCGGGTCGCTCATGACGGAGCCGCCTGGGCCTCGATGAGGTCGCAGACATCGTCGAGCAGCCGGTCCCGGGAAAACGGTCCGCGACATGCATCCCGGGACGCCTGGCCGAACGCCTCGCGTTGTTCCACGGTCATTTCCAGTAGAGAACGAAGGAGTGCTTCCAGGCCGTCGACGTCGCCGTGCTCGATCAACCAGCCGACCCGATGGGTGTCGAGTATGTCTGCAATGTATGAATTTCTCGGAGCGATCGCGATCACCGGCCTGCCGACCGCCAGGGCACCATAGACCTTGCAGGGGTGCACGATTCCGACACCGTCGCTCGCCAGGGTGACGACATGCACGTCTGCACTCGCGAGCGATTGTCGAACCTCGTTCAGCGGCTGATATGGAAGTGAGACGACGTTGGAAGATGACTCGCCGGCGATGTATTCCTCGATTTGCCGCTTGCCGACGCCGCCACCGACGAACACGAACCTGATCCGGGGTTCCTCTGCCAACCGCGCTGCCGCGCCGAGCAACGTTTCGAACGACGTGCCGTAGCCGTGGTTGCCGGAATACATCACGATGAAACGATCGGCAAATCCATGCCGCGAGCGAAACGGATTCTGATCGTGGGGAATGTTCTCTCGCACTGTGTCGTGCGACCATGGAGGTATGACCCGCATTTTGGAAGACACGTCGGCTTTGGCGAGAATCCGATCCCGCATGAATCGATCGAGCACGATCACCGCAGCAGATCGCCGCAGCGTCTGGAGGTTCATCCAGTCGAAGACGCGGGCGAACAGCGAAGCCGGGGAGATGCGGCCCGCCGCGATCATCTGGTCCGGGTTGACGTCCATGACCCACCACAGCATCGGGATCCGCCGGACACGCGACACGAGCGAACCACCAAAACCGGCGAACGGAGGACTCGTGCTGACGAGCAACGCCGCCGGCCGGGAAACGCACAGTGCTCGAATGACGGCCTGCCCAAGGAACAATGTCTGTGCCAGCAGCCGAACGAGGATCGACGACTTCCCGAAACTCGACAGCGGCAGCCGACGAACGTCGACTCCCCGCCTCGACTCCCGCCACGGATAGCGTTCGGCGGGGTCGTCATAGCCTCGTCGCGACGTGTAGACGACGACCCTCCAGCCCCGCCTCACCATCCGCTCCGCGACGTCGGCGAAATGCTGGCCCACGGCGGCCGGATCGGGCGGATAGACCTGCGTGATGATGAGGAGTGTCGGCATGCAGGTTACGCGTCGGGAACGTCGTAGCTCCTGACCAGGCTGGGCCGACCGGACAGATTCGAGCGGCGCATGAACCGCACCAGATAGTTCGCGGCGTTGCCAAACCGCAGGCGGGCGACCTCGGGCAGGGCCGACCACGGCCGCGGCCTCGCCCCGTGGGCCTCGACCATCCGCAGATGTTCGCCGCGCATCGCCGACGCGTGCCGCTGCGACGCCTGACCATGATGCAGCCGAAACGCCGCCACGGAAGGGGCTGCCTGCCGGTGAAAGCGGCCGCCTCGTTCGAGGCAACGCCACCAGAAATCGGCGTCTCCAACGAAGCGGTAACTGGCATCGAATCCACCCACGGCCTCGAAGAGCGTGCGACGAAATATCGCCCCCTGCTGCAGCAACGGACTGTACCCGGCGCGGTAGAGCGGCAGCAGATCGCGAGGGGCCGCGCTCATCCAGCAGTGCACGAAGCGACCGCTCGTGTCGATGAAGTCGACCGCTCCATAGAGCACATCGGCGTCCATGTGTCTGGCGAGCCTTTCCGGGAGGCCGTCGGCATAGAGCAGATCGTCGGCGTTGATCCAGGTCAGCCATTCCGAATCGACGCTTCGACACCCGGCATTGATCGCCTCGTACATGTTGCCGGCATGGGTGATCACTTCGCACCCGTGCCGACGGGCACGCCCCACCGTATCATCGGCAGATCCGCCGTCGACCACGATGATCCTTGCCCCCCAGTCGATCGCCGGACGGACGGAGTCGAGCGTCGCGTCGATCAACGCCGCGGCGTCGAGCGTCGGCACGACGATCGTGAGCCCTTCGAGCAGGCTCATCCGCGGTTTTCCCGATGACCGATCGGCTTCGCGGGATTGCCGCCGACGATCACCTCAGCGGCGACGTCCCGCACCACCACGGCCCTTGCTGCGACCACGGCGCCGCGGCCGATCGTGACCCCCATTCCTACGAACGCCTCCGCAAACACCCACCCTCCCGTTTCAATCGTGATCGGACCGCTGACGAGCGGCCGTTCCGGATGGTGCACGTCGTGACTTGCGGTGCAGAGAAATGCCCGCTGGCTGACGGTGACATCGGCCTCGAGCGTGATCGGGGCGACGCAGTAGCAGTCGACGCCGTCGGCGAGGCAGGAACGCGGTCCCATCGAGAGGTTCCACGGGGCCCAGACTCGCACCGTCGGATAGGGCCGTGCGGACCATGCGACGCGGGCGCCGAACAACCTCAGCAAAGCGACCCGCCAGACGAACAGAATCGCGGGTGACCAGCGGAAGATGGTCGACTCCACGAGCCTCCAGGCCGCCCGTCCGACGCGGTTCCTGACACCGAGACGATTCGTATACGAGTGTTGGTAGTAGGCCATGGTGAGGCGTTCAGTCGATCCTGATGCAGGCGGGCATCGGTCCCGTTCCACGCAGCCAGGAATAGCATGACGCCATGGCGGCCGCGATCGTGGGCCAATCGAATGTCTCGCGGACATGAAGGCGTGCACGGCCACCCATGGCGCGAAGATCGTTCGGTTCGGCTGCAACGACGGCCCGGATGGCCTTCGCCAGAGCGGAAGGATCGGGATCGACCCACCATCCCATGCCTCGTTCCTCGAGCACCGACCAGGGCGTACCGACGGTGGCGATCACGGGCAGGCCGGCCGCCATCGCCTCGGCGACGGCGATGCCGAAATTTTCCGAAAAGGATGGGTGCACGAATGCGGTTCCCGACGAAAGATAGCGCCACTTCGCCTCCCCGAGCATCGGTCCGGGGAAGTCGACCGAGTCCTGAATGCCCAACTGCGACGCCATCGCTTTCAGCCTTGCTTCATACCCGCCCTCGTCGATTCCCGCGATCGACAGCCGCCACCCGTTTGGGCGAACCGTCGACCAGGCTCGCAGAAGGTTTTCGAGTCCCTTCTTCATGTGGAGCCGGCCCAGATAGAGGAGTCGTCGAGGCCCGTCGGTTCCGCCCACGGACCCCGCGGGGGACGGCAGATCGGCGAGGTCGACTCCGTTCGGGATCACGGCCAGCGGCTGCCTGAGTCGAAGTCCACGAAACGTCTCGGCCTCGGCCTCGCTCGTCGCATGGAGCAGATCGGCACGGGCGAGAATCGGCCAGAGATAGGCGGCGAGAAAAGCCCTCTTCTTCAGCCATCGATGCCGGAGAGCCCAGGGCTCCAGCATGCCCCGCGGGCTGACCACGACGGGCACGTCACGGCGGCAGATCACCCGCATGGCCGCGCAGGTGCTGGCATCCCAGAGGCCGTGCACATGCACGACCGTCGGCAGACGACCGAGAACACGACGCGTGAACTCGTCCGCGACCTGCGAGTCGAACGGGTTTCCCGACAGCCGGCCCGAAAGAATCTCTCCGCCTTGCCAGTGGTCGACGAGTTCACGGGTTGCCTCGATCTGGCCGGTGGCAGCCGCCACCAGGGGCCTGTACGTCCCCTCTTTCGCCAGCCCACGCACCAATCCCGCGACCGATACGTACGGCCCCCCCGCAGCAGGCGTCAGACCGGTCGTGAATTCCGCAACCGGATGCCCGCCAAGGCTTTCACCGATCTCTCCATTTGCCGATCGGCTCACGTCGGATGAATCTGAGCGAGGGGGGCGGAAGCGGGCATCCGCTGGGGAGAGTTGCCCAGTGCACTTGCCTGCGCCCCTGTTCCAGAGACCAGGAGCGGGCCCATCTGCCGCAGCATCACGACGAGGGTCACGCACATCGCAAGCCGGTCGGAAATCGGCGAGAACAGCACGACCCAGACCGTATTGATCGAAACAATCGACTCCCAGAGCCGGAGCCGTGATTCATCGACCATGGGTCGATAGACGCTTCGAGCGATCACGAAAAACAACACGTACAGCCAGAAAACACCCCCAAGGATGCCATTCTGCACCCATGCCTGCAGCACGTGCGAATGGCAGGGAATCATCGGATACCCGGTCTTGTAGAAGAGCATGTTCGGCTTCTCGTCGAGAAGTTCACACATCTGGATGTAAAACCCCTGCTTGTCGAGCGGCCATGATCCGTAACCGATGATCGGCGACTTCGAGACGGCGATGATGCCTGCGAGCACTTCGGCCCGGCCACCGATCAAAAGTCCGAATCGGCTCCGCGACTGGGCCTCGTACTTCTCCCGCGCTTTTTCGCCGAGCATGTCGTTCTCGGCCGCCCAACGATAGGTCTCCAGAGTCGCGAATGCCGCGAGCAGCACGAAGGCAATCGCCACACCGGCCCGTGGCAGCGTGAGCCTTCGACGAATCCAGATCCCACCCCGGGACCGCTGCGCGAGTATGTTGCGGACCATGCAAACGGCCGGCCCGAGAATCGACGTGCCGCCGAGAGACCGCGAACCCATGTAGATGTTGAGCAGGCCGACAAGAAGGCTGGCTGCATATGCCCGAATCGGCCTGCGCTGGTAGTACACCAGGGCGAGCACGAGCGAAATTGCGAAGGGCAGGGCGCACCAGTGCGTCACCCAGTTGATTTCCGCCTCTCCGCGCTGAAACTCGCGTGCCTCATGGACTCCGCCCCGGAGCACGAACGCCGAAAGAACCACCGACGGCACGCACCCCACGCTGAACCAGAGCAGCCTCCGCCAGGTGTCGGTTCCGAAGAACCAACTGCAGAAAGGGATGCAGACCAGAAACACGAGCGGTCTGGCCAGGCCTCGGGCGGCGAGCGACCACTGGGTTTCATTGACCAGATCGGTGACCGCGGTGCCCACGAGCCACAATATCGCCAGTGGCACGAGCAACCGCGTCGGCCGAAGGACGTCGCGACGCGTGAATTGAGGGAGGAGAAAAGGGCTCATGGCCAGGATCGCCAGCTCGCTCAAGGGCAAATAGCCGATCACCTGAACCTGGAGCCGTGTGCCCAGACCGAGGAGAAATGCGACGACGAGGGGATTCATCGGGAACTCTCGGCCGGGGTGGATGCTTTCACCGTCCTGCTCCCGTCACAGTGGAGTAGACATCGCGAGTCTCCCGGGCGCATCGCTGCCAGGAGAACGTCGCCGCGCGTCGGTGACCCGCGGCGATCAGTTCACCGCGACGGTGAGCGGAGTAGACCACCCGCTCGATTGCCGATCCGATGTCGTCGGGGCTCCCGCCATCGAAGGTTTCGGCGGCATCACCGACGACTTCCGGCAGCGATGCATGATGGCTGCAGACCACCGGGCAACCGTGGGCCATGGCCTCCAGGGGGGGCATGCCGAAGCCCTCGTAGAGGGATGGATAGACGAAGGCTGCCGCCTCTCGATAGAGACGGTTGAGTGTGGATTCTTCCCGGCCCGCGTGCCGTATTCTTTTCTCGGAAATTCCGGCGGCGGCCGCCGCTTCGTAGTCCGCTCTGGACAGTGCGGGGCCGCCAAAAACGACGATCTCGCAATCCCCGGAAAGCCTTGGCGATGAGCCGATCCCGCGCAACAGTCCTTCGAAGTTCTTGTAGCCGCCACGCAATCCGACATACAGCAGGAATGGCCGGCCCTGGTTGGACTCACCCACCTGCACGCCCTCCGAGGGATCGGGCAGATCGACCCCATGATGGACGACGACCGTCTTTTCAGCGGGAACGTCGGTCATGCTGCAGAGGTCCCTGCGCGTCGACTCCGAAACACAAATGATACGGTCAGCCCGGGCGATGGCGGCGAGTTTCTGACGGCCGCCGCGGCCGCCGTCCGGAAAAAGCTCGGGGTACCGCTCGTAGATCATGTCATGGACTGTCAGCACGGTCGGCACCCGCCGGCCGCCCAGAGGAACCGCCGAATAGAACGTCTCATGGATCACGTCCGGCCTCCAGGCCGGAATTCGAAAACCATTGATGAGCCGATTCAGCCGAAATATTGCCCGGCCGGTCTTCGGGGGGTATCCCGGAAGCCGGAACCCCTTGCGCACAAGCCCCGTTGCCTGCCGCAGGTGCTGGTTGCGATGCAGCGGAGCGAACACCGCAACGGTTTCGCCCGAACGTCCGAGTTCCTCGGCGATCCGCACGATGTAGCGGGAGATACCTCCGTAGATCTGCAGCTGAAACGCCTGCTCGTCAAATGCAATTCGCATGAATCCGCTGCGGCGTCGACACGTTCAGGAGATCGCGGCCGACGTCGTCGGGTAAGGAGCGTTGGCCGGGTTGGCTGCGCCGAATTCGACGTGCCGGGGGGCGAATCCGAACTCCGCCAGGCAGGCATCACACTGGGACTGACGGGACCGATGGAATACGACGATGTCGGCATAGTGGCCGAACGCACCCGCCTTCCCCATGGAAAGCACCCGCTCCCGGTCGCGGCTCAACAGTCCGGCATACGCAGCCTCTCCCGTGTTGCGAAACACCACCATGCCGTCATATCCCAGATCCACGAGCAGATCCAATGCCCCGGCGTCGGGGCAGGGTAGCGACTCTGGCATTCCTGAAGGTCGACTGAAGTAGAACTCAAAAAAGGTTACCGGCAGCCAACGCTGAAGAAATTCCGGATGCTGCCGGATGATCGCCCCATCAAACCCGTCAGTGTCGATCTTCAGCAGATCGACCGATTGCAACGCATCTGCGTGCCCGCTCAGGATGACGTCAAGCGTCTTCATCGGAACAGGAGAAATGGCATCGCCTCCGTCGACCACAGCCCCTGTACCACCTGACTCGGCAATCACCAACCCGGCGCGGGCGCCCGCAAACGCCACGAGACTTTCCTCACAGGCAACGCCCACGACGTCGGTGACGTTGCCGCGAAGCAATTCCGCATACCTGGCCGAACCCTCGATACAGAGCACGACACCGGCACCGTTCGCAAGGAGCAGCAACGCGGTATCGCCGACGTTTGCCCCGACATCGATTGCCTGCAGAGGTCGCCCCAGATCGCCCGAGACTGCGGATGCGAGCCGGCCGAGGTTCTGGTTGTAGTGCGGGAAGATGGCACTGAACCGAGGAAGTTCATGCGAAAGCGGCAGGCGAATGCGACGGCCACACCACTCGAAATTCACGATCGGATCACCGATGAGAAGCCTCGCCCTTCGGATCCGAAGGCCGATTCGGGCGACGATATGGCCCACCCAAGGGAGCGACCAGGTGTTCACGACCGCCTGACAAATTGCCTGATCAATCGCGCCCACGAGACCACCGTTTACGTTGATGCGGGATTCACGCACCGGGATGAATTGCGGCACGAGTGCGGGGCCACATCAGAATGACCGCGGGCACCAGGACGCAGACCACGTAAACGCCGGCGACCGCGAGCGGCAGGGTCTGAACGCCGCTGGATCGCAGGAGATTCACCTTGATGGGTGTCGCGAACACGACGAACAGCGCACCCAGAAGAAGCTGAAGCCGGATTTGGGACGTACCGTTCCAAAACATCGCCAGTGTCATGCCGATGCACTGGACGACCGTCAGTGCCGCCAGGCCGACGGTCAGGGTCGTCGTGGTCGTCACCCTGTCGCCGACCCAGAGATGGAGCAACCAGGGCATGACGAGTGAAAGACTCGCGGCTGAGATGAGCGAGACCGCAACCGTGATCCCCAGGGATCGGAACAGCGTTCGGCGGATCCAGCCCTCGTCGCCCGAAGCCTTGGCATCCGCGTAGGCGGGCCAGAGTGGGGCCAGGACGATTCCCACGAGCACGACGATGACGGAAAAAAGCCGATGTGGAACCGCATAGCTGGCAACCGCCCCAGGACCGAGGTTGGCCGTGATGAAGAGGTTGTCGAGCGCGAATCCGAGCGTCGCGCAGATCTGTAGTCCGACGAAGAGGGCTCCGATTCGAAGCAGGTCGATTGCCATTCCGGCATCGGCCAATCGGATTGACGCCGAAAGCCAGGGCCGCTCCCGAAACATGTAGATCCAGGCGGCGGCCCAGCAGAGCAAAGAGGGGAGCATCATGGCGGCGGTCACGACTTCGAAGCCCCCACCGCGACTGGCGACGGCCCACGTGGCACAGAGCGTGATCAGGGAGGCGACCGACCTCGCCACATTTGCAACGGCCCCCTCCTGGAAGGCGGAGGAAAGCCGCTCGACGAAGGACAGCGGCAGCGTGGCCGCGAAGCCTGCCGCAAATACCGCGAGCCCGGCTGAGATCGATCCGAGGAGAACGGGGTCGGTCGTTCCGAGCAGGGTTGACCAGGGAAGCCACCGCCAGCCCGCGGCCAACGAGGCCGCGATCAGGATCGCCAGAAGGATGAGCATCCAGATCGCCGAGGCGAGGGCGCGGTTCACTGCGTTTCGATCCTGCTTCGCATTGGCGGTCGCGATGGCGTTGAGGGCGCCATTTCCGATGCCGAAGTCGGCGAAGGCAAGGAACGAGAGCATCGTCTGGAGTGTCAGCCAGATGCCATACTGCATATCGCCCAGATGCCCGAGCATCAGGGGAACGAGGGCGAGATTCGTCAGCATCGTCACGGCCTTCGAGCCGAATCCGCTGAGGGCCGTCAACGCCGCCCGTCGGTACCGCTCCCTGGAGCGGATCCCGGCATCGACCGTCGCCTGCTCAGCCCGGCCGCGGAAGATATTTCTCAGCAAGGATTTGGTGCCACTGGTCACGACGGCCAGCATCTCATCGCACTCCCCACTTCGCGGCGAGTTCGACCGAGAGCGACGAGATCTCCTGCCCCGTGAGTTCCCGGTCGTAGACCAGGATCTCCGCGATCCCACCACTGAAATACTCGACGACCTTCGGCAGGTAGGCTCCGCCCAACCCCCACGGACCGGCCGAGGTCGCCGCGGCCGCCGCTGGAGTCGATCTGGCGACGGGAGTCGCACCCTTCCAGACGACCACTTCTCTACCCCAGGTCATCGCCGTCAGCAGCGGAGCCTTCGCCGTGTAACTGTTTTCGGGCGCGTAGGATGCGGCCAAGGGACCGGATACGAGCTTCGCCTCGCCCCAGATCGAACCGTTTTCCCTGAGGCACATGCCCGTATAGTCGCTGATAGTCGTCAGATAACAGCCAAGGAATCGCATGTTGGCGCGTTTCTCGGGCACGACCACGGCGACCACCGTTCCACTGGCTCCCAGTGGCATGTCGACCGCCAACGTCTGCGATCCATCGAACACCACCAGCGGTCTTCCCTGACCGGTCTGCTGCACCAGCCGCGGCTGCCGGGCCGCTTCCTGCTGGGTGGCGTCGTTGCCGGCCCCGCTCATGTCTCGCCAGACCGAAACCGCCCCCCTCGGTACGCTGGCGCCTTCCGACTCCACCGTATTCGGGGCGGAGGCGTCGAGCCAGACCAGGAGCCCGGGTATGCGCCTTGCCAGCGAGTTTCGACCGGATCGGCTGCCTGCCGCCGCCTCCGCGATCCGCCTGTCAATCCGCACCCTGTCGAGGCCGGCCAGCGTGCCGACGACGCCGCGGTAGATGTCGGCGGCGTGCGCCATGGCGGCAGCCTTCGACTGGGATACGTCGTCCTCGCTCCAATCCCACCAGGCATCCGCGATCGGCAGCAATGGTGATTGATTGCGGCGGGCGCCCAGTTCCGCCTTTGCCAGCGCCGCCAGTTCCGCGTCGGCCCCTTTGGCGAGCAATGGCAGCCCGGCCGTCCAGTCGTCGCGACGAAAGCAGTAATGCTTTCCCGCCTCCAGACAGACCTCCGCATCCTCGGGTGATTTCTTCAGCTTCTCAACGACCGCCGCGAGTTGCTTCGATTCCTTCTGCCGCTCTTTGGCCGCGTTCTGAAGCTGCATCGCCTCGGCCAGGAGATCGGCATTTCGGGCCTTTCTGGCGAGGACTGCAGCCGACGTGATCGCCTTCGCGGCCGCTGAGTCGTCGTTCGATGAGATCGCCCTGCGTGCGATCTCCAGCATCTTGCCTGAGATTTCGGCCGCAGCGGAGGGCGGTGCCTTCGCCGCCAGCTTCGCCAGCGAATCGAGCTGGAAGGCCGAATCCTCGACGGCAAACTCCCTCGAAATCAGGTCGATGATGTCGGCCGCCGTGGGAACGTCACCTGCCTCCGTCGAGAGCCGAAGAGCCTCGGAAAGGAGGACCCAGCGATCCGACGGCTCGGCCGTGGCAGCTGCCTGATCCTGCAGCTGCTTGGCCAGCGTCGCCTTCTTGGCGCCGGTAACCGCCTGCCTGAACTCATCGGCGAAGATGTCTCGGACCTGGGCGAGCGACTGGCGACATGCCTCTGCGGACGGCACTGGAATGCGACTGGATCCCACCGTGGCCGGCCGATCGGCGATCTGGGCCAGCCCATCCTCGACCATGGCCCCAGCCCAGACGATCCCCAGAAAGGCTCCCACAATGGCCACGAAGATCTTGCGGGTCGATTCGTCGGACACAGTTCCTTCATTTCCCGGCATCAGGGCTTCACCCTCCTCTTCCTGCCAGTTCCCGGATCTTCAGCCGCACGTCAGCGAAGTACCTTTTTTTCATTCCCGCAAACTGCCATCCGGCCCGTCCGTCGAGAAAGCCTCGCTTGAGAAGCACGCACGACCAGAAGTACAGGTGCCCGAACCACCATTTCCTGAGATGCCGGTATTTGAATCGCTGACGCCTGGTGAGGGTTGACCAGACCTCCGGCGACGCCGTCCGAAGCCAGGCATGTCGCCGGGCCTCCCAGGAGGAGTAGTCGTTGTGCTTGGCGATGTAATGGTGGAGCCCGCGATCGTCCCGGTGATCGACAGCCTCTCGCAGCTCGCCGATGCTTCCCCGCAGGATCGGATGCTCGTGGACCTCCATGTCGAGCGAGCTCCACCATTCCTCCGGAAACGCCTCGTACTCTCCCGAGTCGCGGCGGAACAGCGACAGTTTGCGAAACACGTCGCCATGCCGCAGCGGCCTGCCCAGAAAGTGGTTGGTGAACCGCACCCAAAAGCCCACGTGCCGGGTCCCGGGCAGGGTCCGCCGGACCTCGGCGATGAATGCCGGTGTCAGGATTTCGTCGGCGTCGAGAAAAAGTATCCATGGGTGTCGAAACGAGATGTTTCGGAGGGCCCAATTCCGCTTTTTGGGAAATCGGCCGTCCCACTCGAAGTGTGCGACCGAGGCGCCCTTGCCTGCCGCGATGCTGCAGGTGGCGTCGGTGCTTCGCGAGTCGACCACGACCACGTCGTCAAACGCTCCAGCCAGGGCGTCGAGGCAGGCCGGGAGCATCGCCTCCTCGTTACGGACCGGTATGCATACGGAAATCGGGAGCTTCAACACAGATGCTGACGATTCAGGAGACACGCGGACCGACACGTCCAGGAACGCCGTGGATCAGCGAGTCGGGCGGCGCATCGCAGAGGGCGGCGGAATTGGCGCTCACCTTCGTCCGTTGTCCGACTCGTTTCCCGGGCCCGACCGAGGCATGCATTCCGAGAAACACGTCCTCCTCGACGACGGCCCCGCCGCCGAGCGTGGCATAGGGCGAGAGCACGGCGAAATCGCCCGTCGATGCGTCGTGCCCCAGCGAACTGTGATAGTTCATGAGCGTGAAGCGGCCGAGGCGCACAGCATCACTCACGATCGCATATGGACAGATGACGGAGCCCTCGCCGACGCTCGCCGTCGGGGAGATGACCGCGGTCGGATGGATCAGGGTGAGAAACCGGCCTCCCCGCGACTCAATCTGGCTGACGACCCGACGTCGCACCTGCGGAATGCCGATCGCGAGAACGAACCCGTCGTCGGGTCCGGGTGCGTATCCCGAAGGGTCGCCGAGGATTGGCAGCGGAACAGAGAGGGATCCATCGGCCGACAGGAAGCCGGCGATTTTCGAGGCTTGATCGGCCCATGCATCGCGGGCCCAGAGAAGCACCTCGCGGCCAAAGCCACCCGCACCCACGACGAGGATGCGGCCCACGGAGGAGAGCCATTCTTGCGGCGGTTGCATCTGCGAAGGACCGGTCATCAAGGCACGCAGCTCGAGAACTGCAGGATGCTGGCGGTCGCCCGTCCGGGAGGGCGGTCGGCGCGCACTCCGTTCCTCTGGGTGACCCTGATTTTCCCCGATATTTCCAGCATCTTGAGTTTACAACACGACGGCCGACAGCGGCTGTCTTCCCCCTGTTCGGTGGGCACTCCGGCCATGGTGAGACTGCCTGCCGGCACGGCTCAGGAAGAGCCGCCGTCGATCGTGATCACCTGTCCGGTGATGAATCCGGCCCTGGAGCTGGCCAGAAATTCGACCGCGCCCACGATGTCGGCGACCTGCCCCAACCGGCCAAGCGGCGTGCGGCGGACGATGCGGCCCCGATCCTCCTCCGAAAGCGATGCCGAAAGCTCCGTTTCGAGAAACCCCGGTGCCACCGCATTGACCCGGATGCCCCGGGACCCGAGTTCCCGGGCCAGACTCCTTACAAACCCCTCGATGCCGGCCTTCGTCGCCGCGTAGACGGAAAGCCCCGGACTGCCGCGGGTGGCGACGACCGACGAGATCATGGTCACCGAGGCAAACGTCGAACGGTTGACGAGCATCTGGCGGACGACCTCGCGAACGAGAACGATCGAGCCCCTGAGATTGACTGCGAGCATCGCATCGATCTCGGCGTCGGTCATCGTCGCCAGCACGCCCTCCTCAGCGATCGCCGCATTGGCCACGCAGTGGTCGATCCGGCCGAACCGCTCACCCACTCGGGCCACGAAGCCCCGTACCGCGTCGGCGTCGGAGGCGTCGAGTCGCTCGGCGACCAGCCGGTGGCCGTGCCTCTCGCCGAGCCGGTCGAGCGGCTCGGAACCCGACCTGGAAAACGTCGCCACCTCGTCGCCTCGCTCGAGGAACCGCTCGACGATGGCCAGCCCGAGGCCCCGAGATCCGCCCGAAACGAGAGAGGTCACATGCACGGCTGGATGAACTGGAAAGCTGCTGCCTTGGCGGGCGAATGCCTGCCCTACAGGGATCGGCGTGGAACCTTGCCGGCGGAAGTGGTGGCGATTCGCTTGGCGATGTCGAGCACCCGGGGCACGCTCTGCGGCTCGAGCCGCTCGCGACAGACGGCAAGCGCCGCGGAGCGGACGTTGTCGGGGGTCGCAGGCTCGGGCAGTGCATCGGCGACCACGATCTCGGCGGCCACCAGTTCGCCCGTGATGGCGCTCGGCAGCCCGTAGACCCGGGCTTCGGCCACGCCCGGAACTGAGCGAAGCAGTTCCTCGACGCGTCGCGGATAGACCTTTGCCCCGCCCACGACGATCACGTCGCTGCGGCGGCCGGTGAACTCGTACCGGGATCCACGCTTCTCCACGAGGTCGCCAGTCGCCACCTCCGCGGTGTCGCGGGAAAGCTGCACGAGCAGTTCGCCGTCACGCCGCATCGAGAGCCGCACGCCCCCCGGCAGGGGCCGCCCCAGCCAGTCGGCCGGAAACCCGGCCTCGCCGTCGGTCACGCGGAAGACCTCGCCCAGTTCCGTGGTGGCGTAGACGTGCGAGATTCTGACGCCCGGAAAGAGGCTCTTCGTCTGCTCGAGCAGGTGGGCGTCGACCGCCTCGCCCCCGAGCGTGATCCGGTCGATTCTCATCCTCGCCAGCAGGCCGCGGTCGGCCGACGTGATCAGACGACGCAGGAGGGTGGGTGTCGACGGCAGGATCGAGACCTGTTCATCGGCGACGCCCCGGGCGACCACGTCGGGGTTCCGCGATGCAGGCTGCACGAGCCGTCCTGCGGTCAGCACAGCCTGCAGCCAGACCTGAATCCCGGCCCAGCGGGTCGCGTCGTAGACCAGAAGCCAGCCGAGCCCGTGCCACTGTTCTGCCAGTCGTGCCGCCGCAAGCAACGAGTCCCAGGAATGCTCGACGAGTTTCGGCGGGCCGCTCGTCCCGCTCGTGGCCACCACCACCTGGGCCGGAACGGAGGCAAACTCTCCACGGGGCAGCCCCTCGGCTGCTCCGGGCGGCACCACCAGCGAGTCGTCGAGCGGCACCCATTCGGCCAACTCGCCGATCAGGTCCCGGGCATCCTCGGGGAGAAACGCGACCGGCACATGCTGCCGGCCACAGGCCGCCGCGATCACGATCAGCGAATCTACGTTGCGAGCCCGGGCGACGACTCCCATCGGCCGCAGGGTGTCGAGTTCGGCCTCGAGTTTCCTGACGGCCGCGGCGAGTGCCGCGTAGTCGATCGCCCGGCGGGTGTCGCTGCCCGCATCGACGACGATCGCCGTGCGATCGGGCACCTTGTCGGCAATCAGGCAGATCGCCGCAGCCAGCCGATCCTGGGCTGGAGCATCGGCGAGATTGGCGATCGTGGCTGGTGTCATGGCGTTCGGCTGGCTGCAGTATAGATGGAGATCAGGTCGGAGACGGTGCGAATGCCCGGTCGTGGGCCGGTCGTCGGGGCGGACCGAAACGGGTCCACGCCGAGCGAACGCTCGAGGAGCACGACGGTCTGGGCGAGGTCGAGCGAATCGAGTCCAAGATCGGTTGCAAGCAGCATCGAAGGCTCGATCGCCCTCACCTCGCGGGCGGTGTCGCGGAGGACGGTCTGGATGGCGTCGGTGACCGCGTCGGCAATCGTCATGAGCCGGTGAATTCCCGCATCGTCGTCGCCCCGGCTGAACCGATGCCGCGGCCGGTGATCGCCTGCCAGATCACCAAAAGAATTGTGCACATGGCGATGTAAATATCCACCAATGGGGCGTACCAGCGGCCAAGCATCTCCACATACCGGGCGTCGAGTTCCAGCCGTTCGGGCCAATCGACCGCGTTTCGGCCATGAATCTGGGCCCAGCCCGTGAGTCCTGGAAGCACCCGGAGCCGCTCTGCCTGTCGGGGGGAATAGCGGGGAACGTATCGCAGCGGCAGTGGTCGCGGGCCGATCATGCTCATCTCTCCAAGGATCACGCTGACGAGCTGAGGCAGCTCATCGAGGCTCGTCCGCCGGAGGAACCGCCCGAGCGGAGTGATCCGCTCCCCATCGGGAAGGGGCGATCCGTCGGGGCCGATGGCTTCTGTCATGGTGCGAAACTTGAGCAGCGTGATCGGGCGGCCGTGCATCCCGGCCCGCTGGGCGAAAAAGAAGACCGGTGAGCCGTCCACGAGCCGCACGAGCAGCCAGACAAGCGCGATGACGGGCATCAGCAGGAGCAGCAGAATCGTCGCGGCGACGGTGTCGCTGAATCGCTTGACGATCGAGAGATAGAGGTTCGAGGCCACCGTCAGCGGTCTCCCCGGTCAGCGACGCCCGCACGCAGCCCAACGAGCACGAGCACCCCGACGGCCACGGCCCAGATCGCGGCATCATGGGCTGGTCGACGCAGGGCGGGATCGACGGCACCGATGGTGGCGATCGTGCCCATCATCGCCGCCATGCCGCCGTAGAGACCGGCAACGGCCCGATGGGACCAGCCCGAGAGGGCCAATCGCTGATAGATGTGGCTGCGGTGGGGATGGAGGATGTTTTCACGCCGGACGAGCCGTTGCAGAATCGTGACCGCGGTGTCGAAGACGAACGGCCAGACGGCGAGGATGGCCACAGGCAGCACCACGGCGACCCGGTCCGCCGGCATGGCGAGGGGGAGTGTCGCCAGCAAAAACCCGCAGAACGTGCTGCCCACGTCGCCCATGAAGATCCGTGCCGGCTGCCAGTTCCAGGCCAGAAACCCGCTCGCCGAGGCGGCAAAGGCGGCGGCCACCGCGGCCACCGCAGGGCTTCCCAGCCAGGCGGCGACCGCCGCGATCGCGATGCCGGCCGCCGCCGCGGTGATCCCAGCGATCCCGTCGATGCCGTCCATGAAGTTGAAGGCGTTGGTCAGACCCACGATCCAGAGGAGCGTCAGCGGCCAGGCAGCCGGTCCCAGGCTGATGCTGCCGAAAGTGCCCACGTCGATCCGCTCAACGGGGCCGACGAGCGCCGTCACGACGACGGCGGATGCCACATGGGCAAGCAATCGCGAACGAATGCCGAGCGAACGAATGTCGTCGATCAGGCTCACTCCGGCGACGACGACCGCCGGCAGCAGCACCGCAGCGAGCGGGCCGATCGACTGCGGATGGAGAAATCCGGCCAGCACCGCGGCGAAACTCGTCACGACCGCGATCGCGAGTCCGCCTCCCCGGGGGGTCGGCCTGGCATGAATTCCCCGATCGCTGGGAAAGTCGATCATGCCGCGGCCGAGTGCCCAAACCAGGAGACGTCCGGTGAGCATGAAGGAGGCCACCAGTGCCGTCAGGCACCAGACCGCGTAAAAAACGATGGCGGGAACCATTTCCGGATCAGAATGACGCCGGCCGCACCTGCCCGGCGATGAGCCCGCAGACCTCGGTCACGACCGCCTCGTCGACATGGGCGCCGATCGGCAGGGAGAGGCTGGTTGCCGAAAGGGCGTCGGTCACCGGCAAGGTTCGTCGCCGGTCGTGGAACTGCTCGAAGGCCGTCTGCCGATGGCAGGGCGGGTCGTAGTAGGTGCGTGTCTCGATGCCTTGCTCGACGAGGGCCCGGCGGACGCCGTCCCGCGAAACGCCGGAGATCGTGGCATCGATCGTGATCGAAAAGTCCTTGAAACTCGACTCGCCGCCCGGCGTCTCCGTCACACAACCGATCCCCGGAAGTCCGGCGAGGCCTGCACGGTAGAGGCCGGCGATCTGGCGACGTCGGGCCGCGATCTCGTCGAGGATCTCGAGTCCGGCGAGCCCCGTCGCCGCACAGACCTCGGGCATCCGGCCGTTCACGCCGGCAAAGGCGGCGTTGTAGGCCCCGTCGTTGCCGTATTCACGGCCCAGACGGACGAGCCTCGCGACGCAGTCGCAGTCGGTGGCCACGACGCCGCCCTCACCGGCGACGAGGAGTTTCGTGGGGGAGAGGCTGAAAACCTGCACCGTCGCACCCGCTCCCACGGGTCGCCCCTCGAAACTGGCCCCGAAACCATGGGCCGCATCGATCACCAGCGGCAGCGAATGCTCGGCCGCGATCGCCGCCAGCGACGACACATCGCAGGGGTTGCCGAAGTTGTGACAGGCGGCGATCGCCACGGTGCGGGGCGTGATGGCGGCGGCGACGGCCTGGGGCGTGACGTTGGTCGAATCCGGATCGACATCGACGAAGACCGGCCGGAGGTTGTTCCAGACGACCGCCGCCGGCGCGGCGAGAAAGGTGAAGCTCGGCATGATCACCTCGCCGACCGGCTCACTGCGACCGCCCGCGCGGGCCATGCCGAAACGTCCGAGGGGCTCCGCCGACACCAGCGGGCAGGCAGGCCGGTCGCCGGCGCAGGCATCACATCGGCCCGCCGCGATGTCGAGGGCCTTGTAGGCGAGCATCAGGCCCACCGTACAACTGCTCACCGCGACGGCATGCCGAACCCCGAGACGGTCGGCCAGAGCACGTTCGAAGCGGTCCAGAAACGGCCCCTTGGTGAGCATCCCGCTTTCCAGGATGGTCGCATACGATCCGGCGAGCGCCGACGAGGGCGGAAGACTCGGCCGGACGAATGGCACCCGCATGCCCGCTCTGGGACGCGGATCAACGGCTGGACGGGCCATTGGATCTGGTGTCATGCCCGCACCTCGGCCTCTGATTCCGGCTTCGTCATTTCCCGGCCGTACTCGGGCACCAGACGACGAAGCCGCTCCCGTACCGCATCGGCGGGTTCATCGAGAACTTCCAGCAGGCCCTCGATGACCTGCTCGACATCGGCGAGTTCGGACGGTCGGTGCATCGCGCAGAAGACCTTCGGATGCGGTGTCGAAACCCTTCGCTCCTCGTCGAAGTAGAGCTCCTCGAAGAGCTTCTCGCCGGGACGCAGTCCTGTGAACACGATCTCGATGTCGTCTTCCGACAGGCCCGAGAGCGCGATCAGGTCGCGGGCCAGATCGACCACTTTCACGCTCTCACCCATGTCGAGCACGAAGATCTCTCCCCCTGCACCCATCGCGGCGGCCTGCAGCACGAGCTGCGAGGCCTCGGGGATCATCATGAAATACCGCTCGATGTCGGGGTGGGTCACCGTCACCGGCCCACCGCGACGAATCTGCTCCTGGAAGGTGGGCACGACGCTTCCGTTGCTCGCCAGCACATTCCCGAACCGGACGACGATGAACTTCGTCCGCGACTCCTTGGAGAAGGCCTGCACATACCGCTCGGCGATCAGCTTCGAGCAGCCCATCACGCTCGTCGGATGGACCGCCTTGTCGGTCGAGATCGAGACGAAGTTGCCGACGCCGTGCCGATCGGCGAGCCGGGCCAGGATCCGTGTGCCGAGGCAGTTGTTCTTGATCGCCTCGGCTGGGTTCGACTCCATCATCGGCACGTGCTTGTGGGCCGCGGCGTGAAACAGGACGTCGGGCCTCGAGGCCGCGATGATCTGTTCCATCCGCCCCTCGTCGAGGATGTCGGCGACGAGGGGTTCGAAGGGGGGCCGCGGCTCCAGCCGGGCGAGTTCCTGCTCCAATTGGAAGAGCGCGTTCTCCCCCCGTTCCACGAGCAGCAGCCGCCGCGGGTGATAGCGGAGCACCTGACGGCAGATCTCGGAACCGATCGAGCCGCCGGCCCCGGTCACCATCACGGTCCGCCCGGCGACCAGCCGGCTCACGGCGGTGTCGTCGAGATGGACCGGCTCGCGGCGCAGCAAATCCTTGATCTCGACAGGCCGGATTTGGACATGCGTCTGGCCGCCCGGGGAGGCCCCGAGCAGCTCGTCGATCCCCGGCATCACCTTGACCGTCGCCCCGGCCTCCGAGCAGTCGGCAAGCAGGCGGCGAAACTGCCGCCCGGTGAGCGAGCCCGACTGGACGAGAACGTCGTCGACCCTTCGGCGGACGACCTCAAACCCGGCCTGGTCGACGGGACCGAGCACCTCGACGCCCGAAAACCGGCTGTTCTGCAGGGCCGGATCGTTGTCGAGAAAGCCGACGATCGTATACGGACTGCGGGATGCGGCCATCAGGTTGCGGGCGAGCAGTTCGCCGGCCTGATTGGCACCGACCACGAGCGCCGTTCTGGCCTGCTGGCGGCTGAACAGCGGCCGCAGCTCCTCTCGGATGCTCCTCCAGGCCGCCCGGATGCCTCCGATCAGCAGGATCGTGGCGCCCCAATCGAGCAGGATCACGCCCCGCGGCACGTGCCTGGCGGCGAGGCGGCCGCTGGAGAGGAAGAGCCCGTCGATCGCTGCGATCACGAGCATCGAGAGCGTCGCGGCCCAGAGCAGGTTCAGCAGGTCGCCGAAGGCGACCCGCCGCCAGGAGACGTGGCAGTTGCCGGTGAGATAGAAGACGATCGACTTCACGATGACGACGCCGCCGACCGTCGCCAGATAGACGGCGAGCCAGCGGGGCTCGAGCGAGAAGTCGAAGCGGGCCAGGAAGGCGATGTAGAAGACGATCGCAAAGATCAGGGCATGTACCGCCAGCAGCACACCCGCCTTCGACGTGAACCTCCTCGGCTTCAGACCCTGACGTGGAAGGAGGAGTGTCATGCGCTGCCGGAGAGCGGCTCCTTGACCGGCTCGGCGGCCGCCGGATCGAGACCACCGACCGGTTCCAGGCCGACGCGGGCACACCGCGATTCGGTCGCATAGGTGAGGCCCACGGCCATCGCGAAGACCCCCAGCGGGGCGAGCCATGCGGCATCCGCCGGCGCTCCCTTGAGCAGCATGGCAATGCCCGCGGCGCCGCCAGATAGCGAAAGGAGGCCGTAGAGCATGGCCACCCGGGCATGGGAGACCCCGCTCCGGACGAGCCGGTGAAAGAGAAACTCGCGGTGCGGCTGGAGCGGGTTGTGTCCGCCCGCCGCCCTGCGGATCACCGACAGCAACGGGTCGTAGATGTATGGCCAGAGGGCCATCGCGACGGGCAGGAAGACGAGGCCGCGGAGTTGGGTCGGGAAGAGCAGCGGCATCACCGCCAGAAACGTTCCCAGGAAGCCGCTGCCGACGTCGCCCATGAAGACCCTTGCAGGCTGCCAGTTGAAGACCAGAAATCCGCCGGCCGCACCCGCCAGAAACCCGCCCAGCACCATCGACGGCGGGGCCCAAACGACGATCCCGATGGCGGCCACGAGCAGCCCCACCACGACCGCTCCGAGGCCCGCCATGCCGTCGGCACCATCCATGAAGTTGAAGGCATTGGTCAGGCCCACGATCCAGAGAATCGTCAGCGGCCAGGCGGCCTCCCCGAGCCTGATCGGCGACAGTCCCGGCAGGGAGACCTCCCGCAGCGGACCGAGCACCCAGGTGATGAACACGGCGACGGCGACGTGGATGAACAGTCGGAGCGTGGCCCGCAGCGGCCGCATGTCGTCGATGATGCCGACGAAGCCGATCACCAGCGACGGCAGCAGGCTGCCGAGCATGATCTGCGTCGCCATCGAGGGCCAACGAAACGCGGCCACCGTCGCCGCCGCAGCCATGGTGAGCACGATCGCGACGCCGCCTCCGCGGGCCGTCGGCAGGGCATGGGCGCTGCGACGATTCGGCAGATCGACGAGTCGGTAGCGGGTGGCCATCACGATGACGAGATCGACGAGCACCGCCGACAGAACGAACACGAGCAGGGCGAGTCCCGGCCAGAGCACGGACTCGAGGTCGTGCAGAGGGGGAAACAACGCGTGGTTCGAGGTCGAGGCGTTCACGTCACGGCCATGTTGGATCGGGGTGGAACGTCTCGGGCCTTGGGCACACGGTCGCCGCCGGCAGCGGCCGAACCGATCGCCTGCAGGGCGGCTGCCGCGGCGTCGGGTCCGCCGCCGGTCGCCTGCCGCAGGGTTTCCATCCAGGACCGAACCTCCTCGATCGGCAAGACGGGGCCTGCGGCCCGGTGGATCAGCGGGCTGGCGGTGGGTTCCAACTCCTCGTCGTCGAACAGCGTCTCCTCGTCGAGCTTCTCGCCGGGCCGAAGGCCGCAGAATTCGATCTGAACCTCGTCTTTCGGCACGCCCATCACGAACGCGACGCTTCCGACGAGATCGACGATCGGTACGGCGTCACCCATGTCGAGCACGTAGACACCGCCATGGTGGCTTACTGCTCCAGCGAGCAGCACGAGCTGGGCCGCCTCGTCGAGGGTCACGAAGCGGCGGCGGACGGACGGATCGGTCACGACGACCGGCTCCCGGCGGCTCAGCCTGTCGGTGAATATCGGCACCACGCTGCCGCTCGATCCGAGCACGTTGCCGAACCGCACGGCGACGAACTTCGTGCTCGACGACGCCGCGAGCGCGGCCAGGTATCGCTCTGCGACCAGTTTCGATGCCCCCATCAGGCTCGACGGGTAGACCGCCTTGTCGGTCGAGAGCATGACGAACGTTCCGACCCCGTGCTGGATGGCGAGGTCGGCGAGGGCGGCCGTGGCCAGCGTGTTGTTCTCGATCGCCTCGATGGGGTGAGACTCCATCAGGGGCAGGTGCTTGTAGGCGGCGGCATGCAGGATCACGTCCGGAGCATGCTCCACGATCGCAGCCGAGATCTTCGAGGCGTTCGAGACGTCGCAGAGCAGCGGGACGATCTCCACCCGGGTCGCTGAGGGATCGTTCGACAACTCCCGATAGATCTCGAAGAGCCCGGCCTCGGACCAGTCGGCCATGACGAGCACGGACGGATGGAAACGGAGCACCTGCCGGCAGAGTTCCCCCCCCACGGAACCCGCGGCGCCGGTCACGAGCACCCGACGGTCGCCGAGAAACGATCCGACCTGATAATCGTCATCCTCGAGACGGGCGTGTGGGCGGGCCAGAAAGTCGGCGAGTTCGACATTCCGCAGCCTGATCGGACTGACTGTCAGGCTCTTCGGCCGCCCTGTCGCTCCTGGAGTTTCGACCGGGCAGCCTTCGGCGATCGACACCTGGACGCCGATCGTGCCGCAGGCGTCGCAGAGTGCCCGCAACCGGTCGCCGAAGACGGCCCCTTCGCGGATGATCAGGCTCGAAACCCGGAGCCGTTCCGCACAGGTCGGCGCCATCGCCACCGGCCCAAGCACCCGCGCCGCCCCGACGCTGACCCCGTAGTTTTCGGGATCATCGTCGAGCAATCCCGCGACGAAATAGCGTTGCTGACCCATTTCGGGAAGGGCTTCCGCCAGCTTGCGTCCGGCCTTCGAGGCGTCGATCACGAGGGCGGAATTCCTGTTGCCGACATGGGTGACCGGCATGATCTCCTCGTAGATGCTCCGCGCGAATGCCTGCATCCCGCCTACTCCCAGCAGCGTGAACATCCAATCGAGCAGCAGCACCGACCTGGGAATCGCCTGCCAGCCGAAGGTGACGGCGAAATAGTTCGTCGCCACGAGCAGGAGAAGGCCTGTCGTCGCCGTCCGCAGCAGTCGATTGAGATCCTCGAACCGGGCGGCCCGCCAGGGGCGGTGACAGAATCCGCGCCAGTAAAAGAGCACCAGTTTCATCCCGATCACCCAGCCGATCGTCGTCAGGATCGGCTTTGAATCGGTGGCCTTGAGCAGCAGCTCTCCGCGGACGAAATACGCGCCGAGGTAGGCGCACTCGAAGATGATCGCGAGCAACGCCGTGACGACGATCGCCTCGCGGGTCGGGAGCCGGGCATTCCAGACCCTGCGAAGCCAGGCGGCGACCGATTCGGCGAAGGGGGCGTGGGTCATCGGCGGTCCGAACTGCACCTGAACGGCTCAGAGCCGCTCGAGATCGACGTCCTCGAGTTCGATCGAGGCCCCCTGATTCAAAAATCTAACAGCAACCAGCAGTCGCTGCTCACCCCTGCGTTTCACGACCACCCCCTCGAGCCCGCGGAGCGGACCGGAGCGGACGCGGACCGGCTGGCCGGACTCGAGTCGGGCTTCGGGTGTCAGCGGCTGCTCGGTCTCGATGAGCCGCCGGATCGCCCGCAGATCGGCCACGAGGGACGACTCGTCGGCGATCGGCAGCCAGCGGGCGATGGTGTTGGTGCCGAGAGCCTTCCGGCGCTGGTCGTCGTCGACCAGCGAAAACACATAGCCCGGAAAGAGGGGAACCTGGGAGAATCGGGTTCGTCCGCCCGCCGAATGGAGCCGGCGGCGGATGAGCGGCGCGTAAAAGGGGATCGCAGTCGCCTCCAGCTTCCGCATCAGGTCTTTTTCCCTCCGCGAGAGCGTATAAAAAGCCACCCAGCGGGCATCCACGGCCGTCGGCGCCAAGCTGTCCGCGGCGAACAGGTCTGCCGGAAAGATGTCTCGTTGCTTGGGCAGGATGGGCATCGTGGGACGCGGGCGCGGACTCCGTTCTTCTGGGTGCCAAAACCCATGGCTGGCAGGCGAGGCTTCGCGACCAAAAACACCCAGACAACCGGCCTTCACAGGTCGTCGTATCCAAGTTTACGACCTGATTCGGGCGGGGGCGACGAGATCCTCACCCGGGCGGAAGATCCGGAAAAACGGGCGAAGTTTTCGGGCCGGTCGTGACGATAAATCCGATCACCGCGACTGGAGCGGTTGCGAGGAGTTTGCCATGCAAGGTTCGACCATGAACATCGCCGGCCCCGGAAAGGGCACCAGGGCCGTCACCTGGCTGCTGCTGGCGTCGTTGCTGGCGAACCTCAGCGGCTGCAACACATTCGGCCGGCCACAGCGGTCGATCACCCAGCAGGCGAGCCTCCAGGCCAACTGTCCTCCGACCGATCCGTCGAGGATGCCTGCCAAGGAACTGGCCAAAGTCACGCTCCCTCCCTACGTCATCGAACCGCCGGACATCCTCCTGATCGATGCCCTCAGGGTCGTGCCGAAGCCCCCCTTCCGGATCCAGTCGTTCGACTCGCTCCAGGTGATCGTCGAGGGCACGCTGCTGGAGCAGCCGATCAACGGGATCTACGTCGTCGAACCGGGCGGCATGCTCGATCTCGGTCCCTCCTACGGCAAGGTGATGGTCGGCGGACAGTCGCTGGAGGAGGCCCAGGATGCCGTCTTCCGGCACTTGAAGCGGGTTCTGAAAGAGCCCCAGGTGTCGCTCACGCTCGCCCAGGCCGCCGGCCAGCAGCAGATCGCCGGCGAGCACCTCGTCGGCCCCGACGGCACGATCAACCTCGGCACCTACGGCAGCGTCTACGTGACCGGCCTGACGCTCGACGAGGCCAAGACCAAGATCGAGAAGCACCTCGATCAGTACCTCGACGCTCCGCTCGTGAGCGTGGACGTGTTCAGCTACAATTCCAAGGTCTACTACGTGATCACCGAGGGTGCCGGTCAGGGGGACAACGTGGCCCGCTTCCCGGTCACCGGCAACGAGACCGTCCTCGATGCCATCGCCCAGATCAACGGCCTGTCGAGGCTCTCCAGCAAGGATGTCTGGATTGCCCGGCCCGCCCCGTCTGGCGTCGGCTGCGACCAGATCCTGCCCGTCGACATCGAGGCCATCATGAAGGGGGGCGCCACGGCCACCAACTACCAGGTGCTCCCCGGCGACCGCGTGTTCATCGCCCAGGACCACATGATCGCCTTCAACACGCTCATCGAGAAGTGGACCGGGCCCTTCGAGCGGATCTTCGGCTTCGCCCTGCTCGGGGCGAGCACCGTGCAGCAATTCAACCGTTTCCCCTACGGCTTCAATCCGAACTTTTAGGCACCGTCTGACCATCGCCCGGGAACGGTTCCCGAGACCATCTTTCCGCTGTTGACCGACTCGATGCTCGCCCGGCCCGTCGCAGCGGAGTATGATTGACGGACTCGCCCGCGATCTGGAGCATCCCCCGATGATGAACCGTCCCGGACTCTGGCTGATTGCCGCCACGGCAGCAACGTTCGGCGTCATGTGCATTGATTCCGGCGTGGCCCATGGGCAGGGCAATCGCAACTTGCCCTTCCAAAACATCTACTCCCGTCCGGCCGTGAGTCCGTACACACTCCTCGGCTCGCAAGGCACAGGCGGCGGGTCCAACGCGATGACCGGGGCCACATCGCCTCTCATCTACCAGCAGATCATCCAGCCCCAGATCCAGCAGCAGCAGCAGCAGGTCCAGCAGGTCCAGCAGACCAGGCAGTTGAGCAAACTGCAGGGGCAGGTCCAGCAGATCCAGCGGGATACGACCGCCCGTCAGGTGAACGAGTCGATCCGGGCCACCGGCCACGCCTCGACCTACCAGAATCTTTCGCACTTTTACCCCGCGGCACGATGAGCGTGCGGCTGGCTCTGCTGACCTGCGTTTTCCTGTCGGCTGCCGCCGTCGCCGATGAACGCCCCGGGATGCGGCAGATGTCCCGGCCAGGAGGTCTTCTGAGCCCTCCCACCCAACGGGATCTGGTCGATGCCCGGGCAACGCTCAAGGAACGGTTTCGGGAACCGCTCTCCCACGCCGACACATCGACAGGCGCGCTGCAGGCAGCTGCAATCCTGCTCGAAGCGGCAACCTCCGAGGTCGATCCGGCCCTCAAGTGGCTGATGCTCGACGAGGCCCGTGAACTTGGCATTTCGACGGGGCAGGCGGTGATCGTGAATCGGGCGGTGACAGCCGCCTCGGCCTTTTACGAGTTCGACGCCCTGGCGATCGAACTCCGCTCGCTGGGGGACATCCCGCTGCGGGCCCTCGATCCAACCCGGGCGACCCGGCTCGCAGAGGCCGCGGAAACGATAGCCAGTCGAGCCGATGCCGATTCCCGGCCTGACGTGGCCGCGGCCGCTCGAAGGCTGGCGGTGAACGCCTGGCAGCGGAGCGGCAATCTCGACGCCGCCCGCCGCGTGCAGCAGCAGGTGCACTGAAGGTACAGACGGTCCTCTTCGGCGTGCCGCGTGCCGAAGAAGTGGGACAGGCTTCAGCCTGTCATGGAGGAGCATCGGCGTCTCGCGTAGGTCGGGGTTGCCCCTCCCGAATGCCTCCTGGGGCGGGGCTGACTATTCCGGGAAGAGCCGGGTCGAGAGATATCGCTCGCCGAGGTCGGGCAGAACGACGACTACCATCTTGCCGGCGTTCTCCGGCCGCTTCGCCACCTGGAGCGCGCCCCATGCAGCCGCCCCGCAGCTGATGCCGCACATCAGCCCTTCCCGCTTCGCCATCTGCCGGGCAGTCTCCATCGCATCCTCGTCGTCGACCTTGATCACCTCGTCGATGATGTCGAGGTTGAGGATGTCGGGAATGAACCCGGCGCCGATCCCCTGGATCGTGTGGCGACCCGGCTTGATCGGCTCTCCGGCGAGCTTCTGGGAAATGACAGGACTGTTGAGCGGCTCCACCGCCACGACCCGGAGTTCTGGCTTCTTCGCCTTGAGTGCCTCGCCGCAGCCGGTGATCGTGCCACCCGTGCCGACGCCGCAGACAAGGACGTCGATCCGGCCCTCGGTGTCGGCCCAGATCTCCTCTGCCGTGGTCCGGCGGTGGATCTCCGGGTTGGCCGGATTCTTGAACTGCTGCGGCATGAAGAACTGGCTGCTCGAATGGCTGATCTCCTCGGCATGCCGCACGGCGCCTGGCATCCCCTCGGCCGCGGGCGTGAGCACCAGTTCTGCCCCCAGCGCCTTGAGCATCCGCCGCCGTTCGAGGCTCATGCTCTCAGGCATCGTCACCCGCAGCTTGTAGCCGCGGGCGGCGCAGACGTAGGCCAGCCCGATGCCGGTGTTGCCGCTCGTCGGTTCGATCACGACGGTGTCCGGGCCGATGCGGCCGGCCAGTTCGGCGGCGTCGATCATCGCCGCGGCGATCCGGTCCTTCACGCTCCAGAGCGGATTCATGTTTTCGATCTTGCCGACCACGGTCGCGACGCAGCCGTCGGTGACCCGCCGCAGCCGCACCAGCGGCGTACGGCCGATGCACTGGGTGATGTCGTCGCGGATTCCGGCGGGCAGGGCGGACTGGATCATGGATGCACCTCGTTTCTGACGGGAAAATACGGCCTTCCCCGCGATGGCGTCAACACGAATGGGGTCGGTTCTCGATCGAACCTTTTTCTGAAACCCGCCTAGGGCAGACGCTTGACGCGGATGTTCCGGTAGTGGACCTCACTCCCGGGATCGTGGGCCTGCAGGGCGAACGTGCCGGCCGAGAGCTTGCGGCCGTCCTTGACCTCGTCGGTCTTCTCGACATGGTCCACGATCGTCCGGCCGTCGACCTTGATCACGATCCGGTTGCCCTCGACGATCACTTCCTCACAGAACCAGTCCCCGTCCTTGGCCGGGGCTTCGAAGTTTTTCACCACGTTGTAAAGGCTCCCCGTTCTGACCGGATCCTTCTGCGTGTTGTTGACCTGTGCCTCGTGGCCGCTCGTCGGCCAGCCGGTCTCCTGATACTTCGTGTGAAAATAGATGCCGGAGTTGGCGTTCGGCTTCGTCATCACGTCGGCCTTGAAGTGGAAGTTTTTGAATTCGGCCGGCCGGGCGGGGTCGGAGCCCATATAAAAAAGGTGGCTGCGGGGCCCGTGGCAGACGATCTGGCCGTCGGCGACGCTCCAGCTGGCGGCGTTTTCGCTCGCCTTCCACCCCGAGAGGCTCTTTCCGTCGAATAGACTTTCGAATCCGGGCTCGTCGGCCCTGGCGGTATTCGCCGCAACCATGACCAGCAGAACCGCCAGGCGAACACCACACCGACTCCAGCCGTATGCCATTGGAAGGCTCCTGATTACATCCCGGAAGGATTCGAGGCACGCTGCCATCGCTACCGCCAAACTGGCCACGAAACATGATTCTACGGCGGTCGGCACCGCGCCGCCAAGCCGCCCTGACGGGACGGTCGTGGAGGAGCGGCCGATCCTGCTGGCGGTCGACACCGACGTCTCGCTCGACGGCCTGCCCGCGGCCGAGCGGCTGGTCGTCACCGCCGCCGATCTGACCGTCTTTGCCGGCCGTGCGGCCGTCCGCCGATTGGCCTGGGACGAGGTCGAGCAGGTCCGTACCGTCGCGGGGGTCGGCGGCGGCATGCTGCAGGCCAGGGCCGACGGCGACTGGGTCGACCTCGTCCGTTTTTCGAACGCCTGCGCGACCCGGTTTCACAAGATTTCCCGCCTGCTCGAGCAGGCGAAGGACGGGATCGAGACCCGCTCGTCAGCGATTCTCCCCGCCGACGGCGACCCCGCGGACGCCAGCCTCGATCCGCCCCGCTGCCACTCCTGCAGCCTTCGACTGGCCACCCGTGAACAATCCTGCCCGCGGTGCATGCAGAAGGGGCGGATCCTGAAGCGGGTCGGCGAGCTTCTCTCCCCCTACGCCCGCGGCGCGGCTCTGCTCTGCCTGCTGACCCTGCTCGGCGTGATCGCGGAACTGATCCCGCCGAAGCTCCAGCAGTACATGGTCGACGACATCCTCTCCCGCGGCGGCGCCGAGCCGGGGCCGGGCGGGCTTCCCGATTTCAAGACCGCCCTGCTGGTGGTCGTGCTGGCGCTGGCGTTTTCACGGGTTCTGCTCTCGGTGGTCGGCGTGCTCAAGGGCCGGCTCGCGACGGCGATCGGCACCGGCCTGACCGGTACCATCCGAGCTGAAATGGTCGACAAGCTGCAGAACCTGTCGATCGCCTACTACGACCGCCACCAGGTCGGCTCGATGATCAGCCGGGTCGCCCACGACAGCGAGGTGCTCCACGGCCTCATGCACCAGATCACCGGCGGTTTTCTGCTCCAGATCGTGCAGCTCGTCGGCGTCGGCGGGATGCTCGTCTGGATCAACCCCAAGCTCGCGCTCTTCACGCTGATTCCGGTGCCGCTTGTGATCCTCGGCTCGTGGGTCTTCTGGCGGCATGTCTATCCGCGGCATTACCGGCTCTGGGACGCCTCCAGCAAGCAGATGGCGGCGCTCTCCGGCATGCTCTCCGGCATCCGCGTGGTGAAGGCCTTCGCCCAGGAGCCGCGGGAACGCGACCGCTTCCGGGCGGCCAGCGACCACCTGGCCGGCTGGCGGCTCTGGGTGGAGCAGACCAATGCCACCTATGCCGCGACGATGCAGCTGGTGTTCGGCCTCGGTGGACTGATCGTCTGGTACGTAGGCGGCCGCGACGTGATCGGCGAGCGAATGACCCTCGGACAGCTGATCGCGTTTCTCGCCTATCTGGCGATGTTCTACGCCCCGCTCGGCGCGCTCTCGAACTTCACCACCTGGCTGACCAGTTTCCTCTCCGGCAGCCAGCGGGTGCTCGAATTGCTCGACACCCCGGTCACGATCGAAGAGCCGTCCCGGCCGGTGCCCTGGAACGAGGTCCGCGGAGCGATCCGCTTCGAAGACGTCACCTTCGGCTACGACCGCAACCAGCCCGTGCTCCGCGACGTCTCGTTCGCGGTGGAACCCGGGGAGATGATCGGGATCGTGGGCCGCAGCGGCTCGGGCAAGAGCACGCTCGTGAACCTGCTGGGGCGGTTCTACGACGTTCAGGAGGGACGGATTGAGATCGACGGGATCGACGTCCGCGAGCTCTCCTCCCAGCAGCTGCGCGAGCGGCTGGGCATCGTGTTTCAGGACTCCTTCCTCTTCCGGGGCACGATCTGGAAAAATCTCTCCTACGGCCGGCCACAGGCGACGATTCCTGAAGGGCTCACGGCCGCCAAGGCGGCGGGGGCCCACGACTTCATCTGCCGCCAGCCGCTGGCCTACGAGACCCTCCTCGGCGAGCACGGAGCCGGGCTCTCCGGTGGCGAGAAGCAGCGGCTCTCGATCGCCCGCACGCTGCTCTATGATCCCCGGATCCTGGTGCTCGACGAGGCGACGAGCAACATCGACGCCGAGGCGGAAAAGAGCATCCAGGAGGCTCTTGCGGTTCTGGTCCGCGGCCGGACCACGATCGCGATCGCCCATCGGCTCTCCACGCTGCGGAGCGCCGATCGGATCCTCGCCTTCGACCGCGGCCGGCTGGTGGAGCAGGGCACCCACGCGGAACTGCTGACGGCCGACGGCATCTACGCCCGGCTGGTGAAGATCCAGACGCAGGTCTCGAAGCAGCCGACCGTCGACAGGCTGCTGGAGGAGCCCGCGGGCGACGGAGACGGCCGGGCAGCCGATCCGCCATCTGCGACCGCGGCGGAGGCACCCAGAACACCGAACGTGATCCGCTGGCTCGAGCCGCAGCGGCATGCATTCGCGGCCGGCCCCCACGGGCGGATCGAGCTTCTCGAGGATGGGGGGCGGCTGGCTGCGGGAGTGTTCGTCGTGCGGACGTTCCCGGCCACTCACCCCGAGGCCTATCTCTCGGTCCGCGGCTGGAGCGAGTCGGGCGAGGAGACGGAACTCGGCATGCTCGAGTCGCTCGAAGGCTGGCCGGAGGCGTCGCAGGAGTTCGTGCGGACGGCCCTCCGCCGCCGGTCGCTCGTGCGGACGATCACCCGGGTGCACGCCGTGAAACTCGGCCACGGCTACCTCGACTTCGACGTCGATACCGACGTCGGCCGGCAGTCGTTCACGATCCGCTGGACCTCGAGCCAGGCGGTCGACTTCGGTTCAGACGGCAAGATGCTGATCGACACCGAGGAGAACCGGTTCGTGGTACCAGACATCGCCGCCCTGCCGGCCGCCGACCGGGAACGGTTCCTGCACTACGTCTATTGGTGACGCAGACCGCCAACCCAGGGCACGAGCCTGTCGGTGCCTTCGTGGGACGGGCTTCAGCCTGTCGGTGCCCATGACAGGCTGAAGCCCGTCCCACATCGGAATGGAGCCGGCCCGGGAAACTTTGGCAGGACGCCGATATTTCCCACGAATTCAGATGATCGCCAGCGGATTCCGCCGCTCTTCCAGCGTGCCCCGGGTCACGCCGACCCGGTTCGCGGCATTGAGCCGCGTCCAGACCTCGCGGCCGCTGAGACGCCCGGCGAAGAGGTCGCGGTAGGCATGCACGACGCGGCCGATCTCGTCGGCCTGCTCGTCGAGGAACTCCAGGCGAAATCGACGCAGGCCGCGGGCGAGCAGGGTGGGCACCGCCTCGGCGGCGCTCTGCGGCACGGCGTTGTAGAGTGTGTTGCGGCAGCCGACGTCGGCCGTCAGCGGGTGCTCGACGCCGATCCTGTCGCGGAGCTTCACCAGATGCTCGTCGCACGGCCTTCCGCAGTTCGTCTTGTTCGTGCCCGGCGAGAGCGCGGCGCAGAAGACGCAGTGCTCCATGTGGAACATCGGCATGTGCTGGTGGACGACGACCTCCAGCCAGTCGGGTGGGATCGCCGCGACGAGCGACAGAAGCTGCTCGCGATTGAGGTCGTAGGAGGCCGTCACCCGCTCGACCCCCTGCTGCATGAAAAATTCTGCCGAGAGTTCGTTCGTCACGTTGAGCGAAAAATCGGCGACCACCGGCAGGCCGAGGTCGCGGAAGTATCCGAGCCCACCGTAGTTTCGCACCAGCACGCCGTCGGGCTGCTGCTTCGCGAGCAGTGCGAAGATGCCGAGCTCGTCGGGCTTCTGGATCCGCGGCGTGGCGGGGTAGAGCCTGCCACCGGCATCGCGGACGAGCCCGATCGCGTCGCGGTACTGCCGGATGTCGGCGAAGTCGGCGTAGAGCGACCGCTCACCGAGATCGAGAACGGCCCGCAGTTGCTCGAGAGACCGCACGAGACAGGTGACGCCGGCCGAAGTCTCTTCCGAAAGGGTGCGGGGGGTGGCCCGTCCCGCGGTGGAAAATCCTGACAGGCTGCCGTGCGGCTGCGGGCCAGGGCTGTCGGGGCCGGCCAGGGGAGCCGGAGCGACTGAAAGCTCGGTCAGCTTCTCGACGAACGCATGCCGCAATCTCCCGAGCAGGCTCAAGGGGAGCATCGGCCGGCCCTCGATCTCGGCCGTCAGGTTTCGCAGTTCGAAGGGCGTGCCGCCCAGGCGGCCCATCTGCTCGCGGAGCGTCTGTTCCGAAAGCGGATGCTTGAGGGCCTCGACGGCCGGCCCGTCGGATGCCAGTTCGCAGGCAGTGCCGCTGGCGAGCCTCGCCAGCAGGACGACAGGCCGCCCCACGACCGCCCTCACGACCAGATCGACCGGCTGCCGGCGCCTTGGCTCGCCCGCGAACGTCCTGCGGAGCCGGGCCGTCAGTTCCTGATCGTCGGTTTTCCAGACCGTTTGCCCGGGCTGCACGGCTGTGAAATCGACCGCCCCGCTGCCAAACGTCAACTCCACGCGGCCGCTCGCCACCGGATCGGTCAGCGACAATCCATTCCGAAAGACCTCGTACACGCGGCCCCCCTCGGGATCGTCGACCGGCTTCCCGCAGTCAAACGAGACGCCGTCGCCCCGCTTCACGCTCCCCGCGAGATCGACCGTCACGCGGCCGCGGCCCACCGCGACGACCGTGCCCAGTCGCACGCCCCGCTTCGAGCTGCTGGTGGCGGGCACGAGCCGCTTGTGTTCACAGCCCTCGAGCCAGCCGGGGGAGAATCCGCGTGAAAACGAGAGTTCCATCTCCTCGACATCCCGCGATGAAAAGGCGATCGGCTGCCCGGCCATGGCGGCGTCGATCGCGCGGCGGTAGTGCTGGGTGATGTTGGCGACGTATTCGGGCGTCTTCAGCCGGCCCTCGATCTTGAACGACGACACGCCGGCTGCGATCAATTCCGGCGCGAGTGCGTAGGCCGCCAGATCCTGTGGCGAGAGCAGGTACTTCCGATCACCGAGATCGATGTCGCGGCCGTCGCAGACGAGGTCGTACGGCAGCCTGCAGGCCTGGGCGCACTGGCCCCTGTTGGCGCTGCGACCACCGAGCGACTCGCTCGTGAGGCACTGCCCGGAATAGGCCACGCAGAGCGCCCCGTGCACGAACACCTCGAGCGGCATCGATGTCTGCCGGCGGATGGCGAGGATCTCGTCGATAGAGAGTTCGCGGGCCAGGACCACCCGCTCCATGCCGAGCCGCTCGGCGAGCGCGATGCTCTCGGCGCTCGTGAGCGTCATCTGCGTCGAGGCATGGAGCGGGAGTTCGCCGCGGATCCGCCGGGCCAGCACGGCCGCGCCCACATCCTGCACGAGCGCGGCATCGACGCCGGCGTCGGCCACGGCCTCGATCGTCCTCGTGAACTCGGGGATCTCGTCGGCGAAAACCAGCGTGTTGAGGGTCGCATAGCCCTTGAGACCACGCAGGTGGAGCATTCGCATCAGCCGGGGCAGATCCTCGAGCGGGAAGTTGGCCGCCCGGGCCCGGGCGTTGAAGCCGGAGGCAAGTCCGAAATAGACGGCGTCGGCCCCATTTTCCAGGGCCGCCCTGACACACTCCCAATCCCCGGCCGGGGCGAGCAATTCGGGCGTTTTTTTCGTCAGATCCGCCATGGTCGCCAGCCTAGGGTAGACGATCCCGCCTGTCACCCCGGTCCGACTTTGACGGCGGCTTGTGAACCCCCCTGCCAGCGTGTATCACGACAGGCTGCGCGGATGGATTAAACCTCGCTTTCGTTTGATCGCCATGGATGGCTTCGATTGCATTTTGCTTCTGGAGTGAATCATGAATCTCGTCGATCTCGTCAAGGATCAACTCACGTCTCAGGCTCTCGGCAGCCTGAGTTCGCTTCTCGGTGCCAATGAAACGCAGACCCGCGCGGCCACCAGCGCCGCCGTGCCCGCGCTGCTGGGTGGACTCGCCAAACTGGCCTCGAGCCAGGGCGGTGCCAGCCAGATCGCCTCGGCCCTCGGTGGTCTCGATCTCGGCGCCCTCGGCAACCTCGCCGGCCTGCTCGGTGGCTCGAACGCCTCCCGCGTGGCCGATCAAGGCGGTAGCCTGCTCGGCTCGCTGTTCGGCTCGACGGCGACCACGACGATGGTCGAGACCCTGGCCGGCTTTCTCGGCATGAAGCCCGGCATGTCCCGCAGCCTGCTTGCCTACCTCGCCCCGGTCGTGCTCGGGATGGTGGCGAAGCAGTTCAGCGGCGGTCGTCCCGATGCTGCCGCCGTGCAGCGTCTCTTCCAGGAGCAGGGCAGCAACATCCGCAGCGCCCTTCCGGCCGGCCTGTCGCTCGGCGACTTCGGCACCGGATCGACGCAGGGAACGACCACGACGCGTGGCCACGACGAGCGTCGCGGCCACGAGCATCATGAGCAGGCCAACTCGGGCTTCCCGGCATGGCTCCCGCTCCTGCTGCTGCCGCTGCTCGGCCTGGGCGCCTGGTGGCTGATGAACAAGGACAAGGCCGAGAACCGTCCCCAGGGCGTCGCGATCGAAGAGATCCGTCGCGAGGGTCCGGTCACGGTCGATCGTACCGAAGTGATCGAGCGGCAGGGCAAGCAGGTGACCGACACCGTCACAGAGTCGATCTCGATCGATCCCAAGTTCGTCGAAGCGGTCCGGATCGGCAAGAACGCCACCGAACTGTTCGGCGGTCTGACGTCGGTGCTCAAGGGCGTGACCAACGCCGACACCGCCCGTCTGGCAATCCCGGAACTCGAGAAGCTCGCCCCGATGCTGTCGGGCGTGCAGTCTGAGGCCGAGAAGCTGGCGCCGGAAGAGAAGACGGCCTTCGGCACGTTCGTGGGCCAAAACCTCGGCATGCTGCGGAAGGTGATCGACACCGCCATGGCGTTCCCGGGCGTCAAGGATCTGCTCGGCCCGGTCGTCACGCCGATGGTCGAAACGCTCGCGAAGCTCGCCGGCTGAGATCAGCCGGTTCGGCTCTGAAAATCAAACCGGGCCGGCGAAAGCCGGCCCGGTTTCTTTTTTCACGGAAAATCTCGGCATCGTGCCGAATTTTCCTTGGCCGGCTCCGCCGGCTGGTGCTGACCCGGCCCTCCGGGCCTGGCGCCTACCGATGTGGGACAGGCTCGAGCGTTTCCCAGAGAAGCCTCGAACTACTCGTCGTCCCGTAGCTTGGCGAGGACGGTGTAGTCCTCGAGCGTCGTCGTGTCGCCCACCGTCTCGCGGCCGGCGGCGATGTCGCGGAGCAGCCGCCGCATGATCTTGCCGCTGCGGGTCTTGGGCAGGGCCGCCGAGAAGTGGATGTCGTCGGGTGCCGCCAACGCCCCGATCTGATGCCGCACATGCTTGCGGAGGGCGTCCTTGAGGGCCTCGTTCGGCTCGCCGCTCTTGAGCGTCACGAACACCGCCACCGCCTCCCCCTTGACGTCGTGCGGCCGGCCGACGGCCGCCGCCTCGGCCACGCTCGGATGGCTCACAAGCGCGCTTTCGATCTCGATCGTCGAGAGCCTGTGGCCGGCGACGTTGAGCACGTCGTCGATCCGCCCCATGATCCAGTAGTAGCCGTCCTTGTCCTGCCGGGCGTTGTCGCCGGCGAGATATTTGCCGGGAACCCGCGACCAGTAGGTCTCCTTGAACCGCTCGTCGTCACCCCAGATGCCGCGGAGCATGCCGGGCCAGGGCTTCGTCATCACGAGCCAGCCCCCCTCTCCCTGTTCGACAGGCTCGCCGGCGGCGTCGACGATCTCTGGGAAGACGCCGGGCAGCGGCAGCGTGCAGCTGCCGGGCTTCGTCGGCGTGCAGCCGGGCAGCGGGCTCATCATGATCCCGCCCGTCTCCGTCTGCCACCAGGTGTCGACGATCGGGCAGCGTTTGCCGCCGATCACCTCGTGGTACCAGATCCAGGCCTCGGGATTGATGCCCTCGCCGACGGTGCCGAGGAGCCTCAGGCTCGAGAGATCGCGGCCCTCGATGTGCTGCATGCCCCACTTCATGAAGGAGCGGATCGCCGTCGGCGCGGTGTAGAAGATCGTCGGCTTCTCCTGCTCGATGATCTCCCAGAATCGGCCCTCGTGCGGCGCGTTCGGGGCGCCTTCGTAGATCAGGATGCTGGCCCCGGCGGCCAGCGGGCCGTAGGTGACGTAGCTGTGGCCGGTGATCCAGCCGCAGTCGGCCGTGCACCAAAAGAGGTCGTCTTCCTGGAGATCGAAGACCCACTCGGCCGTGGTCTTCGCCCAGAGCAGGTAGCCGGCCGTCGTGTGCTTGATGCCCTTCGGCTTTCCGGTCGAGCCGCTGGTGTAGAGGATGAAGAGCGGTGCCTCAGAGTCCATCGGCGTTGGAGGCATTTCCTCGGGCATGCCGGCCACGAGGTCGTGCCACCAGATGTCGCGGACCGGGGCCATCTCGACCGGCTGGCCTGTCCGCTTGAGCACGATCACGTGCTTCACGGTCGTGGGGGGATGGGATGTCGAGGCGAGGGCCTGGTCGACGTTCTTCTTGAGGGGCAGCTGGGCCCCGCGCCGCCAGCCGCCGTCGGCCGTGATCACGGCCACGGCATTTGCATCCTGATTGCGGTCGGCGATCGCCTCGCTGGAAAAGCCGCCGAAGATCACCGAATGGACGGCGCCGATCCGGGCGCAGCCGAGCATCGCGATCACGAGTTCGGGCGTCATCGGCATGTAGATCGAAACGACGTCGCCCGGCTTCACGCCGAGCTTTGCCAGGCCCGCAGCGAACCTGCAGACCTCCACATGCAGCTGGCGGTAGGTGTATTCGCGGCGTTCGCCCGTCGGCTCGCCCACCCAGACCATCGCGATCTTGTCCCCCTTGCCGGCGGCGATGTGCTGATCGAGGCAGGCGGCCGAGGCATTCGTCCGGCCATCGACAAACCATTTCGCGACGGGCGGCTCCCACTGGAGCACCTTCGAATACGTTTTGATCCAGGGGAGAGCCTTGGCCCGGGCGTCCCAGAATCCCTCGACGTCGGCGGCCGCCTCGGCGTAGAGACGCTGATAGTCGGCGAGCGATCCGATCCGGGATCGCTTCGAGAACTCCGCCGGGGGCGGAAACAGTCGGTCCTCCTGCATCACGCTGGCCACGCGGCCGGCTGCCTTTTCTGGCACTGCCATGAATCTCTCCCCCGGAATTTCCTGCGGTATTTGGCCTACGAAAAGTCGAGGACCTTGAAAAGCAGAGCATTCCCCGGCCGTCCGGGCAAGAGCGGGACGGGGGCGAGTTTGCAGCGGGAGGCTGAGGGCCGCGGGTGTTCAAGGTCCGCCGCGGGTATGATTTTCTTACTCCGGAGTCCCCCGACCGATGCCCGACTATGACGGAATCCTGGCCCTCGACCGCATGCAGCCCTGGAGAGCGTGTCTTTCAAATCGTATCGGATGCTCTCGCTCGAGGCGCTCGTCCGGATGAAGCTCACCTCGTATCGACGCAAAGGCCAGGTGCACCTGCTCGACACGCCCGACGGGTGGAGGATCTCCGCCTCGGGCGGGCTCATGACGGCAACGTCATCTTTGTTATAAAATAAAAATTTTTTCGTCCGGGTCTCGCAGCCAGATGGCAACGAAACGGTAAGACTCCATGGCTGACATGCTGTCCGTCATCGTGCCATGCTTCAACGAGGAAGCAGTCCTTCCATTGACCCACGATCGCCTGCATCGTGCGATCGATGGCCTGGGCATGCCATGGGAAATTCTCTATGTCGATGACGGCAGCCGCGACCGTACACGAGAAGTCTTGATGGAATTCGCGTCGAGCGATAGCCGCGTCAAGGTCATCGCACTGTCGCGGAACTTCGGCCATCAGGCAGCCGTAACCGCGGGCCTCAACCACGCGTCTGGAGCAGCGGTAGCCATCATCGATGCGGACCTCCAAGATCCGCCCGAAGTGATTGGGCTCATGGTGGAGAAGTGGCGGGAGGGATATGACGTTGCCTATGGCCTGCGAACCGAACGGGCGGGCGAGTCGGCCTTCAAGCGATGGACGGCACAACTCTTCTACCGACTCATCAACCGGCTGTCCGACGTGGCGATCCCGCTTGATGTCGGTGATTTCCGTCTCCTCAGCCGCAGAGCCGTAGACGCCTTCAACTCGATGCCTGAGTGCGATCGGTTCATCCGCGGCATGGTGGCCTGGGTGGGATTCAGGCAGGTTGCCGTGCCCTACAGCCGCGAAAGGCGTCAGGCAGGTGTGAGCAAATATCCGCTTCGGAAGATGCTGCGGTTTGCCTGGGACGGCATCCTGTCTTTTTCCGACGCGCCTGCCCGGCTGGCGACAACGGTGGGCTTTGTCGCCCTCGGTATCGCGACGCTCGTTTCGCTGCAGGTGTTCACCGCCTACTTCTTTGCCAGCAAAACGACGCCCGGTTGGACGAGCACGTTTCTGGCCATCATGTTTCTGGGAGGCGTGCAGAGCCTCTGCATCGGCATCCTCGGTGAATACATCGCCCGCATCTACCGGGAGGTGAAACGGAGACCGCTCTATCTTGTGGCAGCCACTGCCAATCTACCGGGACCTCAGCCGCTTCAGCCGGCTCGTCAGGAGGAGCAGGTGCCGGGTTCCGCCGAACGAAATCGCGGCAAGGCTTCGCCGTGAACGAGCCCGCCGTCTCCGTCTGCATTCCCGCTTACAACGCGGCTCCATGGATCGCGGGCACGATCGAATCGGTTCTGGCGCAGACTCGGCGCGACTTCGAACTGATCATTCTCGATGACTGCTCCGAAGACGACACGCTTGAGATTGTTCGGCGGTATGACGACCCCCGTATACGGCTGCTCGTGCACGAGCGGAATCTGGGTGCGGAGGCGGCCTGGAATCGGCTCTTGGAGGAGGCCCGCGGTCGGTTCGTAAAACTGCTCTGCTGTGACGACCTGATCTATCCGACGTGCCTTGAACTCCAGGCCACGGCTCTTGAGCGTCCGGAGCATTCAGCCGTGGCGCTCGTCACTGGCCCACGAGACATTATCGACGACACCGGCGCCGTAATCCTGCGGCGGCGTGGTCTGACTCAGCCCGGCCGGGTAGAGGGAAAGGCAATGATCCGCCGGATCGTGGCGTCGGGCCGAAACTGGATTGGCGAACCGCTTACGGTGCTCTTCCGGCGGGACATCGCGGCCAGAGTTGGCGGCTTCAACGCCACCGAGCCCTACTGCATCGATATCGACATGTGGTGCAGGCTGCTGGCCGAGGGCGATCTGTATGTGGTACCGGAAACGCTCGGAGCGTTTCGGGTCTCGAAATCGTCGTGGAGTTTTCGGCTGACTGGGAAGCAGGCTGCTCAGGACCGCACGTTTTTCGCCCGTGTCCGCGACCAAATCGCCCCGTCGATGCCACGCTGGCAGGTCTGGCTGGGGCAGGCCAGATGCACGCGTGACGCCTTTCTCAGGCAGGCCGTCTACTTGTGGCTGGGTCGCGATTCCGGTGCCGCCGGCGGTGATCACAGCCGCCGGGGCATCCTCCATCGGCTGGGCCGCATGCGCTGGGTGCACCACGCCGCCCGCTGGCTGGGGATCTATGCCCTGGCCAACACCGCGTTGCGGGCCTTTCCCAGGCGAAGGAAACTGCCGAAGAGTGGTTGCCAGGTTCGAATTCGATCGATTGCCGGGCTGGCACTCGCCGAAGAGATGCTGACTGGCCATTCGTATTCGGTCCTGAAAAAAATCGGGCCCGTACAGACCTTCGTCGACCTGGGCAGCAACGTCGGCTGGTTTCCCTGCCTCCTGCGGGAGTACGACTGCGGCCAGCATCCGGTAGGACTGCTCGTCGATGCCGATCCGGCGATGGTCGACGAGTCGCGGTGGCACATGGACGCAAACGGAATCGACGCGGATTGCCTTTGGGGGGCGGTGGGCGTGGCCGTCGGGTCCGCGGACGGCACGACCCGGTTCCACGTGAACCCCGCCAACACCTCGTCGTCCCTGACGCCGTTCGGTGCCGATCACCCCTTTCCGGTGAAGGGCCGCGTGCAGACCATTTCCGTGCCGGCGGTGAACGTCGCGGATGCGTGGCGGCAGCGATATGGCGACCGCCCGGTCGACCTGCTCAAAGTGGACGTCGAGGGGGCGGAATTCGATTTCTTCCGGCTCGAGGGCCGCTTCGTGGCGGCTTCGGTCCGCACCGTCATCTGCGAGTGGCATGCCTGGCACGGCGCACTGGACGACCTGATCGCCCTGGTCGAGCCGCTTGGGTTCCGGCTGCTGGAGGTGGGCCAGCAGGACTCGCATGGTGGCGTGGCGACGTTCGTCAGTTCGCGGGCTGCGAACTGACCGCAGGGCCAACGCCGGGCTCGAACAGGATGAAGGTTCCCATCTGCACTGGATCGCGGCCGGCGGCGATGGCCTGCGCCCACTTCACCAGCGGCTCCGTCGTCCGCGGATCCCACCGCGGGTCGCCAGCGACGCAGGGGCTGTTGTTCCAGAACACGGCCGCCCCCACGCGGCGGCCGCCGGAGATCGCGTCGGGGTCCGCCACGATCTTCATGACGTCGTCGTACGACACCCATTGCGGTACGTAGATCGCTCTGTGCCGCGAATAGAAGGCCATCTCGGGCGACCAGTCGCAGCCGACGTAGACGACGACGTCCTCCCGTGGCACCACCTCCTGCAGCTGCCTGGCGACCGCCAGCCTCGCGTCGGTGGCGAAGTTGATCTGCTCCATCGGCAGGTAGAGAGCCATCGACTGCTGCACCTGCCCTCCGAGGCACAGCAGGATGAGACCGACCGCCACCGGCTTCGGCACCAGGTCGAACACGCCATCGAGCACCACTGCCAGCGCCGCCACCAGCCAGAGTGCGTTGGCCGTCTGGTAGTAGTTGTGCACGATATGGAGATTGGTGAACATCAGGAATGGCAGCAGGAACAGGCTGACGAGGACGCCCGCCACGATCCGTGTCCTTGTGCCACCGGCGATCGCTCCGCCCACCAGTACGAGCAGCCCCGGCCAGCCGATCGCCTCCGGAATCGCCCGCAGGAAGATCGTGTCCAGCCACAGTTGGCCACTCAGCTTTTGTACGAGCGTGCCGTAGTTCCAATCGCCAAGCGCCGCCGAGGTTGTGGAGGCGGCGATCGGGTTGAGCCGCTTGACCGCGTCGCTTGCCTCCAGCCACGGCATCAGGCAGGCGAGCGCCACCGCGAGCGGCACGGCCGCTGCCACGAGATGGCCGAAGGTGGGAACGAGGCGACGATTCTGCCGATAGGCGGACCACTCGTTCAGCAGACAGACGCTGCCGGCGGCCGCCGCGAACGGGGGGAACGTCGTTACCTTCACGAGCACAGACAGCGCGGCAAACACCGCCGCCACAGCGAGCGACCATGGCGACCGTCGACGGCTCCACTCGACCATCGCCGCCAGGTATTCGAGCGCAAGGTAGACGGCGGTGGTCTCGATCAGAGCCGTCCGGCTCCAGTGGTGAAGCACCGGGGCCAGCAGGAACAGACTCGCCAGGATCTTCCAGAGCCGTGCCGTGCCGCCGCTCAACTGGACGATCCGCCACATCGGCCAGAGGCAGGCCAGGTGGAACCCGGTCGCCACGATCCGGCAGCACAATTCGACGCGCCAACCGGTGAGACGCACGACGACCGCCGCCAGCCATTGATAGAGCGGAAATTCAAACGGCACCCGCCACGGCGCCCCCAGGATCGGCGTCTCGTAGACCAGCATCCGCCGTGGATCGAGATCGGTGGCGAGCCAGGGCACGGAGATCGCGGTCTGGCACTGGCGGAAGGAGTGCTGGTCAAGCAGCGGCTGGCCGAGGTACGAGATCGTCGTGGCGATATAGAAGAGCAGGCTCAGTGACAAAACGCCGTCGAACAGCGATAGCGGCGGCAATCCGACGGTCGGCTGCGACGGTGCCACAGGCTTGGGCACGGGATCACGGCGAGGCACGGCGGTAGTCCCCCCTGCTGAAGTACTTCTCGAGCCAGACATACGCCACGACGAAAAAATACCGGCTGCCCATTTCGCGGATCTTCAGCTTGGCCAGGCCGGTCCGCCGGTTTCGCCAGGTGATCGGGATCACCTTCCAGGTAAAGCCGCGGACAATCGCCTTGAGCGGCAGTTCAACGGTGATGTTGAAATGCGGCGACAGGATCGGCATGCAGCCCTCGATAACCTCACGCCGGTAGGCCTTGAAGGCGTTCGTCGTGTCGTTGAGCCGGATACCGAAGAGCAGCCGGATGAACAGGTTGGCCCAGCGGTTGAGAAACCACTTTATCCGCGGGTAGTCGATCGTGCCGCCACCCTTCATGAACCTGCTGCCGAAGACGCAGTCGTAGCCCTCGTTGAGCACGTCCCAGTAGCGAACCACGTCGCGGCAATCATCACTCTCATCGGCCATCATGATCACGATGGCATCACCAGTGGCCGTGGCGAGCCCCTTCTGGATCGCCCTGCCGAAGCCATTGGAGCCCAGGTTTTTTACCGGCACGACCGACGGAATCCGCCCGGCAACCGCGGCGAGGAGCGACCACGTGGCGTCGGTGCTGCCGTCGTCCACGACGACGATCTCGTGCGGAATGCCGTTGAGTTCGAGTTCCAGGTGCAGGTGCTCGACGGTCCGCTCGATGCAGCCGGCCTCGTCACGGGCCGGGATCACGACCGACAGCAGTGAAAGCGGTGCGGCCCGGCCATCAGTGCGGTCGGCATCGTCGGGCTCCCTGATTGCACCATGTTCCATCATGGGCCGATCGCTCCGGCGGTGCCGCCGCAGCGGTCGAGCCAGTCGGGATGCCGTTCGGCGTGATCGGCGATCTCGTCGAGGGTCGCCTCCGCGGTGCGTAGCGGCCGCCATCCGAATCGCGCGGAGGCGAGCCCGTGATCGAGCACAACCCAAGGCAGGTCATAGGGCCGCGATTCGTCGCTGGCCGTGACCTCGCGGTCGCCAAACCGTCCGGCGCACCACTGCGAGAGTTGCGCCAGGCTCGTGGCGGAGGCCATGCCGCCCGATACGTTACAGAGGATGGGATCACCCCCCGCCGCCGACCGCAGTTGCACGACCATGAGGTCGACGAGATCGTCGGGATGCAGGCAGTCGCGGACCTGAAGGCCACGGCCGCCAAAGCCGATGTAGCCCAGCGGACGCCGGGCGGCCCAGGCGTGGATCCACCAGGAGAAGATACCCTGGTCCGCCTTGCCAAACTGCCCTGGGCCAGCCATCACGCCGCAGCGGTCGATGACCAGCGGTGTGCCGAAGCGGTGCGCGTATTCCAGTGCCAGAGTCTCGCTGGCCAGCTTCGTCGCGCCGTAAAGCGACACGGGGGCGGCGGTGGAGAACGACTCGCCGATGCCCGCGGCGGTCGCGCCGGGCGGCATCGGCCGCGCAGCGTCGAGAACGAAAGCCGGCCCCCGCCGATCTGACCGCTCCACGAGCTGAAGGCCCACCAGCGCCGGGATCGAGTAGACGCGGCTGGTGGAGAGCAGGACCACGCCCGCGTTACACCGGGCCGCCGCCTCGAGCAGATTGATCGTGCCCAGCAGGTTATGCTCGACAAGCTGCCGCGTGGTCGCGCCGCGGCCACCGGCCGCACCGGCCACCACGCTCGGCTCCGCAGCCGCGTCGATGACCCAGTCGAACGGCCCCACCGCCTCGACGTCGCTGGGGAGCCGCACGTCTCCGTGCACTACCCGCACGCCGAGGGTCGCCAGTTCGGTGCGATTGCCCTCGGCACCCGCCCGCCGCAGGCTGTCGAGCACCGTGATTTCCGTGTCCGACGCTTGCCGGACCAGCCCGCGGCAGATCGCGGCGCCCACGAACCCGCAGCCGCCGGTGACGAGGATCCTCATGCCCGCCGCCCTCCATCGGCTCGCTGCCGCTGCTGCCATGCCTCGACGATCTGGTCAAACGTTTCGGCGAGGCTCACCTCGGGCCGCCAGCCCGGGTAGTCGGCCTCCATCCGTCGCAGGTCGGAGTAATAGCAGATGTGGTCGCCCTCGCGGGCCTTTTCGTCATATACCCAGTCCATCGGCCTACCGCTTCGGTCGGCCACCATGGCAAATGCCTCGAGGATCGAACAGCTGTTGGCCCTGCCGCCGCCGATGTTGTAGACGGCGGCCTGCCGCGGCGAGTTGATGAACCGGGCGATGAACCGGGCGACGTCGGCTGCGTGGATGTTGTCGCGGACCTGCTTCCCTTTGTAGCCGAACACGGTGTAGCGGCGGCCCTCCAGGTTGCACTTCACGAGGTAGCTCAGGAACCCGTGCAACTCGACGCCCGAGTGAGCCGGTCCCGTCAGGCAACCGCCCCGCAGGCAGCAGGTCGGCATGCCGAAGTAGCGTCCGTATTCCTGCACCATCACGTCCGCCGCCACCTTCGAGGCCCCGAACAGGGAGTGCTTGCTGGCGTCGATACGGAAGGTTTCGGGAATGCCGTGCTCGTAACCACGGTCGGCGTAGTCCCAGCGGGTGGCGAGTTCCACGAGCGGGATCTCGTTGGGGGCGTCGCCGTAGACCTTGTTGGTGCTCATGTGCACGAACGGGCTCTCGGGGCAGGCCCACCGTGCGGCTTCCAGCAGGTTGAGCGTGCCGCCGGCGTTGGTATCGAAATCATCGAAAGGGATCGCGGCGGCGCGGTCGTGGGAAGGCTGGGCCGCGGTGTGCACGATGGCCGCAGGCCGGACCGCAGCCACGAGATCGACGATCTTCTGACGGTCACGCATGTCGACTTCGTGGTGCCTGAACGAACGAAGCGTCTCAACCAGCCGCTGCTGGTTCCACCGCGTATCGCCCGCCGGACCGAAGAAAACGGCCCGCTGGTTGTTGTCGATGCCGTGCACCTCCCAGCCAAGGGCGTCGAAATGGGCGGCGACCTCGCTGCCAATCAGACCGGACGAGCCGGTGACGAGAATGCGCTCTGCGGCTTTGAGTGACGGGGCTGCGGACATAAGATTAACGCTTTCAGGGCTGCTCGGGATCATCGGCCACCGAAGGCGGGGAGGGTTGCCCCACGCGGCCGGCATCGAGCGTGATGATTCCAGGTCGTGATTCCTCGTACCCACCACTCTCGACTGCGTCCGCGGAGCCGGCTCACCATGAAGGACAGTTTACACTCCCGCGGCCGCCTTCACGGAACCGGCAACGCCCCTACCGCTTCGCACACCCCGGCAAACGGCGATGGCAAGGCTGCACAAGGCTCACCGGCCGGACTCATACCGCTGCTGTGCATTACCGGGCTCGCGGCGATCGTCATCCTCGCGTGGTGCGCCGCCAATGCAAAGTGGTCGCCGCAGGACTGGGCGATGCCGACCACCTACGCGCACGATCCGGAACGTGGTGACTTTTTTGCAAATGCAACTCAGCTCAAGGCATCGTCCGAATGGAGCGGGATTCCATATCTCTGGAAGACTGTGCGAGACCTGGGAGCCCCCTACGACGCGAATTGGAACGATTTCCCCACGATCGACGAGTTGGCATTCGCGATCCAGGTCGTCCTCACGAGATCATTCGGGTTATTCGCGGGCATCAATGCCTCTTTTGCACTGGCGCATCTCCTGGCGGCCGTCGCATTCTACGCGGCGGCTCAACTTTCCGGAGCGAACGTCCTTTGGTCGATCGTGGGCGGCCTCGCCTTCGGTTTGGCTCCGTTCCTCTTTGCCCAGTCGCCACACCACATGATGGTCGCCTACCTCTGGCCCGTCGCGTTTTTCCCGCTCGTTTGGCGAGCGGTTTCGACACCATCCGGCCTTGTCTGGGGCACGCGGCCATTCTGGATCGCCGTCGCCTTCGGGTTTGTCGCAGGCCTGCACTTCGTCTACTACACGAACATCTTCTGCCAACTCGTGCTGCTCGGGGCCGCGGTTCAGTATTACCGCACGCGAAATGCGGCGGCACTCAAGGCCGCCATGACCGTGATCGCGGCAGCCGCGGTGGGATTCGCAGTCAACAACATCGACGACTGGACCTATCGGCTCTTTCACGAACCGAACTCCGGGGCGTTCGTCCGCGAATACAAGTGGCTCGAGATCTACGGCCTCAAAATCATAGATCTCTTCATCCCGCCGGTCACCCACCGCTCGGACACGCTCGCGGCGTTCGCAAAGTCTCACCGGCAGGCGGCACCGCTGCTCGACGAAGGGGCCTCCTATCAGGGCATGATCGGCCTCGCCTGCCTGCTCTGGCTGGTGGGCACGTCGCTCAAGGCCATGATCGACCGCCGCGAGCGGGACGTGCCGATCGAGGCCTGGTGGGTGCTCTGGGTCGTGCTCATGTTCACGACCGGTGGACTCAACGCCATCATCGGCGCCCTCGGTTTCACGATGTTTCGAGGCAGCTGCCGTTACAGCGTCGTGATCCTCGCGATCGCCCTACTCTGGGCCGCACGGCGGCTCTCGGCGATGCAAGCCGCATCTGAGGCCGACCACCCAAACGTTTCCACGAACCGACTCTGGACGGCAGCTGCCCTGGCCGCCTGCCTGCTCATCCTCTGGGATCAGGTGCCGCGGGCTCCGACGGCCGAGGAGACCGCAACGATCCGCCGCGGTGTCGATGCCGACCGCGAGTTCGCCGAAAAGATGGAGGCCTCGCTGCCCGAGGCGGCAATGGTGTTTCAATTGCCCGTCATGGACTACCCCGAATCACCGATTGCCGGCGTGCCGTCTTACGACCATTTCCGGCCCTACCTCTACAGCAAGAAACTTCGCTATTCGTTCGGATCGCAGAAGGGCCGCGACCGCGAAAAATGGCAGCCGGCCCTGCAAGGGCTGATGTTCGAGGGCGCGACGCTCAATCAGCAGGCCCAGCGGATCGACTTCAATGCCACGAATTTTTCCCGGGCCGTCGACGAACTCAAAAAACTTGGCTTCTCCGCCATCTACATCAACCGCAACGGTTTCCCCGACCGGGCCAAGGGGCTCGAAGAGGCACTGCTGGAATTGGGCTACTCGAAGCCGCCGATCCGCAACGCCACGGGCGACCTCGTCTGCATCGTGCTCGAGAAGGACATCGACAACTCTGTCTCTCGATAGCATGAGTCAATGGAGCGACGCGACCCTCTCCCGGTTTGGCAGCAGGCGGCCCTGCTCGGCGGCATCACGTTCGCCGTCTTCTCGGCCTCGCTTTCGGCTGGCTTCGTCTACGACGCCCGGATGCAGATCCTCACCGGCGACTTCATCCACGATCCCGGTAACTTGCTCTCGGTGCTCAGTTTTCGGGTGCTCGGGATGGACGTGCTCGACTTCAACCGACCGGTGCAACTTGCATCGCTGATGCTCGATGCGGCGGTCTGGGGCCGGAAACCTTTCGGATATCACCTCACGAGTCTTCTGCTACATGTGGTGAACGTCCTCCTGGTCTGGGCGGTGCTTCGGCAGGCTGGAAGCCTGCCCTCCCAGGCCCGAGGCGGGCCATCGGATGGCCTTTCCTGCTTTCTGGCGGCGCTCGTCTTCGGCCTGCATCCGGTCGTGACGGAGGCCGTCTCTGAGCCGACATTTCGCGAGGACCTGCTCGTGGCGTCGTTTACCCTCGGAGCGATCCTGCTGGCCATGCGGCACGAAGCCGCGTCCGGGATCGATCGCGGTCGGGCTCTCGGCTGCGTGGCCTGTTGCCTCTGCGCCGTGGCCAGCAAGGAATCGGGTCTGGCCGCAGCGCTGCTCCTGGCCGTGTACTGGTGGCTCTTCCGCCGCGAAGAACCGGGCCGGTTCTGGCTGGCCGCGATCGGGGGCGGGGCCGCAGTCTCGGCGGCTTTCCTGGCGGCCCGGTTTCTGCTCGAACCCGCCCAGTCGGCAATTTTCGAGACCAGGCCGCAGTATCCGGGCGGATCGTTCAAGGCCGCAATGGCGATCGAACCGCAGATCCTCGCGCTCTACGCCCAGCTGATCGTCCTCCCCATAAACCTCTCTGCCGATTACGGGCTCCACTCGGTGCGACACCTGCCGCTGCCGGTCTCCCTCCTGATCCTGGCCGCTCTCGTCGTGGCTGCTGCCTTCGCGATCCGGTTCGACCGGCGGATGGCGCTTGCCGTGGCACTCGTCGTTTTGCCGCTCTTGCCCGTCTCGAACCTGTTTCCGATCTACCGGGCCGCGGCCGACCGCTACCTCTACCTGCCGATGGCCGGCGTCGCACTCGCTCTCGGATTCCTTCTCGATGCACCCTGGCTGCGTGCCCGCGGACCAATCCGCGAGGCCTGTCTGCTCGCCTCTGTCGGTGCGATCATCCTGCTCGGCATGGGCTCCATCGAGCGCCAGAAGGTCTGGACAGACTCGCTCAATCTCTGGGAGGACACGGCTCGAAAAAATCCGCTCTCCTCCACGGCAGCCTCCGGGCTAGGCGAGGCGCTCCGGGAGGTCGGCCGACTTCCCGAGGCCGAGCAGTCGATCCGGATGGCACTGCGGCTCACGGATGAAAAACGGGCTGATCCATGGGCGGTGCTCGCCCTGATCCTCGACGAGCAGGGCCGCCCCGAGCAGGCCGACGAGGCTCTCCGAAAAGCCCTCGCACTCGATCCACGGCTGGCCGATCCCGATGGAAGGGTGCGGTCGCTTGCGATGGAACGGGGGATGGCGGACAACCTGAAACCGATGCTCGAACGCCGCCAACACTGATCATCTCCAACGACCGTTCGTGCGGGAAAAGCCCTCCCAAACAGGCCTGCCAGAAACCGCCAACAGGGTTGCAGATTGGCCGGAAAAGGACTCGCTGACGATCCACCAGGGGCACTCCTGAGCCGATCTTGCGGCGACTCGGAGCGTCCGGTTCCCCCCTGACGCACCTTCTTTCAGCGGGCGGGAGCGGGTACAACTTCGCCGAGTTGCACAGGACTTCCGCATGAAAGCCTCCTCCATCCGCTTTGCCGACCGTTGGCTGGGAGTGCCTGCCTGCGCTCTGCTCACGGTCTGGCGAAAGCTATTTGACCGGCGGCCCGCGATTGGGCCTGTCGAGAAGATCCTGTTTCTCAAGCTCGTGGAGCAGGGTGCGACGGTGCTCGCCTACCCCGCACTGAAAGCCGCCGCCGCGAAGGTCGGCCCCGAAAACGTCTACTTCATGGTGCTCGCCGAAAACCGGCCGATCCTCGACCTGCTTGGCGTCGTGCCGCCTGAAAACATCATCGCAGTTCCCACCGGCGGCCTCCTCACGACGCTCTTCGGCATGCTGCGGGCGGTCTGGCGGGCCCGGCGGGATCGGATCGACTCCGTCCTTGATTACGAACTGTTCTCGCGGGCCTCGGCCGTGCTCGCCTATCTCTGCGGCGCCCGGCGCCGGGTCGGCCTGCACAGCTTTCACGGGGATGGCCCGTGGCGCGGCGACCTGATGACGCACAGGCTCGGCTCCAATCCACATCTGCACATGCAGACGGTGATGTCGGTCATGGTGGCCGCCCTCGACTGCGACCCGCTGACGCTCCCCGCCCTCGGGATCGACACCAGATCGTTTGGCACCGATCTGATGCGGTTCGAGCCGACACCGAGCGAGCGGGAGGAGGTCGTCCGGGTGATCGCTGCGGCCGGCGGTGCGGAGTACGGGCGGCCGCTGATTCTTCTCAACGCCAACGCCAGCGACCTGCTGCCGCTGCGGAAGTGGGAGAGCGGCCGCTACGTCGATCTGGCGGGCCGCCTGCTGCGGGAATTTCCCGACGTGCGAATCGCCTTCACCGGCGCGCCCTCGGAGGCCGACGCCGCCAACTCGCTGGTGCGGTCGGTGAACGATCCGCGGTGCTTCTCACTTGCCGGCAAGACCACGATGCGGCAGTTGATCGTGCTCTACACGCTGTCCGACATCCTCGTCACCAACGACAGCGGGCCCGCCCATTTCGCATCGCTTGCCGACATCGACGTCGTCACGCTGTTCGGCCCGGAAACGCCCGCCGTCTTCGGAGTCAAGGGGCCGCGGAGCCACATCATCTGGGCGGGGCTTCCCTGCAGCCCGTGCGTCAACGCGGCCAACAATCGCGAGTCGGCCTGCACCAACAACCTCTGCATGCAGTCGATCGCGGTCGAGCAGGTATGCGGCAAGGTGAGGACGCTGCTCAAGAACCGCTGACCGCCCGCCAGTAGGCGGCGATCCCGTCTTCGAGCGACGTGAAGGGGCTGTCGTAGCCCGCAGACCGAAGCCTTCCGATGTCGGCGCAGGTATAGGTCTGGTACTGCCCCTTGAGGTCTTCGGGAAACGGGATGGCGGCCGGGGGCTTGCCACCACTGGCCCGAGCGACGATCGCTCCCATGTCGGCGAACGACCGCGGCAGGCCCGTGCCGACGTTGTAGATGCCGCTCTTGTCGCGTCCGGCCAGGGCCTCGTCGAGAAAGAAGAGATTCACGTTGGCCACGTCGGCGACATAGATGAAATCCCGCACAAACGCCTCGCTGCCCTCGAAGAGCTTCGGAGCCTCGCCCCTTCGCACCGCCTGAAAGCAGTGCCAGGGCACGCTCGCCATCCGCGCCTTGTGCCCCTCACCAGGCCCGTAGACGTTGAAATACCGCAGGCCGACGATCGGCACGCCGGCTCCGCGGCCGACGCAGCGGACATGCTGGTCGAAGGCCCACTTGGAAAAAGCGTAGGGCGTACGGGCCTGCTCGCAGGAATGCTCCTCACGGAATCCCGCCTTGCCGTCGCCGTAGACGGCCGCCGAACTGGCATAGATGAACGGGCAACCATGACGCCGGGCCAGTTCGAGCAGCCGTTTCGAGAAGGAATAGTTCGCCCGCATCACGGCCCGTCCGTCCCGGGCGGTCGTGTCGACACAGGCGCCCTGATGGAGGATGCCGGAAAGCTTTGGCAGCAGGTCGGCCGTCTCGATCAATTCATCCGCGTCGAGATAGTCGGCAAACGACCTGCCGGAAAGGTTCACGCATTTCGAGCCGTCGGTCAGGTCATCGACGACGATCACATCGCTTCGGCCCCGGGCGTTCAGCGCCGCGAGGATGTTCGAACCGATGAAGCCGGCGGCTCCCGTGAGCAGGATCATGATGGTCCCTTTCCTGAGCCGTCGTGTTGCGCTGCCAGGATGCGGTCGACGATGTTCGTGGTGGAAACGTTTGCGACGAAGAGCGGCGTGACCACCCGCCCGCCGCGGGCGATGACGATATCGGCGCCGACCACGTCGGCGGCCTTGTAGTCGGCCCCCTTGATGAGTACGTCGGGCTCGATGGCCCGGATCAGGTCGAGCGGCGTGTCGCCGTCGAATTCGCAGACCCAGGAGACGCTGGCGAGCGCGGCAAGGACCGCCTCCCGGGCGGGTGACGGCACGAACGGCCGCGGCGGGCCCTTCAGGCGGGCCACGGATGCGTCGGAGTTCACGCCGACGACGAGCACGTCGCACTCTTTTGCCGCCGCCTCCAGCAGGGCCACGTGGCCGTGATGGAGGATGTCGAAGCATCCGTTGGTGAATCCGATCCGCTTGCCCTCGGAACGCGCCTGCTGGATGGCAAGCTTCAGGCCGTCGAGGCCGACGACCTTTCCCATCGCGATCGCCGTCTGTCGGTCGATGGCCTGCATCACCTCGCTGCGCGTGATCCGGGTGGTGCCGATCCGCGACACCTGCAGTCCGGCGGCGGCATTGGCGAGGAAGCATGCCTCGTCGATCGGGGCCCCTTCCGCGAGTGCCACGGCCAGCATGGCGACGGCGGTGTCGCCTGCGCCCGTGACGTCGAACACCCGCTTGGCGCGGGTCGGAATGACCGCGGCATGGCCATCGCCGACGACGACCATCCCCTGCTCGCCGAGCGTCACCACGACCCAATCGATCCCGTAGCGATCGCGGATGGCATGGGCGGCCCGGATTCCGTCGTCGCTGTCGCGGATCGGAAACTGGCATACCGCGGCGGCCTCGCTCCGGTTTGGCGTGATGCAGAAGGCGCCGGAGTATTTCGTGAAGTCGACGTCCTTCGGATCGACCACCGTGCGGATGCCCAATCGCTTCCCCCCCTCGATCACGGCGCGGCACACGGTCGCGTCGCAGACGCCCTTGGCGTAATCGGAGATGACCGCCAGCTTCGCCGCCGCCAGCTGCGAATGAATCCGTTCGATCAGGCCGGCCTGCGCCGTCGCATCGGCAAGATGCTGTTCCTCATCGAACCGGGCGATCTGATTGTGGCCCGCGATGAGGCGTGTTTTCGTGGTCGTCGGGATGGCCGCAGCCGCCAACAGCTGCTCCGGGGGTACGGCGGCCGCGGCCAGGGCCGACCGCAGCAGACCGGCAGACTCATCCTTGCCGACAACGCCGACGAGCATCGGCCTGCCGCCCATTGCCGCCACGTTCACGGCCACGTTCGCGGCGCCGCCGGGCCGCTCGAATGATCGGCGCACATGCAGCACCGGAACCGGCGCCTCGGGCGAGATCCGATCGGCCGAACCGTCGAGGTAGCGATCGAGCATCACGTCGCCGACGATCAGAATCGAGGGGCTCGCTTCGAAATCGGGCCTGGAGTCGCTCATGATGCAAACGCCCGTTCCACGGCGTCACAGATCAGATGCCATGCGACGAGATGGGCCTCCTGAATCCTGGGTGTGTGGTCCGAGGGCGCCAAAAAGCTCTCGTCGCAGACCGCCGCGAGATCGTGACCGCCGGCGCCGGTGAATCCGATCGTGGTCGCCCCCGCCTCCCGGGCTGCAGCGATGGCCTTGAGCACGTTGGCGGATCGGCCGCTCGTGCTGATGCCGATGACGCAGTCCTTCGGGCCGACGTGGGCCTTCACCTGCCGGGCGAAGATTTCGGAGAAGTCGTAGTCGTTGCCGATGGACGTGAGGATCGATGTATTGCATGTCAGCGCGACTGCCGGGAGAGCCCGCCGCTCCCGCAGAAACCGGCCCACCAACTCGGCCGCCACGTGCTGGGCGTCGGCCGCGCTGCCGCCGTTGCCGCAGAGGTAGATCGTGCCGCCCTGCCGCAGGCAGGAGGTGAGGAGGTCGGCAATCGCCATGAGCCGATCGATTCGGCTTTCAAGGGATGCAATGACTCCGACGCTCTCCCGGATCTGCAATTCCGCGCTGGATTTCGAGGCGTCGCTTATGCCCATGGCGTTATTATGCTCCCCGATCCGAATTTCGTCTGGAGCCCTCTCCGTGCCCCTCGAGTCTGCAGCAATCCAGGCGGTTTTTTTCGACCGCGACGGCACCCTGATCGAGCATACGCCCTATCTGAGCGATCCGCAGGGGGTGGTACTCCTGCCCGGGGTCAGGGAGGCATTGGCGATGCTGCGACGGTCTGACGTTCGACTCTTTCTGTTCACGAATCAGTCGGGGGTCGGCCGGGGGTTCTACACGATGGCCGATGTTGAACTGGTCAACCGGCGGATGATCGAACTGCTCGGGCTTGGCACCGAGCCGTTCATGGGGATCTGCGTGGCTCCCGAGACGCCCGATGAACCATCTCTTTATCGCAAACCGAGCCCGCGATTCATCCACGAGATGCTCGAGGCCCACGCCGTCGCCCCGGTTGCCGCCTGGATGCTCGGTGACTCGCCCGTTGACTGGGAGGCGGGCCTCAATGCGGGCATCCACGCCGCGGCGATCGTGCCGGATCCGCTTGCACCGAAGGCGCCCGAACGCCGGCTGGAACTCGGCATCAGCGCCTATCCGAGCCTGCTGGACTGGTATGAAGCCGCTTCGATCGCACAACTCCTGCCGAGTCGATTCGACGGGTGAACAGCCACCTTTGACGCGGCAACAACCTGGTCGATTTGAACGCCTGCCCTGCCTTTCAGATCATGGCTGATGGGGGGATGAAGGGATTTTTTCGGGGCGGAAGCGATTCCTTGCCGGGTTCTCGTCGCGACAACAGCCGGCATATTCCGTCGCGGACCGGCAGTACCTACAATCCGCGGCATGGGAACTCATCACAGCAGTAGCAGCCCGACAGGCTCGCGGCCCAATGTGTCTGCGGGGGCATTCAGCAGCGGGGGCGTTGCTGTCGAAACGCAACGACACAGTGGCCGCGCCGAAAGGCTGTTCGACTCCATCATGAAGGCCGCTGTCATCGTGCTGGCAGGGCTCTGGATCTACTCCCCCTCCTACCATGGCGACTGGCTCTGGGATGACGATCAGGCGATCACCGTCAACCAGATGATCCAGTCGCCCAGCGGCATCTTCAAGATCTGGACCAACCCAGACGGTGCCGATTACTTTCCGCTCACCACCTCCGCCACCTGGCTGCAGTGGCAGTGCTTCGGCCCAAACGCCACCGGCTATCACGCCGTGACGATCGCGATGCACATTCTCACGGCGCTCCTGGTGTGGAGGCTGTTTCAGGAGATGAAACTGCCTGGCGCATGGCTTGGCGGACTCCTCTTCGTGATCCACCCGATCTGCGTGGAGTCGGTTGCCTGGGTTTCGGAACTCAAGAACACCCTCTCGACGCCCCTCTTTCTGCTGTCGGCGATCCACTACCTGCGCTTCGACAGCCAAGCCGACAGTGCGTCGCCACGGGCCGGGCGGAACTACGGGCTCTCGGCGTTGTTCTTCCTCCTGGCGATGCTCTCCAAGACGGCGATGGTGGCCATGCCGATCGTGATACTGCTCCACGCCTGGTGGAAGCGTGGCACCGTCACCCGAAGGGATCTGGTCGTTGCCGCACCGTTTTTTGCGATTTCGTTGGTGCTCGGACTGGTGACGATCTGGTACCAGCACGGCCGGGCCATCGGTCAGGAAAAGATCATCATCGGCGACATCTGGACGGTCGCCGGCTTCCTGCAGCGGATGGCGATCGCCGGCATGGCGACCCTCTTCTATCTCTGGAAGACGATCTGGCCCTTCGATCTGCTGCCGATCTATCCTCGCTGGGACGTCGATCCGCCGAAGCTCTGGCAGTTCCTGCCCTGGCCGCTGATGGCTGCCGCTGGCTGGTGGCTCTGGAGCCGGCGAGGAACGGCCGAGCAGCCCACTCCTGCCCGCCACACGCTCTTCGCCCTCGGCTACTTTGTCCTCATGCTGCTGCCGATTCTCGGCTTCATCACGATCTCCTACATGCGGATCACGTGGGTGGCCGACCACTTCCTCTACCTGCCGATGATCGGCATCATCGGCCTTGCGACCGCGGCGATTGCGAACTGGTTTTCGCGGGCGTCGGAGAGCGAGCGGCCGATGGCGGTGGCCACCGGGGCGATCCTGCTCGCCGTGCTCGCCTATGCGTCGTTTCGCTACGCCCATGCCTGGGCCAGCGAGGACGCCCTCTGGAGCCATACGCTCAAGACCAACCACGACGCCTGGCAGGCCCACAACCGGCTCGGGGCCAAGAAGTTCGCCCGCGGCGATGTCGAGGGGGCCCACTACCACTTTCAGAATTCGACCCGCCTGCGGCCCGACCTCGGCGAGACGCACAACAACCTCGGTACCACGCTCTCCGCAAAGGGCCAGCTCAACGAGGCGATCAAGGAGTTTGCCGAGGCGGCCCGGGTGACGCCGCACGTTCCTGCGATCCGGGTGAATCTCGCCAACTCGCTCGCCGCCGCCGGCCGGTTCGGAGAGGCGGGCGATCAATACAGGATTCTGCTCCAGACGGAGCCCAACAATCCGGCGCTGCTCAACAATTTCGGCGTGACGCTCTACAAGCTCGGCAAGAAGGAGGAGGCGATCGCGGAATTCCGCAAGGCGCTGGCGATCGCCCCAAATCTCAAGGATGCCCGCGAGAGCCTTGCCGTCGCCCTCGGCGAAAAGCCCGACCCATCAGCCGCCAATCCTCAAACGAAGTCTGCCCCGCAGCTCGAACTCAACGCCCCCGCCTCGCCGACCCTCGGCCCCGCGGTGCTGCCTTAGTCGGACAGGCTCGAGCCTGTCAGGGCTACCTTCCCAGCCAGGTGATCCGGGCGAGCTGAAGGAGATCGCCGATGCCGCGCCGCGTCTCGGCGAAGTCGGCCTTGCTGCTGCCGCGGGTGCGGTCGGTGAATGTGATCGGCACTTCGACAATCCGGCCCCCGAGAGCGCAGACGCGGCAGAGCATGTCCTCGAAAAATGCGTAGCCCTGTGAAAACGCCACAGGTTCGACCAGCCCCGCCATCCGGTCGAAGATCGACAGCCGCACGGCCCGGTAGCCGCTCGAGGGGTCGGCGACGCGAACACCCAGCACACAACGGGTGAACCAGCCCACGAGCCGGCTGGCGACATGACGCGAGAGCGGCCAGCCGATCGTCCGTCCGCCCGCCACCCGACGCGAGCCGATCACGATGTCGGCGGGACGACTGCCGGTGGGATCGAGCGCCGCCAGCAGTCGGGGAATGTCGGCCGGGTCGTGGCTGAAGTCGGCGTCCATGTTGACCGAAACCTCGAACCCGTGGGCCCGGGCGGTCATGAAGCCCTCGAGGATGGCGCCGCCGAGCCCCCGTCGTCCCCGACGCACGAGCACGTGAAGACGGGGTTCTCGCTCGGCCGCATCGAGGGCGAAACGGCCGGTGCCGTCGGGCGAGTCGTCGTCGATGATCAGGAACTGAAGTTCGGGCCCCGTCGCCAGCACGGCGTCGATCAGCGCGGCGATGTTTTCCCGCTCGTTGTAGGTCGCCGCCTGCACGAGCACCCGTCCGGCGGGCCAATCGTCGCGGGAGAGCAGATCGTTTCCTGGCATGGCAGGCCAAGCCTACCCTGCCTACCGATCGCCGCGACGGAGGCGGGCAAACAGGCTCCGATAGTCCCCTGGACGCACGGCGAAAAACGACTTCCGGCGGGCTTCCGTCGGATGTTCGACGAGGTCCTCCTCGATCATCACCATGTCGGCGTCGTCGCTGCCGTCGGTCGCCTCGGGGGTGGACTCTTCGGCCTCGACGACCGCCATGACGGCCGGCCCCCGTTGGGCGATCCGAGGCTCGGCTGGCTGCTGGAGGTCGGGTCCTGCAGTCCCCTCCCGTCGGGATGCCGAAACAGGCGGCGAGTGCTCGACCGCATCGAGCTGCCGGGCCATCGCCAGGCCCTCACGGCTGGCAACATGCCGACAGCCACTGAAATCATCCGGGCCCCGCATCACGTAGCGTTCCACGACGCGTTCCTCCTGCTCGAAGAACTCCTCGAACGGATCGGCATAGGGATCGAACACCATCTCCACCTCCGGTCCATGCCAGGGATCGACCGCCGTACCCTCGAACGTCTTCCCGCCGCCGCCTTCCGAAGCGGTGGTCGGCTGCTCCTCCATCGTCGCCATCTCGAAACCGCCGAATTCGATGATGCCCATCTCGCCTTCGACTTCGATGCCGCCGGCCTCCGGGGGGATGGCGGGAGCCGATTCCGGGCCGGCCGACGCCTCGTGCCTGGACGGCGAGCAGCCGTGCAGCATCGCGGCGGGAGTCGGCAGCCGCTGGATCTCGGCCCAGGCTGCGGCGATGTCGGCGGGCGTCACCCGGACACGGCCATTCTGCTCCACGAGTACGAGCGCCAGGTCGCAGATCTGGTTGACGATCCGAGGCACGCCGTCGGAAGCGCTGAACACCGCATCGTCGCAGCCCGCCTCGAAGGCCGCATCCCAGTCGAGCCCCGCAGCCTTCATCTGGGTCCGAACGTAGGCGGTCGTCTCGGCGTGATCGAGCGGTTCCAGATAGAACCTTCCGCCGATCCGCTGGGAGAGGCTCTCCATCCTCGGGGCGGCGAGGATCTCCTCGAGCTCCGCCGTGCCCACGAGCAGGATGTGCACGGCCGGCAGCGGCGTGGGCAGGTTGGTGAGCAGTCGCAGTTCCTCGAGCAGTCGGGTCGGCAGCGTGTGCGCCTCGTCCACGAGAACGACGAGCCCCGAGCCGGTCGCCGCCAGACCCCGAACCCGTTCGACGAGTCCGATCCGGAGTTCGGCCTCGTCGATGCCCCGGTAGGGTTCGCCGATCTCGGCGAGGATCGACTGCCAGAGCGCCCGCCGGGTGCAGATCCGGGCGCCCGAGAGCAGCGCCACGTCGAAATCGTCGCGAACGCTCTCGGCCAGTTTGGCCAGCAGGAGCGACTTGCCGGTTCCCGGCGGCCCGACCACGAGCCCGATGCCCTCCGACCGCCGCACCAGCCGGTCGAGCCCATGCACCGCGGAGTCGATCACCCTGGCAGGGTGGTAAAAGTCCGTGCGGGGCGCCGCAAGGAACGGTCGGCTCGAAGGGTAGCGGCGCGGAGCGATCATCGCGTGGGTGTGATTCCGAGGTGAGCGGTATTCGATCGACCCCTATGGTTTCGACCATCGGTGGCCGCTTCCTGCACCAGACAACGGCCGCGTAGACTTTCCGGTTCGGGAAACGGGCGCCCCCGCGAACGGTCGCGCCGAATGTGACGGAAGAGGGATGGCAGGCCTGAGCCTGCCGATCGACCATGTTTCGCGTGAAAATCTGCGGCGTCACGACGCCGGCCGACGCCCTGCTCGCCGCCGATGCCGGAGCCGACGCCGTCGGGCTGAACTTCGTGCCCGGCTCACCGCGTTGTCTGGACGTGACACGGGCGACCGCCCTGGCCGCCGTCCTGCCCGCCGGCGTCCTCAAGGTGGGCGTCTTCGCCGGGATGGAGGCCGGGGACCTGCTTCGGATCGCCCGCGAGGTCCCGCTCGATGCCGTTCAATTGCACGGCCACCTCGTCGGCGACGAGCCAGCCACCGATCCGCCACGACGCTGCTCCGAGCTCTTCCCATTGCCTGTGATCCGTGCGGTGCGGCTCGACGCCGGGCTGGCTGGCGACGACCGGCTTGCGTCCGCTCGAAAATGGATCGAGGCCGCTCGGGCTCTCGGCCAGGGGCCGGCGATGGTGATCGTCGACGCCTCGGTCATGCCCGCCACCGAACCCGGCCGGCTCGGAGGCCGGGGCGAGACCGTCGACTGGCAGGCCGTTGCAGCCGCTCGGCAGTTCGATGTGCCGATGGCGATCGCCGGCGGCCTGACGCCAGCAAACGTCGCCGAGGCGATCGCGCTGAGCGGCCTCAGGGCAGTCGATACGGCAAGTGGGGTCGAGGTCGAGCCGGGCCGGAAAGACCCCGAGAAAGTCAGGGCATTCGTGGCCGCCGCCTTGGCGGCGTTGGCGGCCCTGAACCCACCCCCCGGATCAAACTACCAAAAGGCACGGACCCAACTATGATATCGGCGTTCGTTCGGCCGCCAGGACATGGCTTCCCCAGGCCGCGACCCGCTCGATCTCCCTCACCCGCATCGGCTCGATTCGTCAAACCCTTTCCTTCAGGAGGTTCCCAGTGGCCCACGTTGAAACCCGTCTTCCGTACAAAGTCGCCGATCTCTCGCTGGCCGAATGGGGCCGCAAGGAGATCATGTTGGCCGAGAACGAAATGCCCGGCCTGATGGCGTTGCGGGAGAAGTACGGCCGCTCGAAGCCACTCGCCGGGGCCCGGATTGCCGGCTGCCTGCACATGACGATCCAGACGGCCGTCCTGATCGAGACCCTCAAGGAACTCGGGGCCGAGGTCACCTGGAGCAGCTGCAACATCTTCTCGACCCAGGACCACGCCGCCGCGGCCATCGCCAAGGCCGGCTTCCCTGTCTACGCCTGGAAGGGGATGACCAACGAGGAGTTCGACTGGTGCATCGAGCAGACACTGTTCTTCCCCGACGGCGAGCCGCTCAACATGATCCTTGACGACGGCGGCGACCTCACCTCCATGGTCCACCAGAAGTATCCGGAACTGCTCGGCGGAATCCGCGGCCTCTCCGAGGAGACCACCACGGGCGTACACCGTCTCTACCAGATGCACGAGAACGGCGAACTCAAACTGCCGGCGATCAACGTCAACGACTCCTGCACGAAGAGCAAGTTCGACAATCTCTACGGCTGCCGCGAGAGCCTGGCCGACGGCATCAAGCGGGCCACCGACGTGATGGTGGCCGGCAAGGTGGTCGTCGTGGCCGGCTACGGCGACGTGGGCAAGGGATCTGCCCACTCGATGAAGGCCCTCGGCGCTCGCGTGATCGTCACCGAGGTCGACCCGATCAACGCCCTGCAGGCGGTGATGGAGGGATATGAGGTGACCACGATGGAGGAGGCCGCCAGCCGCGGCCAGATCTTCGTCACGGCCACCGGCTGCCGCGACGTGATCCTCGGCAGACACATCGAGAAGATGCCGAACGACGCCATCATCTGCAACATCGGGCACTTCGATCTCGAGATCGACGTGGCCTGGCTCGAGAACACAAAGGGTGTCAAGAAGGTCGAGATCAAGCCCCAGGTCGACCGCTACACGCTCCCCTCGGGCAACAGCGTGATCGTGCTGGCCGAGGGTCGGCTCGTGAACCTCGGCTGTGCGACCGGCCACCCGTCTTTCGTGATGAGCACGAGCTTCACCAACCAAGTGCTGGCCCAGTTGGCCCTCTGGCAGGAGACCGACAAGTACGACGTGGGCGTGCACCTGCTTCCCAAGAAGCTCGACGAGGAAGTGGCCCGGCTGCACCTCGACAAGCTCGGCGTGAAGCTGACGAAGCTCACCAAGGAGCAGGCCGAGTATCTCCACGTTCCGGTGGAAGGCCCGTTCAAGCCCGAGTATTACCGCTATTGATCAGCCTGCCCTCGGCACGTTGATCAACGCTGCATCCGCCGGGCCATCCCTGGCCCCGGCGGATGCGGAGCCGGTGGAGGTCCTCCATCACCCAAACGGCCGCCTTCCAGGCGGCCGTTGCAGTTTCCCGTGGAACCTCGCCGCGATCTGTGAATCAGCGCGGAGAGGCTCGGGGTTGCCCGAGCCGTTGAGCCGGCGTAGCTGACAAGCGCAGGCATGGATGCCGGAGCGCAGTCAGGTCCGAGTGAGCCGAGGCCTGGAGGGCCGAGGCGAACGTCCGGCGAGTCGGCATGGGCAACCCCGAGCCAGGTTGCACGCATCGACGAATGACAGGCTGAAGCCTGTCCTCCTCCGGCAGCGTTTTTGATACGATTCCGGTTACGTTTATCCCACCCCGAAGCAAGGACAAGCATGCCCACCGTCGCCCCGCTCCGCGGCCTCCGCTACGATCCCAAGCACGTCGGCGCCCTGTCGCAGGTGATCGCGCCCCCCTATGACGTGATCGACGCCGCACTGCAGACGAGGCTCTACGAGCGGCACCCGGCCAACGTGATCCGGATCGAACTCAACCGGGAAGAGCCGGGCGACCACGAGGGCTCGAACAAGTACACCCGGGCGGCCAGGTTTCTGCGGGAGTGGCGGGATCAGGGCGTGGTGATGCAGGAGCCGGCTGCGGCCCTCTACGTCTACCACCAGGAGTTCGAGGTCGAGGGGCAGACCCACGTTCGGCGGGGCGTGATGGCCCGGGTGCGACTCGAACGATTCGGCACCGGCAACATCCACCCGCACGAGGAGACGATGTCGGGGCCGAAGCAGGATCGGCTTCTGCTCACCCGGGCATGCCGTGCAAATCTCAGCCAGGTCTTCGGCCTCTACCCCGATCCCCAGGGGGAGGTGCAGGCGATCCTCGACAAGGCTGTGGCCGGCCAGCCGCCGCTGGAGGCGACCGACCACCTCGGGGTGAAGAGCTGGATGTGGCCCCTCACAGACGAGGCGGTGGCGGCGAAGGTGGCAGGCATCATGGGTCCGAAGCCCGTGTTCATCGCCGACGGCCATCACCGCTACGAAACCGCCTGCAACTACCGAGACGAGGTCGCGGCCGCCTGGGCCGGCGAACACGGCGGGGCCCCGCTCCCGGCCGACCACCCGGCGAATTTCGTCCTGATGATGCTCGTGGGGATGAGCGATCCCGGGCTCGTGGTGCTGCCGACGCACCGGCTCTTCGTGCAGCCCTCCGTGGCGGATGCGGCGGAACTGGCCGCCAAACTCGGCGATTGCTTCAACACCCGGACGTCCTGGAAGGGCCCTGAGGCCGCCGAGACCGTCTGGTCGACGATCGAACTCGAGGCCGATCAGGGGACGATCGGGTTCTACACGGCCGGTGATCAGGCCTGGACGATCGCCCGGATCAAGCCTGCCGGCAGGGCCAGGATGGATGCCGTCGCGAGCGACCACGGCGCGGCCTGGCGGAACCTCGGTGTGTCGATCCTCCACCGGCTTGTGATCGGCGACCTGTTGGGGGCGAAGGAGATCCCGACTCCGGGCTATGTGCACCTCGTCCGCGAGGTGGTCGATGGGCTGGGAACCGGAAAATATCCATTGGCCGCCCTGGTGATGCCGGCGAGCGTGGAAGACATCAAACAGGTCAGCGAGACCGGCGAGCGGATGCCGGCCAAGAGCACGTATTTCTACCCGAAGCTTGCCAGCGGCCTCGTCTTCAACCCGCTTGAGTAGTCCGGGCCTGACGCTTTCCGAAGTGGGACAGGGAGGCGAAGGGGTCGGCGAATGCTCGAGGAGCGTTTGGACAAAAGTCTTCGAGGGCCAAAGCGACGAGACTTTTGCCGCCCCGAAGCCGGC
>Ga0209598_10000029_pt1 | contig 101307 bp, 84 predicted proteins | sample M_140807_EF_Meta_FD_187317 | JGI IMG/M metagenome (GOLD analysis project Ga0209598, IMG submission 187317) | Freshwater microbial communities from Lake Montjoie, Canada to study carbon cycling - M_140807_EF_MetaG (SPAdes) (version 2) | ecosystem: Environmental > Aquatic > Freshwater > Lake... | reverse complement strand
GGCTGCATCATGCCAGGTTGCGCCATGCCAGGCTGCATCATGCCCGGCTGCGCCGCTCCGGGCTGCATGCCCGGCTGGAACTGCACCGGCGCCACGAAGCCCTGCCCCTGGGGCTGCGCCACGGGCTGGCCGAACGCGGGCGCCGGCTGCTGCTGGGCCACGTAGACCGGCTGCCGCGGCGCGGGCGCGACGGTGCGGGAATAGTCGACGGCATCCGGACCCGTCGGCGCCAGCGCCGCACCGCCCCACGCCGGCTGCTGGGCCACCGGCTGCGGCTGCGGAAACGCGGGCTGCCCCGCCGGGCTCTGGCCGCGCCACACCGGCTGCGCCGCCACGGCCTCCTCGCGGGCCGCCTCGCCGTCAGGATTCCATTCCCCCTCGAGCACGAGGTCGAGCACGGACTCCTCGTCGTCGGGGCTCTGGCCGCGGAACCCGGGCCGCTTCGGATCGCGGGCGATCTGTGTGTCGCTCTCCTCGGGTTTGCTGAACACGATCCTCGGCGCCTGCCCCTTGGAGGCGTCGGCCATGAAGAGGCTGCTGGCCTTGAGCCGCCGCTCGTCGTCGCGGAGCTTGCGGATGTCGAGAATGTCCCCCGGCCGTAGCGACAGGCGGTTGAGCACGGTGCTGTGCCGGGTGTGCGGATGCTCGCCACGGATGCGGACGTTGATCTTGCCCACGCGGTACCGCAGGCCCTCCTCGACGTTGTAGACGAGGTCGAGCTGCCCCGGCTCCTCGAGGAACCGTGGATCGGCGCGGATGTCGGCGAAGACGAAGCCGCGCCCGCCGTAGATGTCGCGGATCATCCCCAGGTCGGCATCCATCTTCGACTGGTTGAAGGGCTGGCCGCTGGTGAGCTTGAGGTCCCGCGCGATGAACTCGCTCTTGAACTTGCTGTTGCCCATGAAGGAGACGTTGCGCACGGTGTACCGCGGCCCCTCGTTGATCACGAACGTGAGCATCGTCCAGTCGCGGTTGCCGCCGTTCACCACCTGCACCTCGCGGCCGACCTTGGCCTGGAAGAAGCCGAGGCTGCGGTAGTAGGCGGTGAGCGCCTCGATGTCGGCGTCGATCTTCGTGCGGTCGACGTCGCCGCCGAGCAGCCAGAGCACGCCCGGCTTCGACTTGATCTGCGTGAGCAGGCGGGCGTCGGTGGCGATCGTGTTGCCGACGAATCCCGTCCACAGCGACTTTCGGCTGCGGCCCTCGTCGATGAGGAACACCGCCCCCTTGTCGCCCGGCTTGCTCCCTTCGAGCGTCGTCACTTTCGCGCCGTCGTAGCCCTTCTCATGGTAGTAGGACTCGATCCTGCGGCGGGCCTCCTCCACGACGTAGGCGTCCATCGAGTCCCCCACCTCGATCTCGGCCTTCTTGCGGATCGTGCGGGTCGGCACCCGCTGGTTGCCCACGTAGGTGACGTAGCGGAGCATCGGACGCTCGACCACCTGGAAGATGACGACCACGCCCTCCTTCACCCGCACGTACTTGGGATGGACGTCGACGAACTTGCGGCAGCGATGCAGCGTGCGCACGTCCTCCTCGATCGCCTGGGCGTCGAAGATCTGGCCGGCCCGCGTCACGAGCTTCGGCAGCTTCGAGACATCTGTGGCGTGGTTGCCCTCGATCCGCACCTCGACGATCCGATTCGACTCGTCCACAGGCGCGACGGTCGCAACCTGTGCCGGCGCCGCTCCGGGCATGACTCCCGGCACTGCTCCCGGCACTGCTCCCGGCACTGCTCCCGGCACTGCTCCCGGCACTGCTCCCGGCACTGCTCCCGGCACTGCTCCCGGCACTGCTCCCGGTGCGACCCCCTGCAGCTGGCCCGGCATGGCGGCGGCGGGCGGAGCCGGCGGTGCGGCCGGCGGCAGCGGCTGCTGCGCGGCGGATGGCCCGCCGAGCAGCAGGCATGTCGTCAGCGCGACGGCGCACGCGAGGCCCCGATGGGCCGGGAATGGCGCGTGGCGTCGAGGGAGACGAGCGACGGCGGAGAGGTGCTCGCGCAGGGACATCGAGGCTGCCGATCGGGTGAGGTGCTGCGGCCGGGGCGGGAGAGATACCTGCTCCACCTCGGGTGTCACAAGGCGAATCACGGCCGGTTCCGTGCCGGGGAGCGGGTTCCCGTCGGTCCCCGCGCGGTTCGCCCGTCCTGCCCAGACGCCGATCCTTGACTGCCCCCGGCAAACCCCGATACTTCTGGAGGTTTCCGCCGGTTTTCCCCGATTTCTCCCCCGGGCCGGGCCTGCCGGGGGCATGGCTCTCCCAGTCGATGGCCCCGCCCATGCCGCCCACGGTCATCGATCTGCGCCGGACCGACGACGTCCGTGACGTCGTGCATCGGGCGGTGCAGGCGCTGGCCGAGGGATGGGCGGTCTCCTTCCCGACCGAGACCGACTACGTGGTGGCCGCCAGCGCCCGCCACGCGACGGCGATCGAAAGGCTGGCGGCGCTGACACTCGAGCAGCCGCGACAGCCGCGGCTGTCGCTGGCGCTGAAGAGCGCGGAGGAGGCGCTCGACTGGGCTCCGCGGCTGAGCCCGATCGGCCGTCGGATCGCGCGGCGGTGCTGGCCCGGCCCCGTGACGATCCTCGTGCCCGACGACCACCCCGAGAGCCTCGTGCACAGGCTGCCGCCCGCCGTGCGGGCCGGCATCGTCGGCGACGGCCGGCTGCGGCTGCGGGTGCCGGGCCATCCGATGCTCGCCGACTGCATGCGGATGCTGGCCGGCCCGATCGTGCTCGCGGAACCCGGCGGCCCGACACCCGCCGTGACGGCCGCCGACGTCCTCGATCGCGTCGTCGGCACGACAGCGCCGCTGGCCCTGGTGATCGACGACGGCCGCGCCCGCTATGCGCAGCCGGCGTCGATGATCGAGGTCGACGACACGGGCTTCCGCATGGTGCAGCCGGGAATCGTCTCCGAGGAGACGCTGCGCCGACTGTCGAGCCTGATGGTGCTGTTCGTCTGCACCGGCAACACCTGCCGCAGCCCGATGGCGGAAACAATCTTCCGGCTGCTCGTGGCCGAGCGGCTCGGCTGCCGCCCCGACGAGATCGAGCGGCACGGTGTCGTGGTCGCCAGCGCCGGCATCGCCGCCTGGGGGGGTGGCAAGGCGAGCACGGGGGCGATCGAGGCGATGCGCGAGGCCGGCGGGGATCTTTCCGGCCACGCCAGCCAGCCGGTCACCGAGAACCTGATCCGCCAGGCCGACGTGATCTGGACGATGACAGCATCCCACCGGGCCGCGCTGCTGGCCCAGTTTCCCGAGGCCGGCGGCCGGGTGGCCCTGCTCTCGCCCGACAGGATCGACGTCATCGATCCGATCGGCGGCACGCTCGAAACCTACCGGAAATGTGCGGCCGACATCCGCAAGCATTTGGCGGGCCGAATGGATACACTTCTGCAGGAGGCGCTCGGGATCGCCTAGGACCCGCGCAGCGGGATGTTTTGCGGGAAGCAGCCATGCGGATTGCCATCGGAAGCGACCATCGCGGGGTGTCACAGAAACACCGCCTGGTCGGGTTTCTCGAGCGGCAGGGGCACCAGGTCGTCGATTGCGGCTGTCACGGTGACAACGCCGTCGATTATCCGGACATCGCCGCCGACGTGGCCCGCCGCGTCAGCGACGGCCACGTCGACCGCGGCATCCTGCTGTGCTGCACCGGCGTGGGCATGGCGATCGCCGCCAACAAGCTGCCGGGCGTCCGTGCGGCGACCTGCCACGACGAGGTCACGGCGGAGATGAGCCGTCGGCACAACGATCTCAACGTGCTCTGCCTGTCGGCGGAAATGATCGGGCCGGAGGTCCAGGAGAAGCTGATCCAGACCTGGATCGACACTCCGTTCGAGGGGGGCCGCCATGCCCGGCGGGTCGCGAAGATCGCGGCGCTCGAGCCGGGTGAGTCCCCGCGGCGTCCCGCCGGCGGACAGCCGCGGTAGCCGATCGCGGGACGGCCCGGCCGCCGTTTTTCCGCTTCGCCGCCGCAGACACGTTCCGTCGCTCCATGCCGCCCTGGGGCCGGCCCCGCCGGGCTGCCGGTCGCCCCCGCCCGACGCGCCTGCCGGCCGCGCCGGGCAGGAAAACGGGGCTGATCCGGGAGCCGGCGAAAAGTAGTGGCGTCGTAGCGGTCGTGCCGCCGCAGGGCCGAAAAAACGGGGGGGAAAACGCCCGCCGGTTCGTTGAACCGCCCCGTGGCGTTGGTATCGTCGTTTCCGTACACGGGGCCGCCGGCACGAGACGGCGGCCCGCCCCGGCGACCCGCAGGAATCCGCACGGCATGCCTCTCGCGCACCATCCTGAACCGGACGAAGTGGAGTGCATCATCCGCAACGGCGAGTTGCGCGACGCGATCGAGCCGTACCTGGACGAGGCGATCTGGGAGATCGATTTCCGCTCGCTGCCCACGGCCGTCGAGAATCGGTTCCTCGAGTCGATGCTCGCCTGGGAGCGGGCGCCGCTGGTGCCGATCGCCCGCTGGTTCGAGCCGCCGCTGGCCCTGCAGCCCGCCTGCACCCTGGACGACGAGCAGGTCCGCGACCGCCTCTGGGAGACGGTCGAGCGGCTCTACTCGCAGCGGGTCGTGCTCGACTTCACCGACCACCTCTCCGACCGCGAGCTCTACACCCTCATCCGCCGCGACATCCTGCCGGCGACGGTGAAGCGGGTCGATCTGCCCGACAACTTCTTCAATTGGGACTGCAGCGCCTGCGACCCGGGCGACGACTCGATCTGGCTCACCTACTACGCCTCCGACGAGGAGCGGCGGGAATGGAGCCTCGAGGAGGGCCGCGAGCCGCCGCCGCGGGCGGTGCCTCCCTACCCGCGGGCCCTGCCCACGGCGCCGGTGTGACGCAGGTTGCCCGCCGCTTCCTCCCGGCCGTAGGCTTCCGCGGGTCGCCGTACCGACACGAGGAGCCGCCTGCCATGCCCGCCCGCCCGCCGTCCCGCCTGCAGTGGTTGTTTGTCCGTCCACGCAGCCTCCTGGCGGCCGTCGCCCTGGCGGCGCTGCTCGTGCCGCCCGCGGCCCGCGGCGCCGACGAGGCGGCCGTCCGCGCCGCCATCGCCCGGGCCTCTACGTTCCTCGCCGAGCAGGGGCAGGCCGCGGACGGCAGCTTCTCTGCGCAGGCGGGGCCGGCCGTCACCGCGCTGGCAGTGACGGCACTGCTGAAGACGGGCACGCCCCCCGACGCCCCCGTGGTGCAGCGCGGCATCGCCTCACTGCTGGCGTTTCGCCAGGAGGACGGCGGCATCCATCCCCCCGACTCGGCCGTCGCCAATTACGAGACGTCGATCGCGCTGGTGGCCCTGGCCGCCTGCAACCAGGACGGCCGCCACGACGACGTCATCAAGGCCGGGCAGGCGTTCGTGAGAGGACTGCAGTGGGACGACGGCGAGGGCCGGGGCGTGGCCGACCCCGCGTACGGCGGCGCCGGCTACGGCCGCAAGAAGCGTCCCGACCTGTCGAACACCGCCTTCCTCGTCGAGGCGCTGCGCGAGCTCGGTGCGGGCCCCGACGACCCGGCGATCCAGCGGGCGCTGGTGTTCGTGTCACGGACCCAGAACCTGGAAGGGCCCCACAACGCGCTCCCCTTTCCCGCGAAGAACCCCGACGGCGGCTTCTACTACACGCCGGCGGCGGGCGGCGAGAGCCAGGCAGGCACGACGCCCGAGGGCGGCCTGCGCAGCTACGGCTCGATGACCTACGCGGGACTCAAGAGCATGATCTTCGCGGGCCTCACGCGGGACGATCCCCGCGTGAAGGCGGCCGTCGAGTGGCTGGCGAAGCGCTACACGTTCGCGGAGAACCCGGGGCTGGGGGATGCGGGCCTCTACTACTACTTCCACACGGCGGCCAAGGCGCTCGACGCGCTGGGGGAGGATTCGTTCACCGACGCGTCCGGGACGAGGCACGCGTGGCGGAGCGAACTGGCCGACGCCCTCATCGCCCGGCAGCAGGCCGACGGGTCGTGGGTGAACGAGAACCCGCGCTGGATGGAGGGCGACCCCAACCTCGTCACGAGCTACGCGCTGCTCGCCCTGGCGCCGTGCCTGCCGCAGCGGCCGGCCAGGCCGTAGCGGGCCGTGGAGACAGTCGTCCAACGCCGGAGGCGGCGCGGCGACCATCCGCATCACCCCCGCCGTGCGGCGACGGCGAGCAGGTCGGCCTCGGCTTGGGGATGGTCGGCGAGAATCCGGCGGAAGTCCTCGCGATCGAGCACCAGGAGGTCGCACGGCGTCACCGCCCGCACCGTCGCGCTCCGCGGCCGGTCGAGCAGCAGCGCCATCTCGCCGAAGCACTCGCCGGAACGCAGGACGCCGAGCCGTTCGCCGTTCGCCCCGAGCGCCTCCGCCTCGCCCCGGCAGATGACATAGAACTCGGCCGTCGTGTCGCCGCGCGCGACGACCGTCGCGCCGGCCTCGACCGCCAGCGGTCGGAACGACATCACCAGCGTGTTGAGCAGCACCGGCGGGGCCGACGTGAAGAGCTCGCTGCGGCCGAGGATCTCGCGGCCGAGGCACTCGTGCCAACGCCGGCCGTCCCGCGCGAGCAACGCGCTCGCGGCCCGCGGGCCCCAGGTGCCCGCCATGTAGTTCGGAAAATCGGCCGCCGTCGTCGTCCGCCAGACGTCGAGCACCGGCTGCATGATCCGCCACGAGGCCTCCACGAAGTCGGTCCGCGAGAAGAGCGTCGGATCGCCCGCCAGCGCGCTGTAGAGCAGCACCTCGTAGCCCGTCCCCCGCGACGCCTCGAAGGTCTCGGCGTAGTCGAACCGCATGCCTGCCCGCTGCAGCTGGAAGGTCGGCCCGGGCCGCTTCGCCTGCATGCGGATCTCGACCCCCTGGTGGGGCTGGATGTGGAAGATCAACAGGTTCGGCTCGTCCTCGCCCTTGAACTGCACCACGATCTCGGTGCCGCGCTTCCACAGCGCCTTGCCCGACCGCAGGTAGACCGGCATCCCCGCCCAGCGGTCGTTGTCGATGTGCAGCCTCACGGCGGCGAAGGTCGGCGTGTTCGACTGCGGATCGACGTGGGGCTCCTGCCGATAGCCCACCGCAGCACTGCCGTCCGCCCGCGTGCCGGGTCCGTACTGGCCGCGGACGCAGCAGCCCGCGACGTCGTCCGGGCCGAACAGCCGCACCGACTCCAGCAGCCGCGACTTCGCCTCACGAACCGCCCCCGGGTCGAACGACGCCGGCGGCTCCATGCAGACGTAGGCCAGCATCTGCAGCAGGTGGTTCTGCAGCATGTCGCGGACCACGCCGGTCTTGTCGTAATACTCGCCGCGGGTCTCCACGCCCACGGTCTCCGTCGCGGAGATCTGGATGTGGTCGATGTGCGCCGCGTTCCAGAGCGGGGCGAACATCCCGTTGGCCATCCGGAAGGCCAGCAGGTTCTGCACGGTCTCCTTGCCGAGGTAGTGGTCGATGCGATAGATCTCGTCCTCGCGCCATTTCGCGAGCAGCGCGCGGTTGAGGGCCACGGCGGAGTCGAGGTCCTTGCCGAAGGGCTTCTCGACGATGATCCGCGTGCGGCCCGGAAGCCGCGTGAATCCGGCGGCGTCGAGCTGATCGTTGACGACGTGGAAAAAATCCGGGGAGATCGCCAGGTAGAGCAGCGTGTTGTCGACGGCCGCCGTGCCGGCGGCGACGTCCCGCACCATGTCCCGCAGCCCCGCGTACGCGGCCGGGTCGGCGAAGTCTCCGCCCCTGTAGTGGAGCCGCGACTCGAGCCACCGCCAGCGGTCGTCGTCGAACGACTTCCGCGTGCTGAATCCGCGGATGTCCCGCCGCTGCTGCTCGCGGAACTCCGCGGTCGTCATCTCCTTGCGGGCCATGCCGACGACGGCGAACTCCTCGGGCAAGAGCCCGTCGCAGGCCAGGTTGTAGAGCGCCGGCATCAGGAGCCGCTTGGTGAGGTCGCCGCTGGCTCCCAGGATGACGAGCACCCCCGGCGCCGCGACCGCCGATCCGCCCTTCGACTCCGGTTCGCCCCGCATGACCTGCCTCCTGCCCGCGTGTCCGGACCGACTCCGGGCCCGATGATGGCGGCTGGTGCGGCGGCGTTCAATCCTTCAGGTCGAAAAGCCGCTTCAGGGCGTCGAGCAGCCCGTGCGGCGGACCGGCCCGGCTCGCGCTGCGCAGCGAGGCCAGCGGCGAATGGAGCAGCTTGGCTGCATAGCGGTCGAATGCCTGGCGGATCTCGGCACGGGACGCGTCGTCGAGCTGCGGCAGGCGACGGAAGAGCCGCTCGAGCTCCGCGTCGCCGGTCTCGGTCCAGCCGGCTCGCAGCCGCTCGATCACCGGCGCCGTCGACCGGTGGTGCATGTCGCCCATGAATCGTCGCGTCTCCTCGTCGACGATCGCCAATGCGGCGGGCAGTTCTCGATGGCGGCTGCGCCGATTCGCCTCGCAGGCCGCGCCGAGGTCGTCCACGGAATAGAGCCAGACGCCCGGCCGCTGGCCGATCGCGGGATCGAAGTCGCGCGGCACGGCGAGGTCGAGCACGACCAGCGGCCGGCCCGCCCGCAGCGGCTCCACCCGGGCATAGGCCGCCGCGGACACGACCGGCTCGGTCGCTCCGGTCGTGCTCACCACGAGATCGGCGGCCGCCAGCTCCGCCGTCAGGTCCTCCATGCGGCCGGCGCGGCCGCCGAGCCGGTCGGCGAGCTCTCCGGCGCGTCCGGCGGTGCGGTTGACGACCACCACGTCCCGTGCGCCGGCCTGCCGCAGGTAGCGGAGCGTCTCGGCGGCCATCTTGCCGGCGCCGATGAGGAGCACACGCTTGTCGTCGAACCGCTCGAAGACGCCGCTCGCGAAATCGGCCACCGCCACGCTCGGGATCGACAGCCGCTCGCGGCCGATGGCCGTCTCGGTCGCCACCCGCTTCGCGGTGCGCAGCGCCGCCTGAAACATCTCGCCGGTGAGCGGTCCGGCGGTGCGGCTCTCCTGGGCAAGCGACCACGCCTGCTTCACCTGCGCGACGATCTGCGGCTCCCCCAGCACCATGCTGTCGAGTCCCGCAGCCACGCCGAAGAGATGCCGCACGACGGCCTCGTCGCGGTCGCCGGTGAGCACCGGCCGCAGCAACTGGGCGTCGATGCCGCGGCAGTCCGCCAGGAACGAGACGAGTTCGTCGGTGGGTGGCGGGTCGGCCGCCTGCTCGCCCGCCGCGTAGAACTCGACGCGGTTGCAGGTCGACAGGAGCACGCCCTCCCGGCCCGGGAACCGCTCCCGGAACCGTGCGAGCGCCTCGGTCGCCTGCTCGGCGGAGAAGGCCAGCCGCTCGCGGAGCGCCAGCGGCACGGTGCGATGGGTCCCGCCCACGAACGCCAGCATCATGGGGCCGCCTCGTGTGGGGCCGCCTCGTGCCGCGGGGCGGGAGCCACCGGCGGCACGCCGTGCCGCGTCGCGCCGAAGAGCCCCCAGAGGATCGACCCGGTGAGCACGGCGAGGCTCGCCAGCGCCAGCCAGGCGGCCGTCCGCGGACCATCGGCGCGGCGGCTCGTGGCCCGGGTCGCGACGGCGGCCGCCAGCAGCCACGCCACCACCGCCGCCATCCGCAGCACGACGGGGTCGTTCCAGGGCACGGTCTCGAGCAGGCCGCGCTGCCGATTCACGGCGTTGAGCACGATGCCGGAGAGGAAGCCGGCGGCCGCCAGTCCGGCCGCGAAGGCCGGCACGCGACCGGTGGTGTGCTCCAGCCGCTCGAGGCTTGGCAGCCGCAGGCCGCCCAGCGGCGACTGTTTCCTGGCCAGGCGGCCCGCCTGGATGAGCCACATGAGCCCAGCGATCGCGGCAATCGCCACCGCCACGCAGGACGCGAGGTTGAAGCTGCCGTGCACCGCGCCCCAGATCTGGGTGGCCGGGCTCTGCGGGAACGGCACGCGGCTGGAGAGCTCCGCGGCGCCGATGAGCCCGAGCACGATCGGCAGCATGAACAGCCCGACGGGCGTCCGCGGGTTGGCGATCGTGCGCCACAGCGAGCCACCGGCCAGCACCCACGCGGCCAGCAGGTACCAGTCGAACGCGCTGGAGAGCGGGACGGCCGCCTCGTGTGTCGCCCGCCAGCCCAAAAACAGCGTGTGCGCCACGAGCCCGGCGGCCGCGAACGCGACCATGGTCGCCCCCCGCACACCCGACCGGAACACGAGCCGCGACGCCTCGCAGGCGAAGGCGACGGCATAGCTGGCCGCGAAACAGACGACGGAGATTCCGGAGACGAATTCGACCATGCTGAACGCCTGCGGGGTGCCGTGCAGTATTGTAGTCTGCAGCCCGCCTTCCGCCCGCCGAGTGCCAGATGCCCGACTCCGCCTCGCCCCTGTCGATGCCCCCATCCGGCGGCCTCTCCGCTGCGCACCTGCGCAACGAGGCGCTCCTGATGCGTGCCTGCCGGCGCGAGCCGGTGCCCCGCCCCCCCGTGTGGCTCATGCGGCAGGCCGGCCGTTACCTGCCGGAGTACCGGCGCGTGCGGGCGGACGTCGACTTCCTCGGCCTGGTGAAGAACCCGCGGCTGGCGGCGGAGGTGATGCTCGCCACCGTGCATCGCCTCGGCGTGGATGCGGCGATCATCTTCAGCGACCTGCTCCCGATCCTCGAGCCGATGGGCATGGACCTGGAGTTCAGCGCGGGCGAGGGGCCGGTGATCCACAATCCAGTGCGCGAGCCCGCCGACGTCGCGCGGCTCGTGGAACTGGAGGACCTCGACCAGCTCGGCTACGTCATGGAGTGCGTGCAGGCGACGCGGGCCGGGCTCGACGACGCGATCCCGGTGATCGGCTTCGCCGGCGCGCCGTTCACGCTCGCCGGCTACTGCATCGAGGGTGGCACCAGCCGGGCGTGGCTGCACACCAAGACGCTGATGTACACGCACGAGGCCGCCTGGCACGACCTCATGGGGAGGCTCGCCCGCGCCGTGAGCCGATATCTCGTGGCGCAGCTCGACGCAGGCGCGCAGCTCGTGCAGCTCTTCGACAGCTGGGTGGGCTGCCTTTCGCCTGACGACTACCGCCGCTACGTGCTGCCCCACAGCCGCACGGCGCTGGCCGAGGCCGCGCGGCGTGCGCCGGTGATCCACTTCGCCACGGGCAACCCGGCGCTCCTGCCACTCCTGGCCGAGGCCGGCGGCTCCGTGATCGGAGTCGACTGGCGGATCGGGCTGGCCGAGGCCTGGCGGATGGTCGGCCATGACCGTGCCGTGCAGGGCAACCTCGACCCGGCCGTGCTGCTCACCGACCGCGACACGGTGCGCCGGCGGACGCTCGATGTGCTGGCGGAGGCGGCCGGCCGGCCCGGGCACATCTTCAATCTCGGCCACGGCATCCTGCCGCAGACGCCCGTGGAAAACGTGCTCGAACTGATCGCCACGGTGAAGGGCGGCTGACGGCTCGTCCGCGGCCCTCGCCAGTCGGCCGCCCGGCGGGGTACAACAGCGTGTTGCGCCCGACGGCCCCGTGGCCGTCACGCCGCGCGCAGCAGGCGAGGCGTCGGCGATCGGCGGAACATGCCCCGATCACCGACACATCGTCGACCGCCGCCCCGGGCCGCAGGCCCCGGGGCCGAGAACCCCCAGGGTCCGCTGCCGCATGACCAGCCTCGAGCACAGACTTTTTCATCTCTTCGAACCGGCCGACATCGCGAAGGCCCGGGTTCTCGTCCCCAAACGCGTGACCTGCCCGCGTGTCGGTCACGTGCATGCCGTCGTCGTCGCGGATGACGGCACCGCGCACGACGTGCACCTCGAGCTCTCCGCCCGGCGGAAGGGCGGCATGATGCTCGAGACCCGCAGTTCGAGCGACGCTGGCCGGGCCGGGAGGCCCTGCGCGGCCCTGGCCGCAGCGATCCTGGAGATCGATCGCCGCAGGCTCTTCTCCAACCTGCACGACCACACGCCGCTGGCGCTGGAGATCCTGGCGGAGGAGGGTGCCGAGGACGAGGAAGCGCAGGTGGAGACGGCCGAGCCGGTCGACGAGGAACCGGTCGACGACGCTCCTGCACGGCCCGCGGTGCCGGTGCCCGCTGCGGCAGCCCAGAGGCGGCCGGGCGGCCGGCTGCCGCCGTGGGCGGCCGAGCTCGAGGAACGGCGTCGGCTCGTCGAGCCCGCCGTCAGCGACCGCAGGGTGGCCATCGGCGACGCCCGCCGATCAGCCGGAGCGCTCGTCTTCCTGCTCGACCTGGCCGCCAGCGCCGACGCGCGGGCGGTGGTGCTGGTGCCGGGACGCATGCAGCTCGACGTCGCCGGCAACGCGACCGGACGGCCGCGACCGCTCGTCATCGGTCCCGGCGAGGTGGAAATCGACCAGCTCGACCCGCTGGAGCGGTCGATCCTCGCCCAGCTCGTCGGCGCGGCGACCGTGGGGGAGACGGGCCTGCCGGAGCCGCTGGAACGCCGGAGCATCGCCCGGGTGGTCGTCAGTCCGCAGTCGTCGGCCACGCACCTGGCGCTGTTGTGCGAGCACGGCCGGCTCGTCCTGCAGCCCGAGCCGCGGCGAAACCCAGAGCTCATCGTGCCGCTGGTGTGGGACGGCGGCCGCCCCTGGGAGTTCGCGCTGGTCGTCGAGCCGGACGACGCGGTCAGCACCCGCGGCGAGTCGCTCGCGGAACTGTCGGAAGCCACGCCGCCGCCACGGCCGGCACGGGCCACGCTGCGCGGCATGCTGGTCCGCGGCAGCGAGCGCAAGGACCTGCGCACGCCGCGGGCGATCCTGCGGTCGGGCCTGATCGTGTTCGAGGACCGTCTCGCCCGGCTGGCGGTGGCGGAGGCGGCGGCCACGAGCGGGGCGGTCGGCCGCGTCGCCGCGGCCGGCTGGCTCGACCAGTTCGAGCGCCGCGGCCCGATCGAGTTTGCCGGCGGGCAGATCGACGGCATGATCGACAGGATCGCCACGTTCGCCGACCTGCCGCGGCTCGAGCTGCCGGGCTGGACGGGCTGGCGGATCGAATCCGGGGTGCCGCGGCCGAAGCTCGTCCTCGACGATTCGCCGACGGTCACGCTCGACGGCGACGAGCCCGACGATCCCGACCTCGTCGCCGATCGCGGCGGGCGGCCGTCCCGCCGTCGCACGACGCCCCGCGTGCAGCTGGCAGGCCGCATCTGGTTCGACTACGCGGGCATCCTCGTCGCGGCCGACGAGCCGGCGGGGGGCGCCGCCGACCTCGAACGACGCATCCTCGTCCGCCGTGACCGCGGCGCGGAACGCGATGCTATCGCCATGCTCCCGCGCTACGGGGCAGCGCCTCCCCGGCTCACGGACGACGACGCCGGCCACCATGTGGAGATTCCACGCGCGCGGCTCGACGCCTCCGTCTCGCAGCTGGCCGGCGCCGGCTGGACGGTCGAGGTCTCGGGCCGCCGCTATCGCCCGGCCGGCAGCGTGGCCTGGAACGTGACCAGCGGCATCGACTGGTTCGAGCTGTCGGCCGCGATCGACTTCGGCGGCGTGACGGCGGAACTCCCGGCGCTCTTGGAGGCCCTGGCGAAGGGCAGCCGGTCCGTCGAGCTCTCCGACGGCTCGATGGGGATCCTGCCCGAGGAGCTGGCGACACAGATCGAGCCGATGGCGGCCCTGGCGCAGCGGCACGACGGCCGGCTGCGGTACGGACGCATCCAGATGGCGCTCCTCGACGCGCTGCTGGCGGGCCAGCCGCAGGCCCGTGTCGACGAGGCCTTCGAGCGGATCCGCGAGGAGTTGGCCCGCGGGGAGCGGCCGGAGGCGGAGGACGAACCGGAGGGGTTCCAGGGCACGCTGCGGCACTACCAGCGCGAGGGGCTCGGCTGGCTGTCGTTCCTCGAGAGGATGGGGCTCGGCGGCTGCCTCGCCGACGACATGGGTCTCGGCAAGACGATCCAGGTGCTGGCGATGTTCGTGCGGCGCAAGCAGATGCTGGGCGACGGCGGCGTGGCCCACAGGCCCTCGCTGGTCGTCGTGCCGAAGAGCCTGGTCTTCAACTGGATCGAGGAGGCCCGCCGTTTCGCCCCCATGCTGCGGGTGCTCAACTACACCGGCAACGCCCGGCTGGACGACGCCGCCGCGCTCGCCGACCACGACCTCGTGCTCACCACCTACGGCACGCTGCGGCGCGACATCGTCGCCCACCGCGAGTCGGAGTTCGATTACGTGGTGCTCGACGAGGCGCAGTCGATCAAGAACGCCGCCAGCCAGGCCGCGAAGGCCTGCCGCCTGCTGCGGGCCCGGCACCGCCTGGCGCTCACCGGCACGCCGGTGGAGAATCACATCGGCGAGCTGTGGAGCATCTTCGAGTTCCTCAATCCCGGCCAGCTCGGCAGTGCCGCCAGGCTGAAGCGGTTTCTCACCGGCGGCCGCACCAGTGCCGAGGTCGTGGCCCGCGCCGTCCGGCCGTACCTGCTGCGCCGCACGAAGGCGCAGGTGCTCTCCGACCTGCCCGAGAAGACGGAGCAGACGCTCTTCTGCGAGCTTGGCGATGAGCAGCGGAAGGCCTACGACGAGCTGCGCGAGCACTACCGTCTCGAGCTCTCCGGCCGCATCGGCCGCATGGGGATCGGGCGGTCGCGGATCGCGGTGCTCGAGGCGCTCCTGCGGCTGCGGCAGACGGCCTGCCACCCCGGGCTCGTCGACCCCGCCAGGATCGACGATCCGGCGGCCAAGCTCGACACGCTCCTCGACCAGCTCGACGAGGTGCTCGACGAGGGGCACAAGGTGCTCGTGTTCAGCCAGTTCACCAGCTTCCTCGCGATCCTGCGCCGGCGGCTCGACGAGCGGTCGCTCACCTACGAGTACCTGGACGGCAAGACGACCGACCGGCAGTCGCGGGTGCAGCGGTTCCAGGAGGACGCCGACTGCCGCCTGTTCCTCGTGAGCCTCAAGGCGGGCGGCCAGGGTCTCAATCTCACCGCCGCCGACTACATCTACATCCTCGATCCCTGGTGGAACCCCGCCGTCGAGGCGCAGGCGGTCGACCGGGCGCACCGCATCGGCCAGACCCGCCGCGTGTTCGCCTACCGCCTCATCGCCCGCGACACGGTGGAGGAGAAGATCGTCGCCCTGCAGGACCGCAAGCGGGAACTCGCCGAATCGATCGTGCGGGCCGACGAGGGCATGGTCGCCAGCCTCACCGCCGAGGACGTCGAACTGCTGCTTTCGTGACGGCCCGGAGGCCGCCTGCCCCTCACGAAACCCTCATCGACGGCATGTATACCTGTTGACCGGTCGATCCCGCCGCCGCACGCTGAGCCCGCCGTTCATGCACCCCGTGGCCCCCCCCGACCGCATGAAGCCCGCCTCGTCCAAGCCGAAGCCCGCCACACAGGCGTCCGCCCCGCAGATCCTCGTCGTCGACGACGAGCAGGATCTGCTCGAACTGCTTCGCTACAGCCTCACGAAGGAGGGCTACGCGGTGCAGGGCGTGGGCAGCGGTGAAGACGCCCTCAAGGCGACGCGGGCGCAGCCGCCCGACCTGATCGTGCTCGACTGGATGTTGCCCGCGGTCGACGGCCTCGAGGTCTGCCGTCGGCTCAAGAACGACCCGAAGACCCGCGACATCCCGGTCATCATGCTCACCGCGAAGGGAGAGGAGGCCGACATGATCGCCGGCCTCGAGCGGGGCGCCGATGACTACATCGCCAAGCCCTTCAGCCCGCGGGTGCTGGCGGCGCGGGTCAAGGCGCTCCTGCGTCGCAAGGAGACGGCCGCGCAGGCGGAGGCCGAGACCACGATCGACGTGCACGAACTGTCGATCCACCCCGGCCGGCACGAGGTGACCCTGGCCGGCACCCGGGTGGACCTGACGTACACGGAGTTCGCGCTGCTGCAATTCCTGGCCCGTCGGCCGGGCTGGGCGTTCACGCGGACCCAGATCGTCGACGCCGTCAAGGGCGAGGACTATCCTGTGACGGAGCGGTCGGTCGACGTCCAGGTTGCCGGCTTGCGCAAAAAGCTCGGGTCGTTCGGGTCCTACATCGAGACCGTCCGCGGCGTGGGATACCGATTCCGGGCGTGAAGCACCGTCCCGGCGCGAGCCCATCCGATGGCCCGTTCGCGATTCTCCAGGCACCTCTTCGCGTGCGTCTGCGCGCTGATCGCGGCGCTGCTGACGGGCTGCTTCCTGCTGGCAAGCGTGCAGCTGGCGCGGCTCTCGGAATCGGCCCAGCTCGACCGCGTGGCCGCCGTCGCCACGGGACTCGCCGACGCGCTGGCGCGGCGGGACGGCGGCATCGCTCCGGACGAGTTCGCCGCCGAGACGCGGCGGATGGCCGTGGCCACGGACACGCGGGTCGATCTCCTGACGCTCGATGGCGGGCTCCTCGCAGGTTCCGCCGCCGCCGACGCCTCGACCGAGCGGACCGCGGCCGGCGACACGCTGCTCGAGGAGGCCCGCACCGGACGGATCGCCCGGACAAGCAGCTACGACGCGCGGACGGGCAAGCGCGTGCTCGGCGTGGCGGCGCCGGTGGGCCCCGTGGGCCGGCCCACGGCCATCGTCCGCGTCACCGCCGACACGGCTGCCTCCGACGCGAAGCTGTCGCGATCGCAGCGCTGGCTGCTCCTCGGATTCCTCGCCTGCGCCGCCGGGGGCCTCGCAGCCGCCGGTGTCCTCGCCGATCGCCTCGCCCGGCCGGTCGTCGACATCTCCGCCTCCGCGGCCCGCCTCGCCCGCGGCGATGTCGACGCCCCCATCCCCACCGCGGAGCTCGACGAGTTCGCCCGGCTGGCGGAGGCGGTGGCGGCGATCCGCGAGCAGCTCGTCGAGCGCGGCCTCACCATAGGCCGCCAGGGCACGCAGCAGGAGGCCGTGCTCGGCAGCATGATCGAGGGCGTCCTGGCCATCGACGCCCGGCAGCGGATCGTCGGGATCAACCGCGCCGCCGCCGCGCTCATCGCCGTCGACCCGGCGCGGGCGATCCGCCGGCCACTGCAGGAGGTCGTGCGGAACCCCGACCTGCGCCGGTTCGCCCTGCGGGCGATCGACTGTCGCGATCCCGTGGAGGACGACCTGCTGCTCCGCGGCGCCCGCGATCGCACGATCCGCCTGCGGGGCACCGCCCTGCGCGACGACTCCGGGGACGGCGGGGCCGTGATCGTGCTCAACGACGTCACCGAGATGCAGCGGCTGGAGACGATCCGACGCGATTTCGTCGCGAACGTGTCGCACGAGCTGAAGACGCCGATCGCCTCGATCAAGGGCTTCGTCGAGGCGCTCGTCGACGGTGCCGCGGAGGATCCGCACGACCGGAAACGGTTCCTCGAGATCATCGCCCGGCAGGCCGACCGGCTGGAATCGATCATCGAGGACCTGCTGGCGCTCTCGCGGATCGAGCAGAGCGAGGGCGCGGGCAACCTTCCCCGGGAGCCGGAGCGGATCGCCGACCTCTTGGCGACCGTGGTCGGCGACTGCAGGCCACGGGCCGACGACCGCTCGATCCGCGTCGACGTCGAGTGCGACGCGGGGCTGGTGGCGGAGGTCAACGCACCGCTCCTCGAGCAGGCGCTCATCAACCTGGTCGACAATGCAGTCAAGTACAGCGGTCCCGGCAGCGGTGTGCGGGTGACCGCCTCCGCCGCGGACGGCGGTGTGCGGATCGCGATCCGCGACGAAGGCTGCGGCATCGAGGCCGAGCATCTGTCGCGGCTGTTCGAGCGGTTCTACCGCGTCGACAAGGCCCGCAGCCGCCAGCTCGGCGGCACCGGCCTGGGGCTGTCGATCGTCAAGCACATCGTGCAGGCCCACGGCGGCACCGTGACGGTGGCGAGCGAGCCCGGCGTGGGCAGCACCTTCACGGTGCTTCTGCCCGCGGCGCGTCCGCCGCAGGCATGACCGCCGGCCGCATCAGCCAACGCCATCCGCGGCCAGGCAGGTGCCGCTGGCCGACTCGTCTTCCAGGAGCGACAGGATGGCCCGGACCGCGCGGTCGTGCCCCGTCCCCGCGGGGAATTCCCCGGCAACCACGCAGTTGACCCGCACCCGCGGATGCCGCGCCGCGCATTCGGCCGCCAGGCACCGCGCCATGTGCGGGATCGTACCCTGGCTGAGTACCGCCGCCAGCCGCTCCGCCGGCGCCGCCTCCCGCAGCGCCGCCCCCACGAGCACGATGCCGCCACCCGAGGCCTGACCGGCCATCAGTGCGGCCGCCTCCTGCGCGGCCACGAACGCGCCGACGCAGTTCACGTCGAAGTGCATCCGCAGGTCGTCGGCGGTCGCATCCTCGAGCCGGCAGGGGCGGGCGACCGCGGCACACGCGACCAGGGCGTCGAGCCTGCCGAAACGATCAGCCACGCGGTGCACGACCGTCCGCACCGGCCCGTCCTCGCGGAGATCCGCCGTGAGGGCGAGGCTCGGCACGCCGGCGCCGGCGAGCTCCTCCGCGAGCGCTCGGGCCTGATGGAGCGCGGCATGGGCATGGATCGCCACGGCGTGGCCCGTCGCCGCCAGCGCCCGCACCACCGCCGCCCCCAGGCCGCTCTCGCCCCCCGTGATGAGCGCGACCCTGCCCGTCGGCGTTACGCGTGCGGAGGAGTCCGGCACGGCTCTGCTCTCCACGCTCTGCTCTCCAGGAATCGTGCGAGTCGCTGCGGGTCCGCTGCTCGGGGCCCGCGTCCCCGTCAGGCCGGTGCAGCTGGTTGGGCCGCGTGGAAGTCGAGGATCTGCTGCCAGGTCTCCTCGGGCGTCTCCGCGTACGTGAAGAGATCGAGGTGCGCATCCTGGATCACGCCGCTGTCGGCGAGGAACTGGAAGTCGATCACCTTCGACCAGTAGTCACGGCCGAAGAGGATGATGGGCACCGGCTGCATCCGGTGCGTCTGGCGCAGCGTCAGCGTCTCGAACATCTCGTCGAGCGTGCCGAAGCCGCCGGGAAAGAGCACGACGGCCGCAGCCCGCAGGATGAAGTGAAACTTCCGCATCGCGAAGTACTTGAACTGGAAGCAGAGCTCCGGCGTGATGAACGGATTGGGCTGCTGCTCGGCAGGCAGCTTGATGTTCAGGCCGATCGACTTGCAGCCGACGTCGAACGCACCGCGGTTGGCCGCCTCCATGATGCCGGGGCCGCCGCCGGTGATGACCACGTAGTCCCGCTTGTCGTCGCACTGGTTGTCGATCGACACCAGGCGGGCGAACTCGCGGGCCGCGTCGTAGTAGCGGGAATAGGAGAGCATGCGTTCGGACCGCTGCAGTTCGCGGGTGAGTTTCGCATCGGGCGGCTGGGCCCCGCGGGCGATCGCCCGCCGCGCCTCGGAGAGCCGCCGTTCGGCCGCGGGCCGATCGACGATCTGCGTGCCGCCGAAGACGATGACCGTGGAGGTGATGCTGTCGGCCTGGAAGGCGAGTTCGGGCTTGCCCAGCTCGAGCAGCATCCGCACGCCGCGCATCTCGGGCCGCTCCAGGAGCGAACGATCCTCCTGCGCCAGGCAGTAGCTCGGCGAATTGAGAATCTGCTCCATGTTTTCCGCCACGAGTGCCACGTCGTCGCCGAGCGTCGTGTCCGGGAGAATGCTGCAGGCCTTGGGCCGCGGCTCCGCCTGCGGCGCCGGCACGGCGGCCGGCTTTGCGGCGGCGGGACGATCGCTCGGTTTTCGTGCCATCTTCACCTCCACTGCGCCTGCCGCGGCGCCCGCCCGCATCCGCCTGATCAGGAATCGAGCCGGGCGGTGACGCCGATGGCGGCCACCTCGACGTCCCAGCCGCGGGTCTCCTTCAGGAAGTCTTGCATGCCGCGGGCGGCCGGGGGCTCGCCGTGCACCAAAAACGTCTTTTTCGGGGCGGGCATGCCCGCCAGCCAGCGGCCGATCTCGTGCCGATCGGCATGGCCCGAGAGCGCGTCAACCCGCCGCACCGCCGCCCTCACGGGCACGTCGCGGCCGTGGATTCGCAGGTATTTGGCCCCGTCGATCAGGCTGCGGCCCCGCGTGCCGATCGCCTGGAAGCCGGCCACGAGCACCGTCGTTTTCGGGTCCGGGAGCCGCTGGGCGAGGTGGTGGAGGATCCGGCCGCCGTTCATCATGCCGCTGGAGGCGATCACGATGCCCGGCCCCTTGTGCGCGTTGATCGCCTTCGATTCCTCTGCCGTCTTCGCCATGCGCACGAAGGGCGACGCCAGCGCCTCGGCCACGCCGGCCATCTTCGCTTCCGCGAAGTCGTGCTCTTCGGCGTGCCGGCGAAACACGTCCGTCGCCTCGACCGCCATCGGCGAATCGATCCAGACGGGCACCTCGGGAAGGCGGCCCGAGGCCATCAGCGTGCGCAGCAGGTAGACCAGCTGCTGGCAGCGGCCGACCGCGAACGAGGCGACCAGCATCATGCCGCCGCGGGCGAGCGACTCCTTCACCGCCGCCTCGAGGTCGTCCAGCGGCCGGCTCGGCGGATGGTCCCGATCGCCGTAGGTGCTCTCGCAGACCAGATAGTCGCAGGCGGGCGGCGGCACGGGATCGTGGTAGAGCGGGGCGTCGAACCGGCCGATGTCGCCCGAAAACACGATCCGGCGAGGGCCGGCGACGGTGGCCAGCTCCATCTCCACGAACGAGCTGCCGAGCATGTGGCCGGCGTCGTGAAACCGGCACCGCACGCTCCCGGCCGGCTCGAACCAGCCGTCCCTGGCCACGGGCTTCACCAGCCGCAGGGTGCGATCCACGTCCCGCTCGTCATAGAGCGGCAGCGCCGGCTGGTGCTTCGAGTAGCCCTTGCGATTGGCGTAGGCGGCATCCTCATCCTGGCACTTCGCCGAATCGTAGAGGAGCAGCCCGAGCAGGTCCGCCGTGGGCGGCGAGGTGAGGATCGGGCCCTTGAAGCCCTCCCGCACCAGCCGCGGCAGCCAGCCCGAGTGGTCGATGTGGCCATGGGTGAGCACCACCGCGTCGATCGATCCGGCGGCGACGGGAAAGCGGTCCCAGTTCCGTTCCCGCAGCTGCTTCTCCCCCTGGAAGAGCCCGCAGTCGACGAGCACACGGGAGCCGCCGGCCTCCACGAGATGCCGCGACCCCGAGACCATCCCCGCGGCCCCGAGGAACGTGAGCTGTGCCACCGACGCCGCGGGTGACGTTCGCTGTGCTGGCTGCTTGTCCATGCGGCTCTCCATCAGGAGGGTTGGGGCGGGAAACGAGTGCGAGCGATCCCGAGCGGAATGTCCCGACAGTGGTACCGGCTGACGGGACATCGGTCGATCAGGCCCCCGGGCGGCCGCGGAATTCCGGCCTGGAAGACACGCGCAGGCCGCCTCAGGGGGCGGGCGAGCCACTGCCGGGGCCGACCGGGGACTGCGCCGCGGCGGCGGTGCTGCCGGCCACGATCAACTCGCCGTCGACGAGCGCCAGCGTCTCGATGCTGGACCGGGCCTCGGCGGCACCCCGCGGCGCGGGCAGGTGCGCCACCAGCACCAGGCGGCCATCCAGCCGGCGCAGGTCGGTCGCGATGCCGAGCCTCCCGAGCCGGCCGGCCATCGCGCGCACGATCGCGTCGCGGGGCAGGGGGATCGCGCCGAGGCTGGCCCGCTCGACCGCGATGCCGATCTGGCCGACGTCCCGCAGCACGATCTCGAGGTCGAGCGCCGCGACCGCCGACACTGGGCCGTAGCCGACCCGGGCGGCAACCTCGGCGTGCCTCCTTTGAAAGCCGACCCGCGGCGCCGTCACGCCACGGGGCAGCCAGGTGGAGTGGCTGCGCGGCAGGTCGATCGTCAGCCAGGCATTGAGCTCCTCGGCACCGATCGCCGCTTCCCACCGGCCGGCCTCGCCGTCGCGGCGGGCCGGCGGCCGCGACAGGGCCGCATGCAGTGCCGAAACCTTCGTGACCAGCCGGCGCGCACGGGCCTCGCCCTCGGGCCCGCCGGTTCCTGACGCAATGGCCCGCCGATAGAACGGCGGCTGTCCGGCCAGGAGGATCGCCACCACCGCCACGATCAGGACGACGGCGACGGCGACGCCGATCACCACGCGCCGCAGCCGCCGCCAAGCCGATGTCTTCACGACACTTCAGCCGGCCCGCGGCCGGTCAGCCCGTCAGGCCCAGCAGTCGCGGGATCGGCAGCTCGTCCGCGACGTCGAGCGTGACCTCTCCCAGCGTTTCCGGCTCCAGTTCATCCCGCAGCACTCGCACGTTCGGCGGTGCCTCGATCCCGATCCGCACCTTGTCACCGCTGACCCGCACGATCGTGACGACCACCGAATCACCGACCCGAATCCGTTCGTTCTGCTTCCGTGACAAGACCAGCATGAGGACCTCCGTGCGCTCGTGATGTGGAGATGAATATAGCGGCACTGCTATACAAATGTCAATCTGCCATCGACGGCGGAATTGACCGGCCATAGTCCGGTCGACGCGCCGCACCCGACCGGTCGCCCCGGCCGGCTGGGCAAGCTGTGCCACGCAGGAAACATCGTCCGATGGCGGCGACTTTCTTGGGGGCTTCCCCACGGCGCACCAGCTGCGCGCATTGTGCGGCCTGCGTGAGGCGCGTGCTGATCGACCACAGTCCGTCGGCCGCAGCGGCCCGGGACGACACCGCCGGCAGCGAGCAGCGGACGATCAGTCGTCCGCCTGTGGAGCCGCAACGAACTCGGCGAGATCGACCACCGTGGCGGCCGCCACCCGGCTCTCCGCCTCCGCGATCCGCGCGAGGTCGGAGGAGAGCAGCCGCGGGTGGAAACGATGCGTGCACCGCAGCCGCGCCGCCCGGCCCGTGAATGCGGCCATGCCCGGGTCGATCTCGAGGGCGACGCTCGTGGGGATGCCGCCGGCGGCGGCCACACGGCGGTTGATCGCCATGCGGGGGAAGGGCGGCAGGCCACCGGGCCTCATGAGCCCCTTGAGCAGGATGGCCGTGTCGGCGAACTGCCGGTACGAGTCGGCCTCGTCGGCGGAGGGTGCGATCGCATACTCCACTGCGTAGCGGACCCGCGGACCAGCCAGCTCCACCATGTCGGCGGTCTCCTTCATGCCGTCAGCGAAGTCGGGCCCGCCGGCCCAACGGACGAGCCGGTCGTCGGACCGACGGGCCCATGCCGCCAGCGACGCGCTGAGACGCTCCAGCCGGATCGCGTCGACCTGGGTCTTCAGGTTGCGGACCGGATCGACGACCACCACGCGCTCCCGCGCCGGATCGTGGAGCACGATTTCCGTCACCGCGGCGCCGGCCTGTGGCCGATCGCTCGCGGCGGACGGCACCGTCTCGATGAAGTCCCAGGCGATCCGCCCGCGGAACAGCGTGAGCGTCCGCGCGACCGGCTCCTGGGCACCGTTGGCGTAGACCTCGCTCTCCACGCGAAAGCCCTCGGCGACTGCGTCGGCAGCCGGCGCGGAAACGCACCAGCCGCACGCCAGCGCGATCACGATCCAGACGAGCCCGCCACTCGCAGGCCCACTGCCGGTATGCCCGCCACTCGTATGCATGGTCGACCTGCTGGGTGAGGTGCCGCGCCGCGGTGAGCCCGCGTGCCCGGGCGGCGGACGGTAGCAGGAGCCCCGCTGCGGACCAAGTGCGGCCGGAGGCGGGGGCCGCCGGCCGCGATCTGGATCACGCGATGGCGACCACCGGGCCGCCGCGGCCTGCGCAGCCCCCCCGTTTTTGCCCGCGGCCGATGCAGGGGGATCGGTTCCCTGGCGACTGTCTGGGCGGCTGTCTGGGCGGCCCTCACGGGAGGCCAGACAGACCGGACACGTCCGTGGGGTCCGCAAAGACCTGCAGCATGCCGCCCGGCAGCCGGCGGGCGAGCCGGTCGAGCCGGCTCTGCACCTTGTGCCGCGCATGCCGACCGGCCACGCGGCGGATGGCCACAGCCGCGACCTGCCGCGGGTGGCGACGGGCGATCGCGGCGTAGACCTCCGGGTCCCGTTCACCCGAGTCGCCCACCAGGAGGAACCTGCGGCCGGGAAAGTCGGCCATGATCTGCTCGATGATCCGCCGCTTCGAGTGCTTGCGGGACGGCAGCCGCCGCAACGGCGTCGAGTCCTTGAGACGAAAGAGCTTGAGGTGCATCGAGCCGAAGGGGAGCTGCTCGTCCCGCAGGAAGCCGCACAGGCACCTGGCCAGCTGCCACGGGCTCGCAGACACGTAGTGGAACACGGCCCCCCCACGCTCCCAGCCCCGGTAGACGTCCGCCATGCCCGGCACGGCGGCGAATTCCCGCAGCAGCGTGTTGGCGAGCAGTTCCCTGCGGTCGGCGACGTTGGTCACCTTCACCGTATCGTCGATGTCCGACACGACGGAGAGCCCCTCCTCGTCGATCAGCTGGATGCGGCCGCTCTCAGACGGCGACGCGGCTCCGGGAGGGGCCGGCCACGACGCTGCGGCGTCGGGCTCGACGATCGCCTCGTAGGACAGCCAGCGGGACAGCCAGCGCGAGCCACCATCGGGGCCGGCCAGGGCGTCGACCTCCGCCTCGTCGAGGTCGATGGTCCGCTGGAAATGCCCCACGCGGTCGGACGCCCCCGCATCCACAAGCCGGTCGCCGACGCGGATCCGCACGGGCTCACCCGCCACCCGCTGGAAGAGGAAGGCGTCCGCCCGGCGCTGGAAGATGTCTGACTGCAGGTGGGCGTCGTCGAGTTCGAGCAGTCGCTTGATGACGCCGATAGCGAGCGTGCGGCGGCGGCTTTTCGGCGGCAGCGGCCGGAAGATCATGCCGGCGACATGAGCCCGCCAGCGGCTCTCGCCGGGAATCCGCCGCGCATAGGTGGGGAATGGGATGATCATGCCACCGAGGGAACGGCGGTGAGGCAGCGGTCGGGGCGATCCCCCGTGGTCTCGTCGCGACGCCATCGTGGCCGGTGCTTGCAGAGACGCGGAGCCCATCTTACAACCTCTGCCGCGACCAGTCCGGTCGCCACCTGGAGAAACGCATGGGAGTCAAGAAAACGGGCAAGGGCCGCCGCAAGCTGGGCCAGAAGAAGCGGCGGATGCGGGCCAAGATCCGCCACCGCAAGGGCTGACGGCTGCAGCGTCCGACGGCAGGACGGCAGCCGCCCTTAACGCCTCTGGAGCATGTCGGCCCGCGGAAGACATCGGACCGCGGAGAACATCCGCTGCCGCGTGCGGCGGCGCGGCGGACCCGCGGTGCGACGCACGTCCGCCGACCGTGCCGCACATCTCCCGTGCCGGTCGTCTCGTCACGATCGGCACAGCTTCACGACCGCGACGTGACGGATGCGGCGAAGGTCGTCGCTTTTTCTTGCCGCGCCTCAGGCGTGGGGTAGTTTTGCGTGGAGTCCGGGCGTCGTCCCGTGACCCGCGGTGAGAAACCCCGGCCAGGAGATCCGTTCGATGCGTGCCGATTCATGGTGTCGCGCCACGGCGCGGTGCATGCCGCTGGTGGTGCTGGCGGCGGCCGCCAGCCTTTCCGGATGCAAGACGCTCAGCGAGCGGTACATCGCGCTGGAAGTCTGGAAGTACGAAAAATGCTTCGGACATCTCCCCCCCGGCTTCGTGCCCCCCGGCACCGTGGCCGCGGCAGCCCCGATGGCCGCGGCGGCACCGCCGATGCAACCGTGCGGACAGGCCTCCGCCTGCCCGCCAGCCGCGTGCGGCGGCGAGGCCGTGGGCGGCATGGCCGGCAACTGCGGCGGCTGTCAGGGCGGGATCGTCGAGGGCGGCCTGCCTGCCGGTGCCGTCGTATCGCCAGGTGTCATGTCGTCAGGTGTGCCCTCCGGTCCAGGCGGGTCGCCGGGCGCGGGCATCCCGACGCCGGCGTCCGTCACCAGCAGCCGGCCCGTCGTGATCTCGGACGAGGTCGTGCTGCCGTAGCACCGGGGCTGCAGGGGCGGCCCGTGGAAAAAGCCTCCACGGCCCACTACCCCAGCGTCTCGCCGGGCCCGGGAAAGGACCGCTCCTCCACGTCGCTGCGCCAGCGGGCGACCGCGTCGCGAATCGTGCCGCCAACGTCGGCGTAGGACCGCACGAACCGCGGCACCCGGTCGAGCGACAGCCCGACCAGGTCGTGCATCACGAGCACCTGTCCGTCGCAGTGCGGACCGGCGCCGATGCCGATCGTGGGCACGTCGAGCGAGCGTGTGATCCGCGCCGCCACGTCCTGCGGAATGCACTCCAACAGCACGGCACAGGCGCCCGCATGGGCCGCCGCCTCAGCGTCGGCCAGCAGTTGGTCGACGTCCCGCTGCATGCGGTAGCCGCCGAGCTGGTGCACGGCCTGCGGCCGCAGGCCCACGTGCCCGATCACGGGGATGCCGGCGGCGGCGATGCCGGCGATGACGTCGGCCTGCCCGGCGGTGCCCTCGAGCTTGACGGCCTGGCAGTCGGTCTCCTTCAGCAGTCGCGCGGAGGCCTCGACGGCGGTCCGCACCCCGAGGTGCTGCAGCGGGAACGGCAGATCGACCACCACGAACGCCCGCGACACCGCCCGGCCCACGATCTCGCCGTGATAGATCATCTGCTGGAGAGTGGCCGGGATCGTCGACGACCGGCCAGCCACCACCATGGCGACGCTGTCACCCACGAGCACGCAATCGACGCCCGCCTCGTCAGCCAGCCGCCCCGTGGGCCAGTCGTAGGCCGTCACCATCGTCAGGGGCCGGCCGGCACGCTTGGCGGCGGCCAGATCGCGCACGGTGACCCGGCGGGCTCCGGGCGGCGGCGATGCGGGAGTGGTCATGGTGCGACCGCGGGCGGGCGTTGGGATCGGACTCGCCGCCGGACGGACGGCTGGCGCGCTCACGTTCACTATACGATTTCACTATAGTAATTGGACGGTGCGACCGCTGCCGCTGCGTGCCGTGCGGCAGGCGGGATGGCCCGATGGCGACCGAGACGGGAAGGGGTGTTTCCATGATGCCGCGACCGGTGACGACGCGACGGGGTGGTCGATCGTGGGCGACGTGGGGCATGACGCTGGCGGCCTGCCAGCTGTGGGCCGCCGCCGTCGAGGCGCAGCAGTGGCAGCCGCTCCCGCCGGAGGAGCGAAACGGCGTGATCATGGAGGTGGTCGGTCCCGCCATGCTGCAGGTGCGGCTGCCGAAGGAGGGGGCGACGATCTGGACCGTGGTGCCCGCGCCCAACATCCGCGTCGAGATCACCGGCGCGGCCAGCCGGGAGATGCTGCAGCCGGGCCAGTTCGTGACGGCGAGCGTGTCGATCGACGAGAAGGGGGCGGTGACCGAGCCGATTTCACGGCTGGTATTTCCCGGAGGCGGCGTGCCCGGCGTGCTCGCTCCCGGGATCGGCGACCAGGGCGGGAAGCGGCTCCCGGGCCGGCGGCCGGCCGGCACGTATCTCGTGTCGGGAACCATCAAGAAGGTCGAAGGCGACGTGGCCACCATCCAGGCCGGCAAGGACAAGTTCGACGTGCCCGTGCCGGAGACGGCCGAACTCGTCGTCAACACCACCGACATGTCGCTGGTCCGACAGGGCGACTCCGTGGACGTGGAAGGCCGGTTCATCCAGCGGGGCCAGCTGCAGGCGTCGTCCCTGGCGGTCAAGCTTGCCAACCCGGTCACCCCGCCGCCCCAGAAGGGCCCGCGGCGGCCCGAAAAGGCCGCCAAGTGACGCGTCGGCCGCTGGGCCGCCGGCTCCGCGGTCCTGCTTTCGATCGTGCTGCACCGCTCGCGGCCTGCCCGTGATGCCGCACAACCTTCCGCCCCCGCAAAAAACCCAGCCCTCCCCGCCGGGTGACCTTGCGGCGACCCCCGGCCACCCTATAATTCCGGGTTCCCTGACAGTTTTCGCGGGTTCCAATTCCGGATCCTGCGACGCCGTCGGAAACCGCCCGCGGGTGTAGCTCAGTTGGTAGAGCACCACGTTGCCAACGTGGTTGTCGTGGGTTCGAATCCCATCACCCGCTTCCGAGCCGCATGTTCCCCGGCGCCGCCGCCCGGGCCGTCTTCCTGGTGAGCCCTTGGGGCTGGCCGAGGGGCGCGGCCCGGCCGGCCGGGCGACCGCGGATCTGCCGCGGCACAACTGTCCCGTTCCCTCCGTCGGCCCTCGGAAACACCCATGTCTGCTCCCGCCAGTCCCGCGTCCGCCCTCGGCTCCCCCGTTTCCGGCGACGAGTCGGCGACGCAGCCTCTGAAGCTCGAGGTGGCGATCGACAAGGTCTCCGCGTGCGAACGCCGCGTGCGGGTGACGGTGCCACGGGAGGACATCGATCGCTACCGTGACCTGGCGCTGGGCGACATGATGCCGGCCGCCATGCTGCCCGGCTTCCGTCCCGGTCGCGCGCCGCGCCGGCTGGTCAGCAGCCGGTTCAAGTCGGAATTGTCGGATCAGATCCGCAGCAAGCTCCTCGCCGACGCGATGACGCAGGTGTCGGAGCAGGAGAAGCTGTCGCCCATCAGCGAGCCCGATCTCGACGTCAACGCCGTCATCATGCCGGACGACGGCGCGATGACGTTCGAGTTCACCATCGAGGTGCGGCCGGAGTTCGACATGCCGGACTGGAAGGGCCTGTCGATCCGCCGCCCCTCGCGAACGATCTCGGACGCCGACGTCGAGGAGTCGCTGACGAACCTGCTTCGCGAGCGGGCACGATTCGTGCCCCACGACGGCCCCGCGGCCGCCGGCGACCTCGTCGTCGCCACCCTACGGTTCCTCGACGGCGACACGCTGCTGTCCGAGGCGACCGACCTGGAGATGATCGTCCGCCCCCGGCTGTCGTTCGCCGACGCGGAGGTGGAGGGGTTCGACAAGCTCGTCGCCAAGGCCCGCCCAGGCACGACCGTCACGACGGCCGTGCGGGTGTCGGACGAGGCGGCCGTGGAATCGCTCCGCGGTAAGGACGTGACGATGGAGGTCGTGATCGCCGACGTCAAGACGCTGGAGCTGCCCGAGCTCGGCGCCGATCTGCTGGAGGAGCTGGGCGGCTTCGCGTCCGCCGACGATCTCCGCGCCGCGGTCCGCAAGCAGCTCGAGGGCCAGCTGGAGTGGCATCAACGCCGCCAGGTCCGCCAGCAGGTGTCCAGCGCCCTCACCGCCTCGGCCGGCTGGGACCTGCCCCCCGACCTGCTGCGGCGCCAGAGCCTCCGCGAGCTTGAGCGGGCCATCCTCGAACTGCGTCGCAGCGGCTTCGACGACGACGCGATCCGGCAGCACGTCAACGAACTCCGTCAGACGGTCATGGGAAGCACGGCCCGCGCGCTCAAGGAGCACTTCATCCTGGAGCGGATCGCGGAGGACCAGTCGATCGCCGACACCGCGGCCGACTACGACGAGGAGATCCGCGCCATCGCCGCCCAGTCGGGCGAATCGCCACGCCGCGTCCGCGCCAACCTCGAGAAGCGCGGGCTCATGGACGTGCTCCGCAACCAGATCATCGAGCGGAAGACGATCGACCTCGTGACATCGCACGCGAAGTTCACCGACGTACCGTTCGAGTTCCAGAAACGCGATGCGGAGGCCGTGGACCACGCCGTCTGCGGCGCCATCGTCGGCGAGGAGGAGATTCCGACGGCGACCCACCCGGAGCCCGCCGCGTTGCGCCGCTCCTGAGCGCGGCCATTCCCTGGCTCCAGCGCCCCCCCGCCACCCGTCCCATCCGTCATCCGAGACATCCCATGCACGATCGCGCATTCGTCCCGCACGCCTCCAGCGCCTACCGCGACTACCAGCGTCAGCGGCAGATGACGCTGGGCGACCTGCTCCTGGAAAACAGGATCATCCTGCTTCAGGGCGAAATCTACGACGGCAACGCCAACGAAGTGGTCATGAAACTGCTCTACCTGCAGAGCGAGAACCGCCGCAAGGACATCCACTTCTACATCAACTCGCCGGGCGGCAGCGTGACAGCCACCATGGCGATCTACGACACGATGCAGATCCTCTCCTGCCCAGTGGCCACCTACTGCGTGGGGCTCGCCGCCAGCGGCGGCGCGGTGCTGCTCGCCGGCGGCGCGAAGGGGAAGCGTTTCGTGCTGCCGCACGCCAAGGTGATGATCCACCAGCCCTACGGGCAGGTCGGCGGGCAGGTCAGCGACATCGAGATCCAGGCGGACGAGATCATCAAGACCCGGGCGATCCTCAACGAGATTCTCGCCCGGCACACCGGCCAGCCCATCGAGCGGATCGCGAAGGACACCGACCGCGACCGTTACCTGACCGCCACCGAGGCGAAGGAATACAGGCTCGTCGACGAAGTGCTCACGAAGCCGCCGGCGGCGTCGGACGAAGAGGGCAAGGATTGAGCCCGCCAGCGTTCCCGTTCCGATCCACGAGCATCCCTCCAGCCCCGCCGAGACGCCGTCCATGCCCCTGATTCCCTACGTCATCGAGAAAAGCGGCCGCGAAGAGCGGGCGATGGACATCTACAGCCGGCTCCTCAAGGACCGGATCGTGTTCCTCGGCTCGCAGGTCAACGACGAGGTCGCCAACGCGATCGTGGCGCAGCTTCTGTTCCTGCAGTCGGACGACCCGAAGGCGGACATCCATCTCTACATCAATTCGCCGGGCGGCAGCGTCACGGCGGGTCTGGCCATCTACGACACGATGCAGTTCGTGACCTGCGACGTGGCGACCTACTGCATCGGCCAGTGCGCCTCGATGGGCGCGGTCCTGCTCACCGCCGGCGCCAAGGGGAAGCGGCGGGCGCTGCCGAACGCCCGTATCATGATCCACCAGCCCTTGGCCGGCATGGAAGGCACGGCGGAGGAGATCATGATCCATGCCAAGGAATTCAAGAACATCAAGCACAAGCTCAACGCGATCCTGCTCAAGCACACCGGCCACCCGCTGGAGAAGATCGAGCAGGACACCGATCGCGACCGCTTCATGTCGGCGCACGAGGCGATGGAGTATCGGCTCATCGACGAGGTGATCGACCGGATGCCGACCGCCAGCAAGGTGGAGCCGAAGGGCGGTTGACGCACGCAGGAGGCGGGGCGGCGGCTGCAGGCGATGATCGCGGGCAGGGAGGACGGGCGGACAGGAACGACGATCGGCTGAAGACGCCCCGCGAGGGGCCGTGAGGCGCAAGGAGGCGCGTCATGACACGATCACTGTGCCGGATGTTCGAGTGTGCTCCGACGGCCCTCCGCGGCCGCCTCGCAACCGTCCCGTCGCTGCGTGCGGCCATGGCGTCGGTGGCGACACGGGCGGTTCTGCTGGCAGCGGCGCTGTGCGCCGGCTGCAAGAGCGACCTGAGCCAGCAGCTGCTCGAGCGCGAGCTGCGAATGCAGGAGGATCAGATCTATCAGCTGCAGGACGAGCTGGAGGCGAAGTGCGCCCGGCTCGAACGGGTCGCCGGCGAAAACACGAGCCTGCGCCGCCAGCTCGGGTTCGCCGACAGCGACGTCGCGGCCCCCGCGCCGCGGTCGCTGCTCGCGCCCCGCGCACTGCCCGCGCCCTCTCCCGGGCAGCCCACGCTCGTGCCGCCGCCGTTGACCATCCCAGGCGGCCCCGCATCGGGCGGCGGCGGCGGGCGGCTGCCACCGCCGATCTCGATCCCGTCGGCGCCCGGCGGCGTCGCCCCGCCGAAGCTCGAGGGCGTGCCGCCGCTGCCGAGTGAGCCACGGCTGCCGGGGGCCGCCGCGCCGGCGGCCGCGACCGTGCTGCCGGCCGCCGCAGCCATGCCCGCCGCCGCCGACGTCGATCCCGGCGCCCGCCCCATCGCCCCGGCTCCCGCGACCGACGCCCAGCCACCCGCCGGCAAGCAGCTCTCCCACGAGGAGAGCCTTGCCGAGGCCGGGAAGATCACGCACCTCGTCATCAATCAGTCCCGCACCGAGTGCTTCGACGGCACTGGCGACGGGCTCAGCGACGGAATCGCGCTGGTCATCGAGCCTCGCGATGATGACGAGCGGCTCGTGGCCGCCGCCGGCGACGTGGTGATCGCCGTCATCGACGACCGCGGCGGCCCGGTGGCACGCTGGGACATTCCGGCCCAGGAAGCGTTCACACACTTCCGGCGGACCTCCCGAAATCGTGGACTGCACTTCGTGCTCCGCTGGCCCGGGCAGCCGCCGCAGGGCACGGCCGTCCGGCTGCGGGTGAAGCTCACCTGCTTCGACGGCGCGTCGTTCGAGACGGACTGCACGGTCGCGACGCAGCCCAACGGGATGGCCGGCGGACCTCGATAGGCCGCTTTTCGCGGGCGCGGAGCGGCGATCGAACGGAGTCGGGAGGCGGCCCACCGTCCCGCGATTCCCGGGAAAAACCGCCTCCGCGATCCCGGCGACCCGGTCCGTGCATTCTCGAAAAGCCCGCGTAGACTAGGGCTGCACCCGGATGGCGATGAGTTTGGTGGCCGTTGCCGCCCGCTCCGCGTCCGCGAACTTCGAGGAGCCGCGTGTGCGCCAGTCGACGTTGGGTCTTTTTCGCAATCGCAACCGCCGCACCGCCCGCCACCGCGACACCCGGGAGCGACGGTTCGAACGGCTCGAGAGCCGCGCCGTGCTGGCCACGTTCACCGTGACGAGCCTCGCCGACGCCGGAGGGGGATCGCTGCGGCAGGCGGTGCTCGACGCGAACGCCACCCGTGATGCCGACGTGATCGAATTCGGTGTGTCGGGCACGATCACCCTGAAGACGGCGCTGCCGGCCGTGACGGCCCCCCTCGCGATCGATGGCACGACGGCGCCCGAGTTCAATGAAGCGCCGCTGGTGGCCGTCGATTTCGGCAGACGTGCCGGCCTGCAGTTCGCTCCGGGCAGCGACGGATCGGTCGTGCAGTCGCTCTACCTGTCGAACGCTGCCGGCGCCGGGGTCACGCTCAACGCCTCACGGATCACGCTCACCGACAACTTCATCTTCGGCAACACCGGCGACGGCGTGCGGATCAACCCAAAATCCGTCAGCAACACCATCGGCAACGTCGATCCGGTCCGCGCCATCGATTACTTCACCGCGGACGGCGTCTCGATCGGTACTGAAAAGGTCGCGGTCGCCGCCTGGCAAGGGATCACACTCTCGGAAACCGACGGTCAGTATCTGCTCGCCGGCACCCTGGCATCCAGCACCGACGGCATCGTCTACGACGGGCCGATCGACAAAATGACGGGTACCGGCTACCGCGTCAGACTGCCGGGCGAGGCGAAGAAAGCCAACGTTTTCGACGTGGATCGCCTCGAGACCGGCGACGTGCGGGTGGTGGGCGGAGGCACGTTGTTGCTGGCCGAAACGCGCGGATTCTTCTACGAGGGGCCGCTGTCCGACGCCGGCTTCGCGGATGCCAACAACTACCGCGACCTCGTGCTGCCGGGCGACCCGAAGTTCGTCACCGCATACGGCACGGACGGCACTCTGATCGTGGGCGACTACGGCGCCAGCCCCACGTTCACTGGCGCGAGCCGGGCATTCATCTACGACGTCGCCGACGTCGCCCAGGCCGTATACGTGACCGATGTCGCCTATCCGGGGGCCGTCAGCACGGCGGTCCGCGGCATCTGGCACAACGGCGACAGCAGCTACACGATCTGCGGCAGCTACTCGGCGCAGGCGACCAACAACTTCCGCGACAATAGCACCCCGCTCGGACAGGCCTTCCTGGTCGACTACGATTCCGAAACCGGCCTGTTCTCCAACTGGCAGACGTTCGCCAACCCGGCTGACACCGGCGCAGCCGCGCAGTTCCAGTCGATCAGCAGCGTCGAGACCGGCTGTTACACGATCGGCGCGACCTCCCTCGCAGCGGCGGCCGGTTCGAACCTCTCAGGCGCGTTCGTGACCGTCAGCCGCAATGCCGACGGCACGTTCGGCGACGCGACATGGACGACCATCGCGGACCCCGACGCCACGAAGGGCACCGCCGCCATGGCGGTCTACGGCAACCAGGTCGTCGGATCCGCGAACGACGGCGGGCTGATCAACTACGCCTACCAGGCGACGGTCGACCTGGGCTTCCGGCGGTCGAACGTGATCTCCGGCAACGGGGGCAACGGCATCAGCATCTACGGCTCCGTCGACAACCGGATCGCGATGAACTTCATCGGCACCGACGCGACCGGCCTGCGTGCCGAGCCCAACAAGCTCAACGGCGTCTTGGTGACGTCACGGGCGGCCCGGAACATCATCGGCGGCCAGGTCTCGGACGGGAACGATCCGACGCAGGACGGCGGCTTCGTGCGGCCGGCGCTGTCCAACCTCATCTCCGGCAACAAGCAGAACGGCGTCCTCATCACCGGCGGAGCCACGGCCACCACCCTCAGCGGCAACTTCATCGGCACCGACGTATCCGGCAATGCGCCGCAGGGGAACGGCCTGGACGGCGTGGCGATCGTGGGTGCCAATGGCAATCGGCTGATCGGCAGCGGCGCCCGGCAGAACGCGTTCGCCTTCTTCAACGTCATCGGCGGCAACGCGGGCAACGGCCTGCGGATCACCAACTCGAACAACACCACGGTTCAGGGCAACTTCCTGGGCCTGGGTGCGAACAACCTGGCAGACGTGGGCAACGGCGGTGATGGCCTGCTCATTTCGGGCCGGTCGACGAACACGCAGGTGGGCGGCGCGGGTTCGAACCCCGTCGCCGCGGGCATCCCCGATGAGGTCGACAACCTGCTGCTGGGCCCGCTCACCAACGTCACCTCCGGCAACAACCGGCATGGCATCGAGGTGCGGGACCGATCCGGTGGAGTGGTCATCACCAACCTGTTCAGCGGCACGCAAGCCTTCGGCCCGACCGCGGTGCCCAACAACCTTGACGGCATCCTCGTCACGGCGACCGGCGGCAATATCCTCGTGTTCGGCGCCATCATCGGCGGCAATCTCGCCAATGGCATCGAGATCACCGGCGTGGCGAGCGGAGTGCAGGTATTGAACGCCTCGATCGGCACCACCATCGATTTCGACACCGATGACACCAACGACAAAGACATCGCCGTCCCCAACGCCCGCAGCGGCGTCCTGATCAGCAGCCGCGCCCGCGGCAACGCCATCGGCGGCCTCCAGCCCGCTGAAAACGCCGACGTGTACGTCTCCGGCAATGGCCGCTATGGCATCGAGATCATCGGCAGGGCGAACAACAACCGCATCGTCAACAGCGCGATTGGCACGGGCATCCTCGGGGAGACCGTGGCCAACGTCCTCGGCGGTATCTTCCTCGCCGCCGGCACGGCCAGCACCACGATCGGCGGAGAACCGTCGGATCCGGTCGCGTCGCCGCAGGCGCTGGCAAACAGGATTTCCGGGAACCAGGGCGCCGGGATCACGGTGATCTCATCACGCGGCAACAGGATCCTGGGGAACCAGATCTCCGGGAACGCCGCGGCGGGGATCGTGCTCAGCGGCGCCCTGAACAACCAGGTCGGTTCCGCGACGGGCGGCAACACGATCTATGGCAACCAGACCAGCGGCGTCTTCGTGACGGGAAATTCCCAGGGCACGACGATCGCCGGCAACGCGATCCAGTCGAACGGTCAAAACGGCCTGATGCTCAGCGGGGCCACCCGGGCCGTCTGCGGCGGAACAACCGACCAGTCGATCAACACCGTGGTCACCAACGGGGGCTTCGGCATCTACGCGGTCGGGAACTGCGCGGGCACGAAGCTGCTCCGGAACGTGGTCGCGGCCAACAAGCTGGGCCAGATTTCCCTCGGCTCGTCGTCCGGCATCATCCAGGTCGGTTGATCGGGGCGTCCGGCCCCGAATCCCGGGCCAGATGCGTGAACCCGGATGCGCCTCGCAAGGCGTCCTCGCAGGCCGTGGAAGGCTTTTTCCAAAAGCCAGTGAGAGACCCCTGTCTAGATCGCATTCGACGTACGTGTAGCACCGGCTCGGAGGCGGCAAAAGTCTCGTCGCGTGGGCCGGGGCGGCCCAATGCTCCTCGAGCGTTCGCCGACCCCCTTCGCCTCCGTTCCCAGGTTAGCCAAGTCGTCGCTCCAGGTATTCCGAATGCGTCTAGAGCCCCTTGTCCTCGAGGAAGTTCAGGAGGTCGGCGACGCGGTTGGAGTAGCCCCACTCGTTGTCGTACCAGCTGACTACCTTGACGAAGTTGCCCAGGCCGATCGTGTCGACGGCCGAGAAGATGGAGCTGTGCGGATCCCCCTTGAGGTCGGTCGAGACCAGTTCCTTGTCGGTGTAGCGCAGGATGCCCTTGAGCGGCCCCTCGGCCGCCTTCTTCATGGCGGCGTTGATGTCGGCGGGCGAAGCCTCCTTGTTGAGCAGCGCCGTGAAGTCGACGACGCTCACGGTGGACACCGGCACGCGGAACGCCATCCCGGTGAACTTCCCCTGGAGCTCCGGGATCACGAGGCCCACAGCCCTCGCGGCACCGGTGCTGCTCGGCACGATGTTCAGCGCCGCGGCCCGCGCGTCGCGCAGGTCCTTCGCGGCGGTGTCGACCGTCTTCTGGGAGTTCGTGTAGGCATGCACGGTGGTCAGCAGGCCCCGATCGATGCCGAAGGTCTCGTGCAGCACCTTGGCGACGGGCGCCAGCCCGTTGGTCGTGCAGGATGCGTTCGAGATCACGTGGTGCTTCTTGGGGTCGTACATCGTGTCGTTGACGCCGAGGACGAGCGTCAGGTCCTCGTTCTTCGCGGGCGCCGAGATCACCACCTTCTTGACGCTGTCGCGCTTGTGGGCGACCGCCTTCGTGGCATCGGTGAAGAAGCCCGTGGCCTCCACGACGATCTGCACGCCCTGCGAGCCCCACGGGATCGCCCCGGGGTCCTTCTCGGCGAACACGTGGATCTTGTGGCCGTCGACGACGAGGTCGTTGCCCTCGTAGCCGACCTTGCCCTTGAAGGGTCCGTAGTTGGAGTCAAACTCCAGGAGATGGGCATTGGTCTTCGCGTCCGTCAGGTCGTTGAGCGCCACCACCTGCACGTCGCCGTTGAGGCCGTACTTCTCGTAGATGGCCCGGTAGGTGAGGCGACCGATGCGACCGAAACCGTTGATGCCGACGCGAATGGCCACGGGGAATCTCCTGGGGAGTAACTCTGGGGAGTAAAGCTGGGGCGTGTGTCTGCTGCGTGAATACGGACGTGCGGTGCGGCCCGGGGCGAGACGACCCCCGCGACGGGCGGACGCGCGACCGACGCTCCGGGCGGCGGAATATACACCGCCCAGCCACGGCCGCTCAAACATCGGTCGGAAAAGCCGGTTTTGACTGCGAGCGGCCGGCGTGGGCTACGATGCACGCTGTGATTCGCACCCCGCGGCCCCAGTCGTGATGCCCGCCCCCGTCATCGAACTCGTCGACGTCCGCAAGTCATTCGCCATGCCGGGAGGCGAGCGGGTCGACATCCTCGACGTCCCGGCCTTCAGCCTGGCCGCCGGCGAGCACTGCGCGCTGGAGGGACGCAGCGGGTCGGGCAAGTCGACACTCCTGAACGTCGTGTCGGGCATCATGCGGCCGGACTCCGGCCGCGTGCTCATCGACGGGATCGACGTCACCCGCCTCGACGAGCCGCGCCGCGATCGCGTGCGGGCCGACAAGCTGGGGCTGGTGTTCCAACAGTTCAACCTGCTGCCGGGATTCACGGCCCTCGAGAACGTGCTCGTGGCGATGTCGTTCGGCTCCGGCCGCCCCGACCGCCGGCGGGCGGAGCGGCTGCTCGAGGCCGTCGGCCTGGGCCACAGGCTCGACCACAAGCCGGCGGCCCTGAGCGTGGGCCAGCAACAGCGGGTGGCCGTGGCGCGGGCCCTGGCCAACAGCCCGCGGGCGGTCCTCGCCGACGAGCCGACCGCGAGCATCGACCCGGCCCACCAGCAGCAGGTGATCGACCTGCTGCGGAACACCTGCACGGAGCAGGGGGTGGCGCTGCTGGTCGTCACGCACGACGACGACGTCGCGGGCCAGTTTCCGCGGCGGGTACGGCTGGAGGACTTCAACCGCGCCGCCAGAGTCTGATACGGCTCGTACACGGATACCATGTGAACCTCGCGCATCGGAGATACGCATCGGAGATACCTGATACGACCATCAAGATACGACCATCAAGGCAGGGGTGGCCCATGCCCCGAGAGCCGGCGTAGGCGGCCAGCGGAGCCATGGATGGCGGAGCGCAGACGGCTTCGAGAGATCGCAGGCCCGGAGGGCCGGAGTGAACGTCCGGCGATGGGGCATGGGCCACCCCGGACCACCCCTCGTCGAGCAGATGCGAACCGTTTTCAGTGACCTCGAAACGAAGCGGCGCCAGGTCGTCACCTTGATAAACCACACATAAACCACACCCAGATCAACCACACCCACCCCGCCATTCCAGTCCTCCCATGACCCTCCTCGGCATCGCCTGGCGCAACATCCGGCAGCGTCTGCTTACCAGCGGGCTGACCGCGCTCTCGCTGGCGCTGGGCGTCGCGCTCGTCGTGGCCACGCTCGTCACGGCCGGCATCGTCAAGCAGGCCTTCGAGTCGGGCTCGGGCCTTGGCTACAACATGATCATCGGGGCGAAGGGGAGCCCGCTGCAGCTGGTCCTCAACAGCGTCTACCTGATCAGCAAGCCGATCGAGAACATCTCCTGGGACTTCTACCAGCAGTTCCTGCCGGCGGCGGCACGGCCCGACGGCACCGACGGCACCTACGCCTCCAGCACGAAGACGGCCGTGCCGATCTGCATGGGGGACTATTTCCGCGGCTTCCGCGTGATCGGCACCAACGCCTCCTACTTCGACCGGCTCACCGTCGGCGACGGACGGCCGTTCGCGTTCTCAGCGGGCCGCAACTTCCGCGACGACGAGTTCTTCGGCGGCGTGCTCGGCGCGACCGTGGCGGCGCGGCTGGGCCTGCGGGCCGGCGACTCCTTCGCGCCCACCCACGGCGCCGACGACGGCAAGGTGCACGACCCCTTCACCGTCATCGGGATCCTGGCCCGCACCGACACGCCCGTCGACCGCGGCGTCTTCGTGAACATGGAGGGCTTCTACCTGCAGGATGGCCACGCGAAGCCGGTGGAAGGGGCGGAGGACGCTCCGACGCCGGCCGCAGGCGGGCAGCCGTCCGCCTCGGGACACGTGCCGCTGCCGTTCGCGCAGCGCGAGGTCACGGCGATCCTCGTGGAGACGGCGTCGCTGCCGGGGATGCCCGGCATGCCCGACCTGCCCGCGGAGCTCACCGCCATGGGCCTGCGGACCGCCATCAACGAGGGCCGCGACGGCCAGGCCGCGGAACCCGTCCGCGAGATCCGCCAGTTGCTGGATCTCTTCGTGCGGCCGATGGAGCTCCTGCTGCTGCTGGTGACGGCGCTGGTCGTCGTGGTCTCGGCGATCGGCATCCTCGTGAGCATGGTGGGCTCGTCGCTGGAGCGCAGTCGGGACGTGGCCATCATGCGGGCGCTCGGTGCCCGGCGGTCGCACGTGCTCGCCGTGGTGCTCATCGAGGCGGTGCTCCTGGCGGTGGGGGGCGGCCTCGCCGGATGGCTGCTCGGGCACCTGCTCGTGGGAGCTATCTCGCCGCTGATCACGACCAACGCCGGCGTCTCGGCCAGCGTGCTCTCTGCGGCGCCGGGGGCCGAGCTGCTCCTCGTGCCGTTCCTCGTGGCACTGGCGATTCTCGCCGCCCTCCTCCCGGCCGTGGTGGCCTACAGGACCGACGTCGCCAAGTGGCTCCAGGGCGGGTCGTGAGCCGTCGCGAACGCCGGCGTGCCAGCCGCTACAATGCCGGCATGCACACACAGCTGCCACGCCGCCGCCTGCCGCCGCTCTCCTTCCGGTTCCGGGCCGTGCTCACGGTGGCGACCGTCGCGGCGATCGCGGCCGGGCGGATGGAGCCGCTGGCGGCCTGTCCGTTCTGCTCGGCCGTGTCGCTCACGTTCGCGCAGGAGATTGCCCAGAGCCAGACGGCCGTCATCGGCAGGCTCGTCGAGCAGCCGCCGGCCGGCTCGCTGTCGCCGCGGGCGGAGGGGCCGTTGCCGAAGGGCAAGTTCGCCGTGGTCGAGGTTCTTAAAGGTGCAGACCTGGTCGCCGAGGCCGGCCATACGGCCGACGGCCCGCCGATCGAGACGATCCTCCTGGAGAACAAGCCCGTCGGCTCGCTCTTCCTGCTCCTGGGCATCGAGCCGCCGAAGCTCATCTGGTCGAGCCCGATCCCGGTGAGCGACCGCGCCGTCGAGTATCTCAGGAAGCTCGGGCCGCTTCCCGAGAAGGGGCCCGACCGCCTGGCCTTCTTCCAGAAGCACCTCGAGGATCCCGACGAGACGCTCGCCCGGGACGCCTACGACGAGTTCGCCGTCGCGCCCTACACCGACGTCCGCGGGCTCGCCGACCGCATGGATCCCTCGCAGCTCCTGGCCTGGATCGAGAACCCGAAGGTGCAGGCGAACCGGCGCAGGCTCTACGCCACGATGCTCGGGGCCTGCGGCACCAAGGCCGACGCCGACCGCATCGGCAGGATCCTGGCCAACACCGATCCCGGGCCGGAGAAGAACGAGGTCCGCAGCGGCCTCGACGCGCTCATCGCCTGCTACGTGACGCTCCGCGGGCCCGAGGGCCTCGACCTCGTCGACGAGCTGTTCCTCGACCGGCGCGGCCGGGACGTCCCGTTCACGGAGACCTACGCGGCGGTGATGGCGCTGCGGTTCCTCGGCGAGGAGTCGGACAGCGTGCCACGCGACCGCGTGCTCCGGTCGCTGCGGCTGTTGCTGGCCGAGCCGAAGCTCGCCGACCTCGTGATCGCGGACCTGGCACGCTGGCAGGACTGGTCGGTGATCGACCGGCTCGTCGAGCTCTTCGAGAAGGCCGAGGCCGACAACATCTTCGTCCGCGAGCCGATCGTGAACTACCTGCGGGCCTGCCCGCTGCCGGCGGCGGCGGCGGCGATCACGAAGCTGGAGAAGGTCGACCCCGAGGCGGTTCGCCGCGCAGCGACCCTGGCGGCATTCTCCGGGGCGATCGGTCCCAAACCCGCCGGCACCACGGCGGCCGCACCGCAGGACGCAGACCCCGGCGATCCGGCAGCGGTGCCGCCCGCCGCGGCCCCGGGCACTCCCCCCGCGGCAACGCCGGAGGAAATGGCCGTCGCGGCGAGAATCCCCGCGGTACTCGCCGACGAGGAGGCGACCGACGAGACCCCGGGCATCGACCCGTCGCGGCCTGCGGCCACCGCGAAGGCCGCCCCGGCGGAGCCACGCGGAGCGAGCGGCATCAGGTGGGCCATCTGGGCGGCGATCGTCCTCGCGATCGGGCTGTGTTCCCGCGCGGCCCTGCGGGCGGGTGGCGCGGGCTCGTCGGGCCGCTAGGAGCCTGCGGTGGACACAGGGACTTCTCGCATGGCCGCAGGACTCTCCGATCCCGTCCACGATGCGCCCGGCGAGGCTCCCGAGGACCGCTACCGCGCGGTCGCCGGGGCGGCGATCGCGGCCGCCGCAGCGGCCCTGCTCTCCCCGCTGGCCTTCATCGACTTCGCCCTGGCGGCGGTGCCGCTGCTCGGCGTCGTGCTCGGGCTGGTGGCGCTGCGGACGATCGCCAGCCGGCCCGACGAGCTCATCGGCCGCGGTCTCGCGATCGCGGCAATCGCGGTGTCGGCGGTGTCGCTCGTGGCGGGGCTCGGCACCGTTTCGCTCCGCTACGCCCGCGAGCTTCCCGAGGGCTACGCGCGGATCGATTACGGGCTCCTGCAGCCGCTGGCCGGGGACCCGGCCGACGCCATCCCCGATACGGCCCGGGAACTCGACGGTCGCAGCGTGCTGCTCAAGGGCTACATGTATCCCGGCAAGCAGCAGCACGGGATCACGCAGTTCCTGCTCGTGCGGGACCAGGGCGACTGCTGCTTCGGCGGCAATCCCAAGATCACCGATCGCGTGCTCGTGCAGCTCGACGATCCCGCCCACCCCAAGGGCATCGACTTCTCGCCGCGGCTCACGAAGATCGCCGGGAAATTCGTCGTCCGTCCCACGATCTCCCCGGGGCTCGACGGCGGCGTGCTCTATCACCTCGAGGCCGCTTTTGTCCGCTAGCGCCCGAGCCATTGCTTCCCGAGGTCCCGCCGCCCGTGCATACCGCGGCCGGGCGCTCCTGCTGATCGCCGGCGGCTGCATCGTCGGCTGTGGTGCGCCGGCCGTTCCAGTGAAGACGCAGCCAGCGAAGACGCAGCCAGCTGAGCCACGGCCCGCGACGCGTGCCCCGTCGGAGTCCTCCGCGCCAGCCGTGGCCGCGCCGAAGCCGGCCGCCACCACCGCCCCGGCGGCCCGCTCGACCAGCGTGCGCGACATCTCCTTTGACGACGTCAAGCTCGAGATGCACAAGGGAGACCCGTTCACGCGGGACCTGCTGCCCGCGCGGGTGACGTCGCTGGAGAACACCCGCGTGCGGATCCGCGGCTACATCCTGCCGAGCTTCCAGCAGACAGGCCTCACGCAGTTCGTATTGGTGCGCGACAACATGGAGTGCTGCTTCGGCCCCGGCGCCGCCCTGCACGACTGCGTCGTGGTGCGAATGGTGCCGGGCAGGACGGCCGACTTCTCGATCCGCCCCGTGGCCGTGGCCGGCACGTTCCGCGTCGAGGAACTGCGGGGGCCGGACGGCCGCCATCTCGCGATCTATGCACTGGACGGCGAAAACGTGCAGTGACCCCGGGGCGTTGGTAGTATCGGCCCGGCAGCCCAAAAACCGCGGCCGCCCCCTCCCGTGGGGTGGCGCCCCGGAGCGGCCAGCCGAGGCAGGCGACCATGAGCCACGACTTCAGCCACGACTTCTTCTGGATTTACGACATCCCGCCGAACGAGCTGGCGCTCCTCGTCATCGCGCTGTTCGTCGGCGTCTACTGGGCCGGCGCGATCCTCGTGCGGCCGATCCTGCGGCAGTTCATCAAGAACACGCCGGGAGCCAACGATATCGTCGGCTACATCCTCTCCTGCTTCTGCGTGTTCTACGGCCTGCTGCTCGGCCTGATCGCGGTCACGGCATACCAGGGCGTCGCGGAGGCCGGCGCGAACGTCACCCGTGAGGCCGCGGCTCTGTCTGCGCTCTACGAGGACGTCTCCCGCTACCCGGAGCCCCACGGGCAGAACCTGCGCTGGATGCTCCGCGACTACACGCGGTACGTGATCAAGTACGCCTGGCCGCTCCAGCAGCAGGGCATCGTGCCCGAGGAGGGCACCATCCGTGCCGAAGCGTTCCACGACCGACTGCTCGACTTCCAGCCCGGGACGCCGGCCCAGGAGATCCTCCACGCCGAGGCGCTGCGACAGCTCAACCACTTCCTCGAATGCCGACGCATGCGGCTGTATTCCGTGAAGTCCGCCCTACCCGCGTCGATGTGGTACGTGATGATCCTGGGGGCCGTCTTCAACATCATGCTCTGCTGGATGTTCAACATGAAGCTCATCTCGCACATCGTGCTCGGCGGGATCTTGGCCGCCTATCTGGGCACGATGATGTACCTGATCATCGACATGAACCAGCCGTTCCGGGGAGACGTGAGCATCTCGGCCGAGCCCTTCGAGGTCCTCTACCGGCGGATGAACGATGACTAGGAAACATGCGCCAGCCGCTCCGATGATCCGTTCAGGGCCAGCCGTCACGCGGCGGCAGGCGCTCTCGCGGTCCGCGGCCGCCACGCTGGCCGCCGCCCGCGTGCTCGCCCCGGGGCTCTTCACGGGCTGCTTGACGGGCGTCCCCCATCGCGCCGCCGCCGTGCCCGTGGGCCTGCTGCACTCCCAGACCGGCACCATGGCGATCAGCGAGACGTCGCTGCGCGACATCGAACTGCACGCCTTCGAACGCATCAACGCGGCAGGTGGGCTCCTGGGGCGGCAGCTCGTCGCCCGTGCGCCCGACACCCGCTCCCGTCCCGAGATCTTCGTCCGGCGCGCCAGAGAGTTGCTCGACGAGGGCGTGGTCGCCGCATTCGGCTGCTGGACGAGTACCAGCCGCAAGGCGGTGCTGCCGCTCTTCGAGGAGCACCGCAAGCTCCTCTTCTACCCGGTGCAGTACGAGGGGAACGAGTCGTCCCCCTACGTCGTCTACGGCGGCAGCCTCCCCAACCAGCAGGTGCTGCCGGCGATCGACTGGCTGATGAGCCCGGAGGGCGGCTCGAAGAAGAAGGTCTTCCTGCTCGGCTCCGACTCCGTCTTTCCCCGGACCGCCAATTACATCGTCCGGCGGCACCTCGACGCGATGGAAATGCGGCCGAGCGGCGAGGTCTACGTGCCCATGGGGCAGCGGGATTTCTCGACGGTGGTCCAGCAGATCCTGTTCTCCAAGGCCGATTGCGTGCTGAGCACCGTCAACGGCGACAGCAACCTGGGCCTCTTCGCTGCGCTGGCCGAGGCCCGGATCGATCCCGACAAGCTGCCCGTCGTGGCGACCAGCATCGGCGAAGACGAACTCCGCAGCCTGCTGCCGGAGCAGGCGCAGGGTCACTACGCCGCGTCGTGCTATTTCCAGAGCCTCGACACCGACGCCAACCGGCAATGGGTCGACGGCTTTCGCAGCGAGTTCGGCCGCAACCGCGTCACGGACGACCCGATGGAGCCCGACTGGTGCCTCGTGCACCTCTGGAAGGCGGCGGTCGAGAAGGCGGGGTCGTTCGAGACGGATGCCGTGCGGCAGGCGTTCCGCGACGGCCTGGAGTTCGCCGGCCCCGGCGGCCCCATCCGGCTCGACCCGAAGACCCAGCACTGCACGAAGTATTTCCGGGTGGGCAGGATCCGCCCCGACCGGCAGTTCGACATCGTGCACGCCTCGGCGGCGCCGATCGACCCCGACCCCTACCCGCAGGTCGCCTTCCCGGGATGGAAGTGCGACTGGACGGACGGCGGCGTCACCCGCGGCCAGGAGGTGTCGATCGATGGCGACCTTTGAGGTGGAGCACCGCGAAGGCATGCGCTGGGTGAAGGTGCACCTGGACGGCGACGATGTGCGGACCGAGCGGGGGGCGCTCAACCACATGCAGGGTGCGATCACGATGGACGTCCCGTGGCCGACGCCGCAGGCGATCTGGGTGTCGCTCTTCTCCGATGAATCGCTCCTGCGCCCGAGGTACCGCGGCACCGGTACCGTCCACCTCGATGCGAAGCTGGGCGGATTCCATCTGCTCAAGATCCAGGCGGATGATCGCTGGATCCTCGACACGAAGTGCTTCTGGGCGAGCGACGCGAACGTCAGGCTGGCGATTCACCGCGAGCGGCTGGTCACCTCCCTGCTCGCCGGCCAGGGGGTCTTCTGGTACAAGACGACGCTGAAGGGAAAGGGACGGGCGGTGCTGTGCGTCGACGGACCGGTGCAGGAAGTGGAGCTGGACGACGAACGATTCGTCGTCGACGGCCCCTTCGTCGTCGCCCGGACGCAGGGCATTTCCCTCTCCATGCGGCGGCCGGCAAAGTCGTTCCTGAGCTCCGTGCTGTCGGGCCAGACGCGGGCCTATGTCTACGAGGGCACAGGCAGGCTCTTGCTGTGCAACATCCCCTATTGGCGGGCCAGAATGCAGGCACAGCGTGCCGGCATGCTCGATGAATGAACCGCTGGTGACGGCATGATCGGCGGCCCCGGCACGCGACGACTCGCCAGTGGCATGCGCTTCGCCGTCGCGGCGGCCGCCTGCCTCGCCGCGACGATCGCGGATGCCTGCCCGTTCTGCGGCGTGGTGGGCCAGTCGCTCGCGCAGCGGCGCGACGCGGCGGCCGTGGTGGCCGTGGGAGAGGCGACCGACGCCGCCGTGACCGATGCCGCGGGCCTGCCGGCCCAGACGTTCCGGATCGATCAGGTGCTCCGCAGGCGTGCCGCAGCGGCGCAGCCGGGCGCCGCGGCGCAGGCCCGCGTGACCGCGCCGCTGACCGGAACGGCCATGCTCTTCGCAGCGGCCGACGACCCGCCTTCGGCCCCCTTGCGCTGGTCGGCGATCGCCGCCGACGAAACGCTCCTGGGATACGCGGTCGCGGCCCCAGGCGTCACGCTGCCGGCCGCGGAGCGGCTGCGTTGGTTCGCCGCCCGGCTCGAGCACCCCGAGCCGGCGATCGCCGCCGACGCGTTCACGGAATTCGGGCTCGCCCCGTTCGCCGACGTGCGGGCCGCCGCGGACGCGTTCGACGTGCCTGCCCTGCGGGCGTGGCTGGCCGATCCCGGCATCGACCAGCGGCGGCGAGGTCTCTACGGACTCCTGCTCGGCGTGGCGGCCCGCGCCACAGGCGACCCGGCCGTCGTCCGCGACTGCACCGCCGCTCTGATCCGCGCCCTCGACGCGCCCGGCGACGACTTCAGGGCCGGGTTCGACGGGATCCTCGCTGGACTCCTCGTCGCCGAGGGGGAGGCCGGCCTCGACTCGCTCCGAGATCGCGGCCTCTTCGGCCCGGCGGCGCGGCCGCTCGACCAGCGGCACCTGCTGGCCGCCCTGCGGTTCGCCGGCGAGAGCCTCGTCGACACAATCCCGCGGCCGCGGATCGTCACCGCGACGCGGCTGTTGCTCGCGCGCCCGGCCGTGGCGGCCGACGCGGCGATCGACCTGGCCCGCTACCGCGACTGGGACGCGGTCGACGACGTCGCCGATCTGTGGGACGCCCTCGGCCGCGATGATCCGCTCATCCGCAGGGCGGCGGCCGGCTATCTCGCCGCTTGCCCGCTGCCGGGAGCGAAACGGCGGCTCGACGAGATCACGGATCGCGACCCCGAGGCCCTCCGCCGGGCGCTCGATGCGGCAGCCCTGCCGGCCGCACGGTAGCTGGCTGTGGAAAAAGCCCTCCCTGCCCTTTTTCCACGAGGGCGAGCGGCGAAAAAGCCGCGGTGTTTCAACGCTCGCTGCCGCCGCCTCCAGCGGCGGATGACGTTATCCACGGCTCCCTGGCTGTCCGTGGTCGTCGCATCCTGCTCCGGCAGACGTGTGCCACAGTCTGCGAGCGTACAGCCGCGCTGGCCGTCGACGAGCCGTCAGCCGCCCGCAGCGGCGGCCGGCCGGGGCGTGGGGAGGAGCTCGGGCAGGCCGGGCCGTGCGTCCGACCGGGGCGTCGTGCCCGGCGCGGGCGGCGCCTTCTGCTGGTCGTCCTCCTCCTTCGTGGCGGGATCCCGGGCCGGCAGCTGCCGCGCCTGGGAGTCAGCGCCGATCGAGCCGAAGTTCTGCGTGATCGCGCCACGGCTGAACACGCCGGGCCGCGAGTGGCCGTAGTCGAGGTAGAGGCTCGCGTCGCGCTGCCGGGCCCGCCGGTGGGCGTCGAAGTAGGCCTTGCCCGGCCACGGCCCTTCCGCGAGGAAGACGCCGTTGTATTCGAGCAGGGAACCCTTGCGGTAATGCAGCTGCGAGATCGAGCGGTTGTAGTCGACCAGCGCCCGGGCATAGGAGCTCTCCGCCTCGGCCCGCCGGCGCTGGGCGTCGAGGAGCTGGTCGAGGGTGACGGTGCCGGCGTCGTAGGCGGCCTGGACCGCCTCCACCTGCCGCTCGGCGGCCACGCGGCGGTTGAAGTTGGTCTGGGCGAGGGCGAAGTTCGTGTCGACGTTCCGCACCGCCTCGACAAGCGCGTGGGAGGCCTCGAGCTCCTCGTCCTGCAGCCGGGCCCGCTCCCGGGCCAGCTGCAGCTGCTGGTTGCGGACCGTCGCCAGCTCGCGGCGGAAGCCGAGCGGCATGTTGAACTGCGCCCCGGCCTGCCACTCCTGGAACTGCCCCTGCCACAGCGAGGCGTAGGCATTCGTGTTCAAGAGCGGGTCCGTGCCGTTGGCTTCATACGACCGGTTGCTCGGGCCGGTGAGATACTGGCCCATGCCGAGGAACCGCCAGCGGCCGACCAGGTCGAGCCGCGGCAGGACGAGGTTCTTGGCGGCCGTGAGCTCGAGCTCCTTCTGCTTGATCACCCACTTCTGCTTGCGGAGCTCGGCGGACCGGGAGAGGGCCTCGACGAGGGCCTGCTGCCAGTCGAACGCGATCCGGGCCGTGGTCGGCTCGTCGGACGGCCGGATCAACCGGCCATCGCTGGCGCTGATGCCCATCATGTACCGCAGCCGGTTCTCGCAGCGGTAGACGTCGGTGAGGGCCTGCTCCACTTCGCTCCGGAAGAAGAAGTACTGCTCGCGGGCCTGGGCCTCCTTGTCGGCCTCGCCGCCACGGGACTGCTCGACGTAGAGGGCGTGCACCTTCCGCCAGGCCTCGAGCGCGCTGTCGCGGCCGGCCTTGCGGGCCTCCAGGTTGCGATAGGCGAAGTAGCACTCCCAGTAGGACTGCTCGGTGTCGCTAACGAGGTTGCGGACGCCCGCCTCGAAGTCGGCCAGCGAGATGTCGGCGTTGATCCGCGCCAGGAGCACGCCCCGGAACAGCGGCCGGCCGTAGAGGTTGTCGAACGGGTCGGGACCGGCGATGCGGTTGTAGGTCACGCCCGCCCCTTGGAGGAGCGGCTGGTTGAACGTGAAGTCGTAGTTCGTCGTGAAGGTCGACGGCACCAGGATTATTCGTTTGGTCGGATCGGTCGGATCCGGAATGCCCTGCCGGATCGGCGAGTTGTTGTTGTCGTAGAGCGTGGTGTTGGCGAAGCCGAACGTGGCACCGGTGGCGGTCCGCTTCTGGAGGCTCGTCGTCAGGTTGCCCGTGTCGCCGAGAAACTGCTGTTGGAAGATGAGCGTGCCGACGCCGCCGACGTTCTGCGGGCGATTCTGTCGCTCCCACGTCAGCGAGCTGGAGAGCTGGGCGTCGAAAAAGGCCAGGGCGCTTTCGACGCCGCGGAACGGGTCGGTCTCGGCGATCGCCGGGTCGTAGATGCTCGGCGTGGCCTGGGGGCTGGTGAGCAGCGACACGGCGGGCTCGCCGGTCTGCGGACGCGGGCCGCCGAAGCTCTGGAACCGGCCGCCGAGATTGCGGAGCACCTTGCCGTTCTCCAGGGCGATCCGGATCGCCTCCTCGAGCGACAGCTCCCAGACCTGGTCGAATCGCGCGTTGGAGAGCGTCAGCGGCTCCGTCGTGCCGGCAGCCTCGTCGAGCGGCTGCTCGCAGCTGTCGGGGTATTCGATCTTCTGGATCGCCCCGACGTAGTGCGACAGGTCGCCGTCCTCGAAGAAGTAGAACGGCTGCCGCGGCGCGCATCCGCCGGCGAGCAGCGAGATGCTCGTCAGGGCTACCCAGAGCTGTCGGGCGATTCGCGGCACGGGGGCATCCGCCGGAAGGTGTGTTCGCTCGGCCAAAAGCACCGTCGCTGCGCCCAAGGGGACCGGCCGCACGAACGTGCAGCCCATCCCGGCACGGTGCCCCCCGACTCCGTACCCGCAATGCATGCGCCGAGGCGCAGCGACGGCTCCGGAGATATCGACACACCGGCCCGCAAACTTGGAAGAACCGACAGACTCGCCCCATTCGGCACGGTCGAAGCGGCCTACCTGGAGGTCTGGGAAGCCTGGGTTGGCCAGCCCGGCGACGCATCGCTCCGGACCTGCCCATCTTCCTGCCACACGAACCGGGCCGAGCAGCCGGGTTCCTCCGCGATCACCCGCCGCGCCCGAGCGGGGCCCAGGACGCTGGCGGCGGTCGCCAGCGCATCGGCCGTCGTGCAGTCCCGGGCCAGCACCGTGACGGCCGCCGGTCCCGCCACGCCGAGCCCCGTCCGCGGATCGACGATGTGGCTGTAACGCCGGCCGGCGATCTCGACCGCCTGGAAGGCGTCGCCCGACGTGGTCACCGCCTGATGGACCAGGATCAGCCGCTCGCCCGCGTCGCCATCGGGCCGGGCAGCCCGCAAGGGCGCGATGGCGATGCTCCAGCCGGGGCTGCCGGGAGGGGGGCCCGAGACACCTATGTCGCCCGAGGCGTCGACCATCGCGGCCGCGATCCCGTGGCGACCGATCACCTCCAGCGCCCGATCCACCGCGTAGCCCATGCCGATGCCCCCCAGATCGAGCCGCATGCCCGGACGCTCCAGCGACACGGCCCGCGCCGCAGGATGGAGCCGCAGCGATTCCGGGCCCACGGCCTGCCGGGCCGCGGCGAGCCGTTCTGCTGAGGGCAGCCGTCCGGCGCGGCGGGCCTGCCGCCACAGGCTCGTCAGCGGCCCCACCGTGGGGTCGAAGGCGGCGTCGGTGGCGTCGCGGATCTCGACCGCCCGGGAGAGAACCCGCCAGAGATCCTCGCCCACCTCCACAGGCTCCAGAGTCGGCGCCAGGGCCGACAGCCTCGAGAGCTCGCTCGCGGGCTCGTAGTCGGAGAGGATGCGCTCCAGCCTTTCCACCTCGGAGAAACCGGCGGCGATCGCCGCCGCCGCCACGTCGGCGGCCGGGCCGCAGACGGTGATCGTCCAGGGCACGCCCATGAGCCGCCTGGTCTCCGCGTAGCGGCCGGGCTCGGCCGCGACAGCGGACGGCCCCGGGCACGCCCAGCCAGATACCCAGACCGACACCCAGACCGACACCCAGACCGACACCCAGACCGCCAGAAGCCCCACGGTACGGAGGCCCGCCCGGAGGCCGGCCGGGGCTGCCTCCGCCGGCGGCGCGCGATAGAATTCCATCGTCATGACCACCGCCTCAGTCTCTCCGCCCGTCGCGATCACGTTCGACTGCACGCCGCTGCGGACCGTGCGGTCGATCAGCGTGCCGCTCGACGCCTCGCCCGCCTACCGCAGCCGCCTCGAGCGGCTCCAGCAGGCCGTGAGCCGCCACGGCACCCGCAACACCTATTATCTCACGAACGGCTCCTGCACGTTCCAGTTCACGAACGACCCCACCCAGGGCTGGGTGCGATTCGCGGTCGAGGGCACCATCCTCACCGACGACGCAGACTCCCGCACCGTCGGCAGCGAGCTCACGGTCAGGCTCGACCGCGAAACCTGCGACTGGCTGACGCAGCCCGCGGTGCAGTGGCTCACGCTGTCGGTGAAGCACGCCATGGAGGCGGAGTTCGACCGCTACATCTCCGCCGGCGACCTGGCCCGCACGCAGGAGCGGATCGATCGCGAGCAGGCCGCCTGTGACGCGGGCGGCGGCTTTCTCGGCATGAACCTGTAGCGGCCCGGCACTCCCCTGCCGTCACCCGCCGGATGGCCGGCGGCCGCCCCCACTCAGGCCGACGCGGGAGGCTCCCGCCGCCGCACCTCGAGCAGCACGCTCTCGTTGTCGCTGCCACGGATCGGCCAGGCGGCGATCCGGCGCACGGTGACCTTCTTGACGAGCCCCCGGTGCCGGGCCTCGCCCTTCTCCTCCTCCCACCGCGGCCCCTTGATCACGAGCATCCGGCCGTACCGCTCGGCCAGCGGCTCGAACCAGCCGAGGAGCTTCAGCAGGGGCGCGACCGCCCGCACCACGAGCACGTCGAACCGGCCCCGCGGCCCCGCATCCGCTGCCGCCACGACCAGCGGCTGCGCCGCCGATTCGTGCACCGGGATCGTTAGGCCGATCTCCCCGACGATCGCCCGCACGGCGCGGGCCCGCTTGGCGACGCTGTCGCACAGCTCCGCGCGGAGGTCGGGCCGCAGGATCGCCAGCGGCACGCCAGGCACGCCGCCGCCTGTGCCGACGTCGAGGATGTGCTCTCCGGCAGCCAGGTGCGGCGCGATCGCCACGGCGTCGGCCACGTCCCGGGAGACGAACTTCTCCACGTCGGTGTGCCGCGTCAGGTTCAGCCGCTCGTTCCACCCCCAGAGGCTGGCCGCATACGCGGCCAGCCCCGCCACGGCCTGCGGCGGCACGGACAGTCCGAGCCGATCGCATTCTTCGGCGATCGATCGGCCCAGGCTCTCACGCGACGCTTCCGGCTGGCTCACTTGATGAACAGCATCTCGCGGTAGGTCGGCAGCGGCCACAGATCGTCGGGGAGAATGACCTCGATCTGATCGGCCGTCTCCCGCAAGGAGACCATCGCAGGGATCACGTCGTCGTGGAAGTGCTTCACCTCGGCTCGCAGGTCGCCGCCGCCATGGTGGCCGAGCGCCTTCTCGAGCGCCTCGATCCGCTGCTCGATCGCGCCGACGAGCTTGGTGAGCTTATCCAGCGTGCCCACGTGCGGCGGCTGGCCGAGACCCTTGAGCTTGGTGGCGATGTCGACGAGCTCGCCCTGGTAGCGGTAGCCGGCCGGCAGGATCATCGTCTTGGCGATCTGCAGGGCCGCTTGGCCCTCGGTGTTGATGTCCTTGCAGTACCGCTCCATGTAGATGTCGTAGCGGCTGCGGACCTCGCGCTCCGAGAGCACGCCGTACTTCTCGAAGAGCGCGATGTTCTTCGGCGCGACCAGCACGTCGAGGGCCTCGGGCGTGGCCTTGAGGTTCGGCAGCCCGCGCTTCTTGGCCTCCGCGTGCCACTCCTCGGAGTAGCCGTTGCCGTTGAAGATCACCGCCTTGTGCTCCGAGATGATCTTCTGCAGGAGCTTCTCCACGGCACCGGCGAGCTTCCCGGTGTCGCCGCCGGTCGCCTTCTCGAGCTCCGTGGCGATGTAGTCGAGGCTCTCCGCCATGATGGTGTTGAGCGCGACGAGCGGCCCGGCGATCGACTGGCTCGAGCCGACGGCGCGGAACTCGAACTTGTTGCCGGTGAAGGCGAAGGGGCTGGTGCGATTGCGGTCGCCCGCGTGCTTGGGCAGCGGGGGCAGCGTGTCGACGCCGACGGTCAGCGTGCCGGTCGACTTGGAGCTCGTGGCCTTCCCCTTCTCGATCTGCTCGAAGACGTCGGCGAGCTGGTCGCCGAGGAAGATCGAGATGATCGCCGGCGGGGCCTCGTTGGCGCCGAGCCGGTGGTCGTTGCCGCTGGCGGCGACGACGGCACGGAGCAGGTCGCCGTGCAGATGGACGGCCCGGATCACCGCCGCGCAGAACACGAGGAACTGCATGTTGGCATGGGGCGTCTCGCCCGGCTCGAGCAGGTTGCCGAGCCTGCAGCCGATCGACCAGTTGACGTGCTTGCCGGAGCCGTTGATGCCGGCGAACGGCTTCTCGTGCAGCAGGCAGGCCATGCCGTACTTCTGCGCCACACGCGTCAGCGTCTGCATGATGGTCTGCTGGTGGTCGGTGGCGATGTTGGCGTTTTCATAGATCGGCGCGATCTCGTACTGGCTCGGAGCCACCTCGTTGTGCCGCGTCTTCACCGGCACGCCCAGCTTGAACAGCTCACGTTCCCCCTCGAGCATGCAGGCCAGCACCCGCTCGGGGATGGCGCCGAAGTACTGATCCTCGAACTCCTGCCCCTTCGGGGGCTTGGCACCGAAGAGCGTGCGGCCCGTGACCACGAGGTCCGGGCGGGCGAAGAAGAAGTTGCGATCGATGAGGAAATATTCCTGCTCGGGGCCGGCCGACGCGGCGACCTGGCCGATGTCCTTATGGCCGAACAGCGACAGCACGCGGCGGGCCTGCTTGTCGACCGCCTGCATCGACCGCAGCAGCGGGGTCTTCTTGTCGAGCGCCTCGCCGGTCCAGGAGCAGAACGCCGTGGGGATGCAGAGGGTCGTGCCGTTGGGGTTGTCGAGGATGTAGGCGGGGCTCGTCGGATCCCAGGCGGTGTAGCCGCGGGCCTCGAACGTCGCCCGCAGGCCGCCCGACGGGAAGCTCGAGGCGTCGGGCTCGCCCTGGATCAATTCCTTCCCGGAAAACTCGGCCATCGCGTTGCCGTCGCCGGTCGGCGTGAGGAAGCTGTCGTGCTTCTCGGCGGTGATGCCCGTCAGCGGATAGAAGACGTGGGCGTAGTGCGTGGCACCCTTCTCGATCGCCCAGTCCTTCATGGCCAGCGCGACCGCGTCGGCGATGCCCGGGTCGAGCGGCTTGCCCTGCTTGATCGTGGCCTGCAGCGCCTTGTAGACGCTCTTCGGCAGCCGGTCCTTCATCACCGAGTCGCCGAAGACGTTGGCGCCGAAGATCTCGCTCGTGGGCGTCTCGCGGAAGTTCCAGGCCTGCCCGTTCGACTTGTAGGTGTTGATCGCGGTGATGGCGTTGGCGCGGGCACTGGTCATGGCGAGGTCCTTCTTCTTTCTTGTGCAGAGGGCTTCGTGTGGAGAGGGTGGGCGGCCGCCGCGGGCGCGCACCGGAATGACGAAAAAGCAGACGCCCCCGGGCCGCCGCCAGAAGAAGAAACCACGGCCCGCCGGGCTTCCAGGAACCAGCCGCAGACTAGCGGCGCGACCTTGCCAGTTCAAGTAGCCCGGCCGGGCGCACAGGCCCTCCCGCGACCACGCGCACCGGCAGCCGGCGGCCGCCGCCGCGACTACCTGGCGACCGTCGACCGGCTCGCCGGCTTGGCCGCCGGGCGGACTGCCGTCGACCGACGGGCGACATCGAGCGCCGCGTCGAGGAAGGCGTCTTCGGCCTGGGCCACGAAGCCGCCGTCCGCGGGCCGAGCGACGGTCTGCACCTTCAGATCGGGCTCGACGCCCACGCGGCTGTAGGGCAGGCCCTTCGGCGAGAAGAACTTCGCCGTCGTCAGCCGCAGGCCGACGCCGGCCACCTCCAGCGGGAAGATGCCCTGGATCGAGCCCTTGCCGTAGCTGCGGGCGCCCACGATCGTGGCCCGGCCGTGATCCCGCATGGCTCCCGCGAAAATCTCGCTGGAGCTCGCCGATTCGCCGTCGATCACCACCACCAGCGGCATCCGCCAGGTGCCGGGACGGCTGGCCGAGTAGTTGAAGTCCTCCTCCGGGCTGCGGCCCCGGGTGGCGACGACCAGTCCGCGCTCCAGGAAGAGGTCGGCCGCATCCACCGCGGCCGAGAGCAGCCCGCCGGGATTGCCCCGCAGGTCGATGACGAGCGACCGCATGCCTGCCATGTCGAGCCGCCGCAACGATGCTTCCAGGTCCGCAGCCGTGGTCTTCTGGAAGGAGCTGATCTTCAGGTAGCCGACGCCCGCAGCCGGGTCGAGCAGCCGCACGCCCTCCACGCTCGGCACCTCGACATGCTCCCGCCGCACCGTCACGGCCCGCGCCGGGGCCGGTGCCCGCAGGATCGCCAGGGTCACGAGCGATCCCTCGGGGCCCTGGAGCAGCTGGGCGGCCTCGTCGACGTTCATGCCGCCGATCGGGCGGCCGCCGACGGCCACCAGATGGTCGCCTGCCCGGATGCCCGCCCGGTCGGCCGGGCTCGCCGGAATCACGTGCACCACGAGCAGCCCGTCCTCGGCGCTCTTCAGCTCGACCCCGAGCCCCACGAAATTCCCCTCGATCTGGGCGTACAGATCGTCGAGCTGTCCGTTGGTGAGGAAGGCCGAATACTCATCGAGGCTGCCGACGGCGGCGGCTGTCATCTCCATGAGCGTCACGGCGGGCGGAATCCCCAGCGACGCGTGGCCGGCCCGGGCCACCCACGCCGCCAGCGTCTCGGCCTCGACCTGCGACGTCACCGTGCGGCCCGCGGTGATCCGCGCGACCTGGTCGCGGTAGAGCGCCCGGCGGTCGGCCGTGGCCTCGGTGACATAGAGCGACGCGAATGCCGGGTCGTCGATCGCGACGTCCATCGCCAGGCAGCCACGGGCGACGAGGCGGGCGTACTGCGGGGCCTCGACGTGATGGGACGAGATCCGCGCGAGCACCTCGGCGTAGAGCCGGCGGGCGTCGGTCTCGGCGAGCTTCGCGAGCTGCTCGCGGAAGGCGCGCTCGCAGTGCCGCCTGCCGAGATCGCAGTGGATCTTGGCGAGGTCGTAGCGGTGCTGCACCTCCGGAACGAGCGTGCCCTTGCGGGCGGCGGTCTCGCAGATGGCGACGACGTCCGACCACCGGCGCTCGCTCGCCAGCTGCGACGACCGGGCGAGGAGGTCGTCCTGCGCGGGCAGGTCGTGCGGGATCTGCCGGATCTGCGGGACGTTCTCGGCGGCGACCGCCGGCAGCGGCCCGGCGAAGCAGGCCAGCGCGAGGCACGCCGCCCTGAAGAGAGACACCCGGGCCAGTGAGCGGAAACACAGCGGCCAGAGCCGCTGACTGCCGCACGCCGAGGGAAGGGCGACGATCACTGGGTGCAATCCGTTCGCGAATGCCGCATCCCGTGGCGGCAGGCATGCGGTCGCTCCGTTGACCGCTCGCGATTATGGAACACGTTCAGACCGCGGTCAAAAATTCCGGGGCCCGTCGGGCACGCTTTTCTCCAGGCTCCGCGGCGGCGCCACGAAAAGTCGTGCACAGCCGTCATCACCGGTCGGTCCACGCCTTTCCCGCGACACCTTGGTACTATTGAAAGCAGGCTCGAGGAGGGCACAGGACTCACATGACCCGCACGCCCGATCCAGTCGGCAAACTCGCCGTCAAGCAGCCCGTCACGGCGGGCGATGGGGCTGCTGCGACTGCGGACGCGCGGCCGGGTTCTGCCCCGGACGCGCAGGTCACGCTGGTGCTGCTCGACCGCGTTCGGCAGGGTGACAACGCGGCGATCGAAGGACTGCTGGCACGGCACCGCGCCGCCATCCGCAGGATGATCGACCGCCGCATGGACCGCGTCGTGCAGCGGCGGGTCGATGCCAGTGACATCGTGCAGGACGTGCTCATCGAGGCCAATCGCCGCCTGGCCGACTACCTCGCCAATCCGACCATGCCGTTCCAGCTGTGGCTGCGGTCCATGGCGCGGGACCGGCTCATCGACGCCCACCGCCGTCACCGCGTGGCGTCGACCCGCAGCCTCGACCGCGAAGTGTCGCTGAACCTGCCGGCGGGGCAGGACCATTCCCAGGCCGACCTCATCGGCCAGCTCCCCGGCCGGGAGCTGACGCCGGCCGCGGCAGCCACCTGGAACGAGCTGGAGCGGCGGTTCGCCGCTGCGGTGGAAGAGCTCGAGCCGGATGATCGCCAGATCGTGCTCCTGCGACATTTCGAGCACCTCTCGACTGCGGAGGCGGCCGAGACGCTCGGCCTGTCGAAGCCGGCCACCGGCATGCGGTACCTGCGGGCCATGAGGCGGCTGCGGGTGCTGCTCGACGGCGGATTCGACCCGCAGGCGAAACCCTCCCCGCAGGGCACCTGATTCCAGAGGTCGCGGCGGACTCCCAGCCCGGTCCAACCGCCCTAACATTCCCGGAAAGGTCCGGAATGATTCCCGCCACGAGATCCCGTCACCGTGCCGTCGACGCGCCGCTTGCCGCGGCCGATGAGGAGCTGTTGGCGGAGCTGATCGACGAGCTCTCCGAGCAGCGGGGCGCAACGGCCCTGGCCCGGCTCGAGGCGCTCGCGGCCGCCCATCCGCGTCTGGCCGGACAGCTCCGCGAGCTGTTCGCGACGGTCATGGTGACCGACGCGGTCGCGGAGCAGTCGACGATCTTCTTTGGCGACGATCCGGGCCACGCGAACGGCGACGTCGAGCCGCAGGCCGTGGCTGCGCCGGGCACGGGGCAGATGCCCGTCGCGTCGTTCGTGCCGGGGGCCATGTCGCTGCCAGCGTCGTTCGGCGACTACGAACTGCTCGAGGAGATCGGCCGCGGCGGCATGGGCGTGGTCTACCGGGCCACGCAGCGCAGCCTGGGCCGCAGCGTGGCGCTCAAGATGCTCCTGCGGCGCGACCTGGCCACGCCCGCCGACCTCGCGCGATTCCGCAGCGAGGCGGAGGCCGCGGCACAGCTCGACCATCCGGGCATCGTGTCGATCTTCGAGGTCGGCGAGTGTGACGGCCACCCCTTCTACAGCATGCAGCTCGTCGAGGGGACGACGCTCGCCAAGCGGCTCCTGCTCGGCCCGCTGCCGGCCCGCGAGGCGGCGGCCCTGCTAGCGAAGGTGGCCGACGCGGTGCAGGCGGCGCATCAGCGCGGCGTGCTCCACCGTGACCTCAAGCCCTCGAACATCCTCATCGACACCGTCGGCGAGCCGCACGTCTCCGACTTCGGCCTCGCGAAGCGGCTCGAGGCGGAGGAGTCGGTCACGCACACCGGCGCGATCCTGGGCACGCCCTGCTACATGTCGCCCGAGCAGGCGGCCGGGAGCCGCGGCGACGTCGGGCCGACGAGCGACGTCTGGAGCCTGGGCGCGATCCTGTATCAGATGCTCACGGGTCGCTCTCCGTTCCAGGGCGCGAGCCCCATGGACACGCTCCTGGCCGTGCTCGAGTCGGACCCCCCCGAGCCGCGGTCGATCGACCGCCAGCTGGACCGCGACCTCGAGATGATCGCGCTGAAGACGCTGCAGAAGCCGCAGGACCTCCGCTATCAGTCGGCCGCCGACCTGGCCGCCGACCTGCGGCGTTTCCTCGCCGGCGAGCCGGTGGCGGCCCGCCGTGGCGGTTTCGCAGATGTCGTCTCGCGGATCTTCCGCGAGACGCACCACGCCGTCGTGCTGGAGAACTGGGGCCTGTTGTGGATGTGGCACTCGGTGGTGGTGCTCGCCCTGTCGGTCACGACCGACGTGCTCTCCTGGCAGGGCATCACATCGCGCTGGCCGTACTTCGTTCTCTGGGCGGGTGGGCTGGCCCTGTGGGCGCCGATCTTCTGGGCGCTGCGGCACCGCACCGGGCCGGTGACGGCCGTGGAGCGGCAGATCGCGCACATCTGGGGGGGCAGCGTGATCGCCAGCGTGATGCTCTTCTGGGTCGAGGGCCTGCTCGGCCTGCCGGTGCTCACACTCTCGCCGGTGCTCCCGCTCTTCGCGGGCCTCGTGTTCTTCGCGAAGGCGGGCACCCTCTCGGGCGCCTTCTACGTGCAGGCCGCGGTGCTCTTCGCCACCTCTCTGGTGATGTGCGTCACGGGCCACTACGCGCACATCATCTTCGGCGTCGTCAGCGCCGCCTGCTTCTTCGTGCCGGGCCTGAAGTACTTCCGGCAGCGGTCGCGGGGCTAGGGCGCATGTGCGTGGCGTGAAACACCGGCTCGGGCCCCTCAGCCCACGAACCAGGTCGCCAGCCAGTAGAGGCAGCCCGACAGCGCCATCGCCACGGGGAGCGTGAGGATCCAGGCCAGGGCGATCTCGCGGACCGTTTCCGCCTGGATGCCCGACTTGTTGGCCCACATCGTGCCCGCGACGCCGCTGGAGAGCACGTGCGTCGTGCTCACGGGCATCCCGAGCGAGTCGGCCATGCCGATCGTCGTCGCGGCGACCAGTTCGGCCGCGGCCCCCTGGGCGTAGGTGAGGTGCGTCTTGCCGATCTTCTCCCCGACCGTGACCACGATCCGCTCCCAGCCGAACATCGTGCCGATGCCGAGGCACAATGCCACGCCCAGCACGACCCACTCCGGCACGTATTCCACCGGCCGGGCGAGCTCGCCGGCGAGGCTCTTGAGCACGCGGCGACGATCCTCCGCGAGCCTATCGCCGAACTGCCGCAGGAGCGTCCGCACCGAGGCGCCCAGCTCCACGAGCTGCGTCCGCACCTTCCAGCGGTCGTCGGGATGCAGTTCGTGGAAGCTCGCGCGGCCGTCGAGGCTCTCGATCACCTCCCGAGCCAGCGGCAGCGGATCGAGCGTCGCGAGCACGACATCGTTGCCGGGGTAGGGATCGAGCACGTCGTCCACGAGCGATGATTCGACCACCCCGGCGGCCGCCACGCCTTCGGTGCGGGCGAGACGCTCCACCCGGCTGTCGGCGAGGTGCTGCTCCTTGAGCGCGTCCATCATCGCGGCCAGCTGCGGCTCGGTCAGCTCCGCCTCCAGCTGCCGGGCCGCCGCGACCGTGGCCGACAGGTCGGCGGCGGGCGCGCGCATGTTGAGGGCGAACCCTGCCGGCACGATCCCGATGAGGACGAGCATGATCAAGCCCATTCCCTTCTGGCCGTCGTTGGAGCCATGCGCGAAACTCACACCGGTGCAGGTGCCGATGAGCAGCGCCCGGATCCACCAGGGGGGCGGGCGGTCGCCCTGCGGCGGCTCGTAGAGCTCCTTGGCGGGGATGAGCTTCCTGCAGAGCAGCAAGAGCGCCGCTGCCAGGCCGAAGCCGATCGCCGGCGAGATGAGCAGCGCCATGCCGACCTCCGACGCCTTGTGCCAGTTGATCCCCTGGAAGACAGAGCCGTGCTCCATCCAGGCGTTCATCATGCCCACCCCCATGATCGAGCCGATCAGCGAATGCGAGCTCGACGCGGGCAGGCCCCGGTACCAGGTGGCGAAGTTCCAGATGATCGCCGCGCCGAGCAGCGAGAGCACCATCGCCATGCCCCGGCCGGACTGGATGTTGACCAGCAGGTCCACCGGCAGGAGATGGACGATGCTGAAGGCCACGCCGATGCCGCCGGCGTGGACACCGATGAAGTTCCACAGGCCCGACCAGATGACGGCGGCCGTCGGCCGCAGCGACTTCGTGTAGATGACGGTGGCGACGGCGTTGGCGGTATCGTGGAAGCCGTTGATCACCTCGAAGCCGAATGCGATCGCCAGGGCGATCATGAGCAGGAACAGCCGCCCCGTGCCCAGCGTGTTGAGGGCCTCGATGACTTCCATGCCTGCCGCCTTTCGCGTTCGCCGCCCGCCTTCCCGGCGGTGACACAGCCTCGCACCTGCTGAAGCTACGGGCGGATACCGGCCTCCACAAGCCGCGGCATGGCTCCCGCACGAAATTCTCACATGGGGCCGCACGGCTCGGGCCGCCGCCGCAGGGTGCCATGTTCCGCGGAGACGATAGTTCCCCGCGCAGGCGATATGCTGACGGGCCGAGGTCCGTCCTCCCACGCCGCCACCCGCGCCGGCCGCGGAGCGACAAGGCTGCAGCATGCGGGCCTGACGCCGCGACATTCCCCGGAGACTCCACGCAGATGGCGGGCTTCCCGGATCTTCCCGATTTCGCAGACGACGACGACGGGGAGGACGGCCCGCACGAACGGCTGTTTTCGCACGACCACGACGGCGAGGCCGAGGACGTCGGCGGCGCCCGCCCCGTTTCCATGGAAGAACTGCGCGACCACGCCCTGCGGTTCTTCGGCGAGACGATGCGGCGGCGCTCCGGCAAGGGCATTCCCTTGCCGCCGCCCGAGGAAACGCACACCTATCTGACGCTCGAGGAACTCCAGTCGATCGTCCGCGAGCACGGCCGCCGGGCGGACGGTGGCACGGTCATCGGTGGCGACACCCGGGAGGAAGCGCAGCAGAAACTGCAGGAATTGTTGTCCGCGATCCAGTCGCGGATCCTTTCCAACATTCTGCGCGAGGCGGTACGGCGTGGGATGCTGGCCTGCGATTTCGATCCCGAGACCAACGACTTCTCATTCAGCGTGACGGACGAGGGCCGGGAGCGGTTCTGCAAGGAGGAGGAAGGGGACGACGACGAGCCCGTCGACCCCTGAGCGGCGACGCGCACCCTCCGAAAAAAAGGGGGAGGGGGGCGGGGATGCCGCACCATCGACGCCCCGGGGCGCGGCCCGACGGTACGGCCTGATTCCGGGCCTGGAACGGCCGACCGAACACAGCGGCCACGAGCCGCGTACGGAGAGGGAAACTCGCGTGGAGGAGATGCAGCGTGCCGCGTGGTGATCGATTGCGGGTCGAGCGCAGGCTGGCCGGGTCGGCTGTGGTCTACATGCACCACGGCATCGACGTCGGTGACGGCACCGTCGTGCATGCGCGGCCCGACGACTTCCGCCGGCCGCTGGCGGGCGGATGCGTCGAGCGCACGAGCTTCGCCGAGTTCGCCGCCGGCGGCGCGGTGCTCGTCACCACGGAGCCGGCCGCCCGCTACTCGCCCGACGAGATCGTCGCGCGGGCGGTCGAGCACGTCGGCCGGCCGGGCTACTGCCCCATGGTCGACAACTGCGAGCACTTCGCCACCTGGTGCGCCACCGGCGACCGGAAGAGCCGGCAGGTCGACATCGTGATGGGACGGGTCACCGCCGCTGCGTCGCGGGCCGCGGCGGCCGTCTCGGCGCGGGCGGCCGCCGGCACAGCCGAACGGATCGCCGTCCGCACGGCGCTTGGCACCACCGTTCGCGTCGGCCTCAAGACGATGCTCCCGGCAGTGATCGTCGGCGAGGCGGCGGCGCTGGCCGCGGAATGGACGGCACACCAGCGAGGCGTGAGCGAAAGGCACAGTCGCCAGGCGGGCGAGGCGGCCGGCCTGGCGGCGACGAGCCTCGCCTTCGCCGCCGGCGCCGTCGCCGCGGGCCCCGTCGGGATCACCGCCGCAGCGCTCGCGGGGGCCACTGTGTGGCTCGGCGGCTCCGTGGCCACGGCGGCAGCCACCGGCATGGCGCGCCGGCTCGCCCGTGGCTAGCCCGCCCCGGGCAGACGTCGCCCTGCTCGCCGAGCACTGCTACGCTGCCGCGACTGCCGCTGCCCACGACTGGTATCTGTACAACATCCTCCACGACGACGCGCTCTTGACGGCGGCGCTCGAGCGGCATGGGCTGTCGACGGTCCGCGTCGACTGGGCCCGCGACGACGTCGACTGGTCGGCGTTCCGCTGCGCCGTCTTTCGCACCACGTTGGACTCCTACGACCGGCTCGATGGTTCACCGCCTGGCTCGGCAGCGTCGAGCGGCTGACGCGACTGTGCAATCCGGCGGCAATGGTCCGCTGGAACCTCGACAAGCACCACCTGCACGACCTCGCCGCCCGGGGCGTGGCCGTCGTGCCCTCGCATTTTTGGAATGCGGCCGGCGCGTGTCGCTCCACGACCTGCTCGACGACACCGGCTGGCGGCAGGCCGTCGTCAAGCCGTGCGTCTCGGGGGGGGCGCACGGCACACCCTCCGGGTGCAGGATGATCACGCGGGAGGCCTGACGCGACACGGCCTGACGCGACACGGCCCGCGCACCCCGCGGCCTACGGCGCACCGGCCGCCGTCGCGTTGTCCCCGGCGAGCCGGCGGCGAATCCGTTCGACGGTGCGGCGGGAATATTCCTCGCTCTTGTCGAACTCGAGGGCGGCGACGTCCTTCCACAAGGGCTGGGCCGCAGCGCCCACACCGTCGATCGTGACGAGCGCCGCCATCCGTACCTCGGGCTCTGCGGACCGCATCTCCGCGGCGAGACCGTCGAGCGCGGCGGCGCGACTGGCAGCGGCGCCGCTGCGCAGCAGCCACCCGGCGGCGGCGACACGGACGGCGGGCTCCGGATCGGCGAGCAGGGCCGCCAGGGGCTCCGCTGCCGACCCGCCCGCGTCGCCGGCCCGAACCGCCGCCCAGCCTGTGCCGCACGCGGCCCAATAGCGGACGGCCGGCTCCCGATCCGCACGCCCTGCCGCGAACGACTCGGCGGAATGGCCCTCGGCGACCTCCCACGCAGCGGCGAGGATCGCGTCGTAGCGGGCCAGCGCGGCGGCATCGGCGGCCGCGTCGCCCGGATGGAAGATCGCCCACTCGCTGCCCGCCCGTGCCGCCTCGCGGCGGAGGATCGGCTCCGGCAGGATGCCGGTGTCGCGGGTGGTCCGCATCCACGACCGCAGCGACTCCCGCAGCCGCAGGAGGTCGGACTGTGCCGCCGCGTGAGCGGCGAGGTCGCGAAGCTCATGCGGGTCGGCGGCCGTGTCGTAGAGCTCCTCGGCCGGCCGGCTCGGGCGTGAAAACCAGGCGGCGCCCGCCGGCAGCGTGCCGGCCTGCCGCGCCGCCCGCAGCGCGCCGGTGATCGGCACGCCGTCGGCATATTCGGGCAGGTCGTCGCCGGCGATCCAGGGCAGGAAGTTGCGGACGTAGCGCCTCCGGGCGTCGCGGACGGTGCGGCCGAATCCCGGCGCCGCATCCATCCGGTCGCGGGCCCCCACGACGACGTCGCGAACGACCGCATGACTCCCGAGAAAGCTCTTTCCCTCCATCCACCCGGGAATCGCGGCGCCGGCCAGATCGAGCACCGTCGGCCCGAGGTCCATGAGGCTCACGAGCGTGGCGCTGGCGCCTCGGGCCGGACCGCCGCCGGGCAGCGTCGCGGAGCCGAACCGCGGCGGCACGTGCACGAGGAGGGGCACCCGCAGGCCGTGCTCGGTGAGCGACCGCTTGCCGTGCGGGATGCCCTCGCCGTGGTCGCCCCAGAAGAACACGATCGTGTCGTCGGCGAGCCCGTCGGCGGCGAGCTCGTCGAGCACCCGGCCGACGTCGACGTCGAGGGCGGCGGCGAGTTCCTGCCGGGCAGCCAGCGACTCGCGGACCACCGGCGTGTCGGGATAGTAGGGGGGCACGCGGACGCCGTCGGCACCGCGGCGGGCCTCCGCGGGCAGCTGCCGCCGCGGCTCCGCGGCCGTGTCGCCAAAGAGGCCGCTCTCGTGCGTGACGGTGAAGTTGAAGACGGCGAAGAAGGGCTGCGCCTTGTCGGGCCGCATCCGCCAGTGGGCCTTCCCGCTCGACTCGTGCCAGCCGGCGTCGAAAGAGCGTGCGAAGTTGTAGTCGGTCTTCACGTTGTTGGTGCAGTAGTAGCCCGCGTCGCGGAGCAGCCGCGGCAGCCCGACGACGAACGGCGGCGGCGTCGCCCGGCACCGCATCGGCAGGCTGCCGAGCGTGGTGGGCATCACGCCGGTGATGATCGCGCTGCGGGAGGGCGCGCACACCGGCGCTGCGGAGAAGGCCGCGTCGAAACGCAGGCCGCCGCGGGCCAGCGCGTCGAGCCGCGGCGTGTGGGCCGGCCCGCCGTAGCAGCCGAGCGTGTCGGCGGAGAGATCCTCGGCGGAGATCCAGAGGATGTTGGGCGGCCGGTCGGCCCCGGCGGCCAGCGCCGGCAGGCAGGCGAGCGCCACGGCGACCAGCCGACGCGCGAACAGACGAGCCGATGCCGATGCCCCGCCAGCCTGCCACCCGCGCACGTTGCCCTCGCTTTCGCCGGCAGCCGCCCCGCCTGCCGCCCTCAGCCTACCCCTCAGCTGCGGCCGTGATAATCGGAGAGATTCCCCGGGTTCCACGACACCCGCAGCGCATTGACCACGGCCACCACGTCGATCGCCTCCTGCACGAGCGCCCCGATGGCAGGCGGCAGGAACCCGGCCGCCGCGAAGCCCATGCCGATCAGGCTGGCCGCCATGCCGCCGACGGCGCTCTGCAGCGCGATCGACCGCAGCCGACGGCCGATGTGCAGGAGTTCATCGACCCGCTCGAGCGCCGTGTCCATGACGATCGCGCCCGCTGCCTCGCTCGTCACGTCGCTGGCGGTGCCCATCGCGATGCCCACCGTGGCGGCGGCCAGGGCCGGCGCGTCGTTGATCCCGTCGCCCACGAACAAGGTCGGCGCCTCGGCGGTCGCCTGCTCCACCAGCTTCAGCTTGCCCTCGGGCTGGATGCCGGCGTGCACCTCGGTGATGCCGACCAGGTCGGCGAGCCACTTGACCTCGCTCTCGCGGTCGCCCGACACGAGCATCACGCGGGAGAGGCCGTGCGCGGGCTTCAAGTGGCTGACGAACGGCCGGCCGTCCGCCCGCGGTGAGTCGCGGAAGCGGAGCACCGCCTCGGTCTTCCCGTCCACGACGACGATGCACTCGAGCCCGCCGGCCACCGGGGGCAGCAGCGCCACGCCGGCCGCGTCGACACCCGGGAGCTTCTGTCGGCTGGTGATCACCACGTCGCACGCCCGCTCGACACCGTTGACGTGCTTGACCTGGCCGACGAGTCCCTGGCCCGGCTTCTCCGCCAGCGCCTCGACCTCGAGGAGGCTGATCGATCGCTTGGCCGCGGCCTCCACCACGGCGGCCGAGAGCGGATGCTTCGAGTAGGTCTCCAGGCTGGCCGCCAGGGCGAGCACGTCGGCCTCGGGTCGCGAGCCGAGCAGCACGACGTCGGTGAGGCTCGGCTCGCCGTATGTGAGCGTGCCCGTCTTGTCGAAGATCGCGGTGCGGCAGGTGTCGAGCCGCTCGAGGATCGCGGGATCGCGGATCACGATCCCGCGCTTCGCCGCCAGCGACACCGCGCCGATGATCGCCACCGGGATCGCGATCAGGAGCGGGCAGGGGGTGGCCACGACGAGTACGGCCAGGAAGCGGGTGGCGCTGCCGCTCCAGTACCAGGCCGCCAGTGCGATCGCGACGGCCAGCGGTGTGTAGAAGGCGCCGAGCGAGTCGGCCAGGCGGCGCAGTTGCGGCCGCTGCTGCTCGCTGGCCCGCAGGACGTCCATGATCTTGGCGTAGCGGCTGTCGCCGGCGAGCCGCTCCGTGCGGATCTCGAGCGCGGCCTGGCCGTTGATCGAGCCGGAGAGCACCGTCGACCCCGGGGCCTTCGCCATGCGGTAGGGTTCCCCCGTGAGGTAGCTTTCGTCCATCGATCCGCGGCCCGCCACCACCGTGCCGTCCACCGGGCAGATCTCGTGCGGCAGCACGACGATCACGTCGCCCACGGACACCTCCGACAGCGCCACGTCGGTGAGTCCGGCGTCGGTCCGCCGATGCGCCAGCGACGGCATGCGCCGCGCCAGCGCGTTGAGCACGTCACCGGCCCGGCTCACGGCCCGCGACTCGAGCGCCTCGCCCCCGGAGAGCATGAGCACGACGAGCACGCCGGCGAGGTATTCGCCCAAAACCACGCTCGTCACGATCGACAGTCCGGCCAGCAAGTCGGAGCCGAACGTGCCCGCCCAGACCTTCGCGAGCAGCCCCCAGACCAGCGGCACGCCGCCCGCCACGAGCATGATCACCAACGGCAGCTCGGCCAGCGTGAGGCTGCGTCCCGGGAACCAGCGGCCCGGATCGAGCGGCCCCAGCGGCACCGGCACGCCGCCGCGGCCCGACCACGTGATCGCCCCCCAGGCGGCCAGTGCCACCAGCGCGCCGACGGCGATGACCTCGTCGACGGGGAGGGGACGGCGGGCGGGCCGCGGCGCGGGCGGGCTGCTCGTCATGGGTGCATCATCCGCGGGGTCGGCGCTCGAGGGATCGGTCAGCTGTGCATCCGGGCCATGGGATCGCCGCGGTCGATGATCGCCGCCTCCCCGTCCGCCAGCTGATGCAGCCGTTCGTGCACGGCTTCGGTCGGCGCGAAGTCGCAGGCCAGCCGCACGTAGGTGCTGTGGTGCCGCGCCTCAGACTCGAAGAGCCCGCCGTAGAACTCCCGCAGCTCGGCGTCGGCGACATGGTCGCGGAGCAGTGCGAACCGCTCGCAGCTGCGGGCCTCGATGAGACCGGCCACGAGCAGCCGGTCGACCGCCCTGTCCGGCTCCTGCCTGCGGACGAGCTCGTGCAGCCGCTGGCCGTAGCTGCTCGGGGAGAGCTTGCGGAAGGGGATGCCCCGACGCTCGAGCAGGGCGAGCACCTGCTGGAAGTGCTCGAGCTCCTCGGTGACGATCTCCGTCATGGCGCGGGCCAGCGGCACGTGATCGACGTAGGAAAACAGCAGGTTCATCGCCACGCCCGCGGCCTTCTTTTCGCAGTGCGCGTGGTCGACGAGCACGTCGTCGAGATGGGCGTCGACCTGGGCGAGCCAGCGGGCGTCGGAGGCGGAGTGGAGGCTGAGCATCACTGGGACCGGCGGGAGGGCGCGGGCGGGAGGTTGTCCGGAACTCTCCGATGCCGCATCATACTGCTGGCCGATCACCGCCGTCGGCAGCGGCCCAGGAGACACCCGCATGATCGCCTTCGACCGCCCCGCCGATCCGTCCGGCGGCCGAAAGCCCGACCGCAACGTCCTCGGCCTCCCCCTTGCCCCCTGCTCGCGCGAGCCGCTCACCGGCTTCTTCCGCGACGGCTGCTGCCGGACCGGACCCGACGACGCCGGCGTGCACACGGTCTGCGCCCTGATGACGGCCGACTTCCTGAAGTTCACGGTCGCGGCGGGCAACGACCTGGTCACACCGCGGCCGGAGTGGGGCTTCCCGGGGCTCGTCGAGGGGGACCGCTGGTGCCTGTGCGCGTCGCGGTGGCTGGAGGCGGCGCAGGAAGGACGCGCGCCGCCGGTGGTGCTCGAGGCGACGCACGAGAAGTCGCTCGCGATCGTCCCGCTGGAACTGCTCAGGAAGCACGCGGCCCCGTCTGCGTGAGCCACGAGCGGTCGCGCCATGAACAGCCTGCTGCCGCTGGCGATCGGCCTGATCGCGCTGCTCTACGCCTCCGTCGGCCACGCCGGCGCGACCGGCTACATCGCGATGATGGCGCTCTTCGGCCTGCCGGCGGCGACGATCCGGCCGACGGCGCTGGTGCTCAACGTGATCGTGGCGACGATCGCGACGGTGCAGTTCGCCCGCGCCGGCCACTTCCAGCCCAGGCTCTTCTGGCCGCTGGCGGTCGCGAGCGTGCCCTGTGCGTTCATCGGCGGCGCCATCGACCTGCCGACGACCGCGCTGGAAATGCTGCTCGGCGCCGTGCTGCTGGTGTCGGCGGGACGGATCGTCGTCGAACTCGTTCGCCACGACCCGGCCGGCGCGGCGGCCGCTCCCCCGCCGGCGGTGGCGGCCGCGCCGATGCTGCTGGCTGGCCTCGGCGGCGCGATCGGACTGCTCTCCGGGCTCACGGGCGTCGGCGGCGGCGTGTTTCTCACGCCGGCGCTCCTGGCCATGGCTGCGGCGCCGGTGAAGGGCATCGCGGCGGTCACGGCGGCCTTCATCCTCGTCAACTCGCTCGCCGGTCTCGCGGGCGGCATGGTGGCGGGCCGACTGCCGCCGGCCGCAGGACTGCCCATGATCGCGGCGGCGGTGATCGGTGGCGCGGTCGGGTCGCACCTCGGGGCCTTCATGCTGCCGCCACGGGCGCTGCGACTGCTCATGGCCGGCGTGCTGCTGGTGGCCAGCGGCAAGCTCTTGCTGCGGCCGCTGGGCCTGTGACGACGATTGCCGCGGCGACGAACGCCGTGCATCAGCGGCCCCTGGTCCGGCGACTCAGTGGGCCGCCATCTTCGAAAACAGGTTCAGCACGACCACGCCCGCGACGATCAGCCCCATGCCGACGATCGCCGCCGCATCGAGCCGCTGTCCCAGAAAGAGCCAGCCGATCAATGCGATGAGCGTCACGCCGGCGCCGCTCCAGACGGCGTAGACGACCCCGACGGGCAGCTTCTCGACCGTGAGCGACAGGAAGAAGAATGCCAGCCCGTAGCCGATGGCGACGCAGAGCGTCGGCAACGGACGGGTGAAGCCCGCCGCGGCCCGCAGGAAGCTCGTGCCGAAGACCTCGGCCGCGATGGCGATCATGAGGTACAACCAGTGCATCGCCGCCGGCACCTCCGTGACATGGTCCGGGACGGGCGGCACCGCACGCGCGGCGGCCTCCGGCGTCCCCGACGAGGAACTGCACGATGATACCCGAGCCCGACGGGGCTGATCGCGGCCAGGATGCCGGGCGGACGCTCGACGCGATCCTCGCCAACGCCAGTTCCGAGACGCGGGCCACCATCCGCGTGCTCGGGGAGCTGTTCGGCCAGCAGCCCGTCTCGGCGCTGTCGCCGACGGCATTCGCGATGCGGCACCTGGGCGTCGCCGCAGCCGACCTGGCGAGCGAGAAGTTCACCGGGCCCGGCACGTCCCTGCCGATCCTCGGCAACCTGCTGCGGATCGAGATGGAGAAGCATACGGAGCGGGTGGTCGTCGGCTCGCCAGGGGACGGCCTGCCGCCGACCTGGGCGCAGCTGGAACTCGGCCCCGACGACAGGGTCTCCGTGCCGGGCCGCCTGATCGTGTTCTTTCCCGCCGGGACACTGGCCCCGGCGGCCCTCTGTGTCCTCATCGACGACCGCCACTGGACACGCGACTTCGCCGTCCTGTCGGCCGCCCACGCCAAGCCGGTGGCGGCGGCGGCGCTCGAGAGCTTCTGCGCGCGCCTGAAGACCGCCGAAAACCCGCTGCGGTACCGCGTGCTGGAGGCGAGCGTCGTGGACGGCTGCCTGCGGCTGGGCATCGCGCGGGTGCTGGCAACCGCCCGCGACGGCCTGATCCTTCCGGCTGACGTCTGGACGGAGGTCGACGTGTTCCTCGCCGCCGCCACGACCCGCCGGGAGATCATGCGCCGCCTCGGGCTGGGCACAAACCGCGGCATGCTCGTGGCAGGACCGCCCGGCGTCGGCAAGACGCACCTGGTCCGCGTGATCGCCGGCGAGCTCGGCGGACGGTTCACGACGATCCTCGCCGACGCCAACGCGATGCGGCACATGATCGCCGACCTCTACGCCGCGGCCGACTCGTTCGGCCCGACGCTCATCGTGCTCGACGACATCGACCTGGTCCTCGGGCATCGCGACTCCAACGGCGACAACGCCGCACTCGCCGACTTCCTGGCGACGCTCGACGGCGTGCTCGAGCGCGAGGACATCCTCACGATCGCGACCACCAACGACCCCAAGGCCCTCGACCCGGCCGCGCAGCGGTCGGCCCGATTCGACGTGGTCGTCACCGTGCCGGTGCCCGACGAGGCCTCGCGGGCGAGCATTCTCCGCAGGCACCTCGAGCCGCTCGACCTCGCCATCGACTACGACACCGTGGCCCGCGCGCTCGAGGGCGCCACCGGCGCAGACGTCAAGGAGGTGGCCCGCCGCGCGATCCTCGAGCACGGCGAGCGGTTCACGCAGGAGCAGCTGCTCCAGATCGCCGAGTCGGGCCGCTGGAAGGCCGCCGTCAACCGCCGGCGCTACCTGGCGTAGGACCGCGGTCGGCTTGACGCCGTGGCCTGCGGCCACTCACCAGGGACTGTCGAAGGCGTTCTGGAAGTGCTCGACGACCGGCGGCCCGCCGGCGGCGTCGAACGTCACGGTGACGACGTCGACCCGCACCTGGCAGTCCTCGAGCCGGTGGCGGCGGATGTAGGCGGTCGCCAGTTCGGCGATCCGCCGCTGCTTCTGCGGCCCCACCGTCTCCGCCGGATGCCCGTGCTCCGTGCCGGTCCGCGACCGGACCTCGACGAACACGACGGTGCGTCCGTCGACAGCGACCAGGTCGATGTCGCCGCGCAGCACCCGCTCGCGGCGGCCGACGATCCGGTAGCCGAGCCCGCGCAGGTGCTTCTCGGCCTCCGCCTCGCCGCGACGGCCGAGGGCGTCCCGCCCATCACCTGCGTCCCGCGCTGCCATGGATCGCCCGTCGGCGTCCTATCAGGACTTCGCCGCGGCCGGCTTCCGGCCGCCCGCCTTGCCCGCCTTCTTGCCGGCAGCCTCGGCGGTGGCGGTCTCGTCCCGCTTCTCGCGGAGGCGGACCGACTTCCCGACGCGGTCGCGGAGGTAGTAGAGCTTCGCCCGCCGGGACACGCCCGACCGTTTCACCTCCACCTTGGCGATCTTCGGGGAGTGGAGGGGGAACTTCCGCTCCACGCCCTCGCCCGCCACGATCCGCCGCACCGTGAACATCTCCCGGCTGCCGGAGCCGCTGCGGGCGATGACCACGCCGTTGAAGATCTGAATCCGCTCCTTCTCCCCCTCAAGGATCCGGGTGTGGACGTCGACGGTGTCGCCGATGGCGAAACTGGGGACCTCGGTCTTGAGGCTCGACGCTTCGACTGTGGCGAGGATCTTCTGGCTCACGGCAGGCTCCTTGGAAATGGGTCGGCGGATGGTACGGAGGGGAAGCGGCGCTGGGTCGCCGCGACGGCCTGTTCGTGCCGCCACGTCGCGATCCGGCCATGGTCGCCCGACAACAGCACGTCGGGCACGCGCAGGCCGCGGAACTCTCGCGGCCGCGTGTACTGGGGGCCTTCCACGAGCCGCTCGGCGCCCGAGAAGGAGTCCTGGCGGGCGCTCTCCTCGTCGCCGAGCACGCCCGGCAGGAGTCGGGCGACGGCGTCGACGATCACCATCGCCGCCACCTCGCCGCCGGAGAGCACGTAGTCGCCCACGGAGATCATGTCGGGCTCGAGCGTCGCGCGGACGCGGTCGTCGAAGCCCTCGTAGCGGCCGCACAGCAGCACGAGCCGGTCACGCGCCGCCAGTTCCTCGACCACCCGCTGGGTGAGCGGCCGGCCGCCGGGCGTGAGCATGACGAGGTGGCCTGGAGCGGGCGGCCGCTGCTGCACCGCCTCGACGCAGTCCACCACGGGGCCGGGCATGAGCAGCATGCCGGGCCCGCCGCCGTAGGGACGGTCGTCGACTTGCCTGTGCACTCCCGTGGCATGGTCGCGGATGTTCGTGAGGGCGACGTCGATCAGGCCGCGACGGCGCGCCTCGCCGAGCAGGCTTCCCTCGAGGAAGCCCGTGAACATGTCCGGAAAGAGGGTGAGGATGTCGATGCGCATGGGACGGGGCGGGGCATCGCGGTCCTACTCTGGGGTCGCTTCCGTGGACGACTCGGCTGCCGGCTCAGCCACCGGCGCGGCGGTCTCGACGGCAGCCTGCTCCGGCGCCGCGGCTTCGACTGCGGCTGCTGCCGAGGCGGGGGCCGCGACGGGCTCCGGCACGAACACGGGCTCGCCGGCGTCGGGCACCACCCGCGGCAGCTTGAGCTTCGCCCGGGCCTGCTCCATCTCCTTGGCACGGACGCCATTGGGGCCGTACTTCTTCACGAGCACCCGCACGGCGTCGCTGGGCTTGGCACCCACGCCGAGCCAGTAGTGGAGTCGGTCGGCATTCAAGGTGCAGCGCGCGTCGGTGTCGGCGACCGACGGATCGTAGGTGCCGAGCACCTCGATGACACGACCGTCCCGCGGGCTCCGGCGGTCGGTCGCGCAGATCCTGTAGAAGGCCCGGTTCTTCCGGCCCATCCGCTTCATCCGAATCACCACAGCCACAGCGTGCGTCTCCTGGGAAGGCGTCGATCGAGGGAAGGCGTCGATCGAGCCCCTTAGCGTACCTGACGGACGCCGGAACCCAAGCCCACCCTGCGGACCGGCTTTTCCCCGGGAATTCCGGCCCTGCCACCGCCCCGTAAGCCCAACCGACGGGGCTTTTCCCACGGACGGCTCCCACGGATGGCGCGGGTCACTGGTCGCCGCGCTTCTTGCGGCGGGCATCCTTCTCGCGCTGCTTCTTGAGCTTCCGCCGCTCGTCCGCGGTGAGCCGCTTGCCCGTGTCTCCCTTGGGCCGGCCCAGCCGCGCGGCGGGGTTGGCCAGTTGCGACTGCAGTCGCTGCACCTCGCGGAGCCGGTCGCGCATCCCCAGCCCGGCCATGCCCTTCATCATGGCGCTCATGCCGTCGAACTGTTTGACGAGGTCGCTCACCTCGTGGGGATCGACGCCGGCGCCGACCGCGATCCGCCGGCGGCGCGACTGGTCGATGAGCCGCGACGGCTGCCGCCGCTCCGCCGGCGTCATCGAGTCGATGATGCCGAAGAGCCTGTCCACGTCCTTGTCGAGGTCGTTGCCGGCGAGCATCTCCTGCATGCCGCCCATGCCGGGGATCATCCCGAGCACCTTGCCCATCGGCCCGAGCCGCCTCGTCTGCAGGAGCACCTTCTTGAAGTCGTCGAGCGTGAACTCGCCGGCGCGGAGCCGCTCCTCCTGCAGCTTCATCTCCTCTTGGTCGAACTTCCGCTGGGCCTCCTCCACGAGCGTGACGACGTCGCCCATGCCGAGGATGCGGCCGGCCATCCGCTCGGGATGGAAATCCTCGAGCGCCTCGATCTGCTCGCCGGTGCCCACGAACTTGATCGGCACGCCCGTCACGCTCTTCACCGAGAGCGCCGCACCGCCGCGGGCGTCGCCGTCGAGCTTCGTCATGATCACGCCGTCGAGTTCGAGGGCGTCGTTGAAGGCCTTGGCGCTGCGAACCGCGTCCTGCCCGGTCATGGCGTCGACGACGAGATAGACCTGGTCGGGCCCGACCGTGCGGTCGATCCGCGCGAGCTCCTGCATGAGGGCCTCGTCGATCGACAGCCGCCCGGCCGTGTCGAGGATGACGACCGAGATCCCCTCCTTTTTGGCGCGGGCGACGCCGGCGTTGCAGACCGCCACGGGATCGGTCTGGCCGTCGGGCACGTGCACCGGCACACCGATCTGCCGGCCGAGCACCGCCAGCTGCTCGATGGCCGCCGGCCGCTGCAGGTCGGCGGCGACGAGCATCACGCCCGCCCCCTGCTGCTTGATCCGCTTGGCGAGCTTGCCGCAGGAGGTCGTCTTCCCCGAGCCCTGCAGGCCGCAGAGCATCAGGATCGTCGTCGTGCCCGGCTGCAGGTGGAGGGAATGGTCCACCGGGCCCATCAGGTCGACCAGCTCGCGATGCACGATGCCCACGAGCTGCTGGGCCGGGTCGAGCGACTCGAGCACCCGGGCACCGGTCGCATCGGCGACCACGCGCGACAGGAACGAGTCGACGACGTCGTAGGCGACGTCCGCCTCGAGCAGCGCGGTGCGGACCCCGGAGAGCCCCTCCCGCATGTTCGCGTCTGTGAGCTTGCCGCGGCCGCGCAGGGCGTTGATGGCCGAGGACAGCGAGGCGGTCAGCGACTCGAACATGGCGGCTCCGTGGTCGGGGGGCCGCGATTATAGGGGGCGGCGAGGCCGCGATCGCCCCCCCGGTGACGAGCCGCTCGAATCGGGAGCGGGCACACATCGTGCCGCTTGCCCGACGCTTGGCCGGCAAGAGCGGCGCATCACCGGAGGGGCGGGCAGGGCCGGTGGGGGCCCCGGCACCCCGGCACGTCAGCTGAACGTGCCCTGGTCGACCACGACCGGCGACGACGAGGGCGACATCATCATTGCGCCGCTCTCTCCGCAGCCCGAGCCGCAGCCCGAGCCACAGGCAGGACCGCACGCCGGCTCGCACGCCGGCGCACAGGCCGGGCCGCACGCCGGGCCGCACGGGGCCGGACTCATGATCCCGCCGCCCGAGCAGGGCGAGCGGAACTCCATGAACGAGGGACGGCGGCAGCTGTTGGCACTGCCGAAGCAGCTGCTGCATCCGGGGGCGGCCGCGAGGCTGCCGAGGGCGATCATCAGACAGAGGGCACGGCACATGATTGGCATCTCCATCCACCGCGGCGGGTACCGCGGTCGCACACGATGCGTCGTCCGCGACGACGCCTCCAAACCCTAGCTCACGATTCGGTGCGGAGCGGACGCACGACGAAATTTTTGCGCCGGCGCCGGTCGCGGGACTTGAGCCCGAAGAGGGCGATTCCGAAGCCGCCGCCGGTGCCGGTTCTGCGGCCGGGCCGCTGCCGACGAGCGGCGTTTTTCTCCAGCCGCAGCGCACGTGTGCCGAGGGCCCATGCTAGGGTTGTCGAAAGGTGTTCTCGCGGCCGCTGCGCCGCCGCCTTTTGGCCCCCAAACACCGTCGTGTCCTCGGTGCTCCTGCCGCGTCCGTGCCGTGTCCGACCGGTCCTCGTCGCGCTCGCGGCATGCGCGGTCGCGGTCTGCGCCGGTGCAGCGCGTGCCGATGCGGCCCGACCGGCCGGCTGCCGGGCTCCCGCGGCGGCCGTGGCCCCGGGCGACGACATCTGGGCCGTGAGCACCCGCGGACTGCCGGCGGTGCCGCGGCCCCCCTCTGCCGCCCGCGTCGCCGTCGAGCGGTACGTGCCCGTCGCGGCACCCGCCGGGGCCTCCGCCGCGGACTGCCCTTCCGCCACCCGCGGTGGTGGCCGCCGCTGGGAACGGTCCGACATCGACGCGCTGTTTTTGGAGCAGGAGCGGCCGCTGGTCGTCTTCATCCACGGCAACCGCTACGACCACGCCGATGCCCGCCAGCAGGGAGTGCTGCTGGCAGCCCGGATGGCGGAGTGCTGCCCCGGCACGGCCCCCGCCCAGACGGTGATCTTCTCCTGGCCGAGCGAGCAGCAGGGCATTCTCCTGCGTGACGGGCGGGCGAAGCTCGACCGCGCCCGCGCCGACGCCCACTACCTCGCCTGGTTCCTGGGCCGGATCGCCCCCACGCGGCCCGTCGCTATCGTCGGCTACAGCTTCGGCGCGGTCGTGTCGCTGGGCGCCCTCGACGATCTCGCCAGCGGCCTGGGGGTCAGCGAGCCCGACGGCACGCCATGGACGGACCGCGAGGGACGGACGCACCTGGTGCTCGTCGCGCCCGCCGTGCGGTGCGACTGCCTCGCCGCCCGCGGCCCGCACCGCGAAGCTGCCCTGTGCATCGACCGGCTCTCGCTGGTCATCAACTCCGAGGACGAGGCGCTGCGGTTCTTCCCGCTGCTGGAGCGCGACGTCCGCGTGCAGGCGCTCGGCGAGGTGGGCATGCCGCGCCGCTGGCTCCCGCCGGGCGTCGAGTTCACCACGACCAACGCCGCCCCGATCATCGGCCGGCAGCACAGCTTCCTGCCCTACCTCGGCTCCAACACCCTCACGCGGCGAATCTGCACCGGCGCCGGCGAGGGACTCGACGGTGTTCCCGCCACGGCTGAAATGGCCGGGCCCGCGGCCGGGCCGCGGCAGCCGGCCGCGGCGGACGCAGGCTTCGCTGCGACGGCACTGTCCCGCACCTCGTCAGCCCAGTAGCGGCCACGAGAGACGGCGGCACGGCCGCCCGGACCCAGAGCCTGGCGATCTGCCGGCGGCCACAAGGCGTTGTGCGCACAGGCCTTTACGGCCGTGATGGGCCGCACACGGGGCCATGGCTGCCCGGGCGGCGGCCACGGACCACGCCCCCTCTCCCGGGGGTCGCGTGCCGGAAATTTGACTCTCACTGCAAAGGAAATAGAGTGCCGATGCACCCGAGCCCTCACGACCGGCACGATCCATGCAGCCCTCAAGACCGTCATTTCCGCAACCGAACGCGACAGGCCGCTGCGGCCAGCCGCGCGGGTTCAGCCTCGTCGAACTGCTGGTGGTGGTCGCCATCATCGGCACACTGGTCGGGCTCCTGCTGCCGGCTGTGCAGCGGTCCCGCGAGTCGGCGCGGGTGTTGAGTTGTGCGAACAACCTGACGAACCAGGGGCTCGCGCTTGGCAACTACGAGTCGAGCCGTCGCTGCTACCCCGCCGGCAACGACCAGGGTGGCCAGCGGTTCCACGCCTGGTCGTCGTTCATCCTGCCGTTCATCGAGAACTCCGGCGTTTCGCAGCGGATCGACTACCGCAAGGCCTGGGACGACGCTGGAGGCAACGCGACGCTCGCCGAACTCACGCTGCCGTTGTACGTCTGCCCCAGCGGCATGGCGTCGTTCCCCGGCAAGCAGGATTACGGCGGCATCCTCGGCGCCTGGATCGAGGCCGACGGCTCGTTCCCGACCGCTCGCGACTGGGAGCGGAGCGGCGTGCTGTATGCCACGAACGAGCAGTTCCCGCGGCCGGCGACGGCGGCGATGGTGACCGACGGCCTCTCCCAGACGCTGCTCGTCTCCGAGGGCGTCGATCGGGATCATGCCGGCGTTGACCAGCACGCCTTCGGCGACAGCTGCTGGGCCTGCGGATCGAACTGCTTCCCGCTCAGCTCGACGATCGTGAATAACCCCAGCCACGACGGCTTCAGGAGCCGGCACGTGGCGGGAGTCCAGGGCCTGTTTGCCGACGGTCATGTCGCCTTCATCGGCGACGCGATCGACGCCCGGATTCTCGTGGCGATCTGCACGAAGAGCCGCGGCGACAGGGGCTCGACGACGTTCTGAACTTCCCGCACTCCCGCATTCCAGTGTCGTGACCGATTTTCCGCCTTCCCCCGTTTTCCTTCCTCCACGTTTCCACTCCTTCCAGCCCGTCTCCAGGGCTGGCACCCTTGCAGAGAGGTTCTTCTCATGATTCGCAGGTCTCTCAGGTTGTTCATGGTGGTCGCCGTTCTGGCGATCGGCATGATCGTCTCGTCGCCGGCTCAGGCCGGCTCTCCCACGAACACCAAAAAGGTCACCATCAAGTTCAAGAACATCCGCACCCAGCCGGTGGTGATAAACGCCAAGGGTGCGGGTGGGAACACGGGTGGTGGCGTGGCCCTCGCACAGAACGGCGTCTTCAGCGGCTCCCTGAAACCAGGGGCGTTCACGGCCTACGCCACCGGCGTCACCAACGTCATCACCAAGACCCTCGCGGGCAACGCGAGTTCGGCTCCGGTCTACCTTTACGTCGAGGCCGACAACACGACGACCACGATCACCGTCGCGCCGCCGTTCTGATCGCGCGGTCCTGCGGCCGGATAGCGTCTTCCTGCACGGCTTCGCCTGCATGAACGGGTGGAGCCGTGTCGTTTGTGCGCGGCCGGCTTGTCGCCGGCGGCTGCCTGCGGACGGCGGACCGACTCAGGTCTGCCCGCGTTGCCGGGCGAACCAGCCGACCGTGTCGGCGATTCCCTCTCGTAGCCGGATCGACGGCCGCCAGGAAAGGACGCGGCCGGCAAGCGCGGCGTCGACGAGATTCGACCGGAGGTCCCCGGGCCGGGCGGGGCCGTGCCGCGGTGCGGGGAGCGGGCCGACCTCCGGCGCCGCCCGCGTCACCTCGGCCCGGATCATCTCCTCGAGTTCGTTGACGTCGGTGCCGATGCCGGTGCCGATGTTGAGGCTCGTGAGCGTGCCGGACCGCACCTCCGGAAGGTCGGCGGTGAGGGCGATGATGTTGGCGCGGGCGACGTCGGCCCCGTGGACATAGTCGCGGACATACCGGCCGTCGCCGTTGATCGTGGCGGCCTCTCCCGCGAGGAGTTTCTTGGCGAATATCGCCACGACGCCGGCCTCGCCGTGCGGGTTCTGCCGGGGCCCGTAGACGTTCGAATACCGCAGGGCCACGGCGGCCAGCCCGTGCTCCGCCGCGAAGAACTTCAGGTACCGCTCGCCGACCCACTTCGTGATGCCGTAGGGACTGACGGGGTTGGCCGGCGTCGCTTCGGGGGCGGGGGTGGTCACATCGCCATAGAGCACGCCGCCGCTGGACGCGAAGACGACCCGCCGGCAGCCCTGGCGAACGGCCGCGTCGAGGACGTTGATCAGGCCGATGCAGTTGACCTGCGCGTCGAAGAGCGGCTCCCGGACGGAGCGGCTCACCGACATCTGCGCCGCCTGGTGGCAGACGGCGTCGGGCCGCTCCCGGGCCATCGCGTCGGCCACGGCGGCCGTGTCGACGATGTCGACGACGTGCAGCGGCACTGCGGCCGGCAGATTGTCGCGCGACCCGCTCGAGAGGTCGTCGATGACCGCGACGTCATGGCCTGCGGCCACGAGGCCGTCGACGATGTGACTGCCGATGAACCCTGCGCCGCCAGTGATAAGCACTTTCATGTGAAAACAGTACCATACGCCCGCCGACCGTCGAAAACGGCTCCTCGGGGCGGCTGACCGTGGGGCGCACGACCGTGGCCGACCCTTTCATTCCGATCTCCCGCTGGCAGCCGGAGGGCCTGGCCCACTGGCTCGTCCGTCCGCACAGGGTGCCCCGCGTGCTGGGCCGCGGCCCCGTCGCCGTGCGGTGCGCCGCCGACGGCGTCGGCCTGCCGCCCCATCTCGCCACGGTGACGACCTGGTCATTCGACCGCTCCGCGGCGGGGGACGTCGTGCGGATCGACTTCGGCTCCCGCGCACAGATGCAGCGCTTCGGCATGCGGTGGCGGACCCTCGCCGACGCGATCCACCGCATCGGCCGCGACGAGCCGACGTTCACGTTTCGCGACGTGAGCATCGCGCTGGGGGACGGGGCGCGGGCCGAAACGCCCGCCGGCACGCTCGCCTTCGCCTGCCTGCCCGGCATGCCGGTGCGACTGATCCCGAACCCCTACCTGCTGCGGCGGCGGGCGGCCATGCCCGCGGCGATCCCCTGGGAGCGCAAGCGCGACACGCTCTACTTTCGCGGCACCAGCACCGGCGCGGCCGACTACGACGCCAACGCCCGCGTCGCGCTGTGCCGCACGGCCCGGGGCATCCCGCGGGCGGACTGCCGGCTGTCGCGGCTGAAGCAGGTGGACGCGACGTTCGCCGATCGGCTGCGGGTCGACGGCCTGATCGGCGGCCGCGAGCCGCCCACGAGGCTCAACAGGCACCGCTTCCTGGTCGAGGCCGACGGCAACTGCTCGTCGTGGGACCGCTACCTGCTGATCGGGTCGTGCGGCGGCCTGCCCATCCGGTTCGAGACGGTCTGGGAGGAGTGCTGGCACGACCTGCTGGTGGACGGCGTGAACTGCGTGGTCGCGGACCGGCACACGCTCCCGGCCATCGTCGAGCGGCTGCGGGCCGACGATCCGCAGGCACGGCGGATCGCCGCCGCCGCCGCACGGCTCGTGGCGGAGCAGCTCGCCCCCCGGGCGCTCGATCGCCGGCTCGCCCAGACGCTTTCCGGCGGCTGATCTGCCGCGGCATAGCGGCCGGCCCCGGCGTGCCGGCCGGCCGATTCCTTGACTCGCTCCCAGGCCGGAGTTAGTCACAAGGGACGGTTTCGCGGCCCGTTTCGGGTTCGCGGGCCGTTCCGTCGGGCACAGGGAGGTCGCCGCCGGTCTCCTCCGGAGTGCACCATGTTCGCTTCCCGTTCCCGACGATCCTCGCTCGGCCGTCCGTCGCTCTTTTTTCCGTGGACAGCCGCGGGCCGCCGCAGCCGGTCGCTCAGCCGCCAGCGGCCGCAGCCCGCGCCGGGCTGCGAACGGCTCGAGTCGCGGGCGGTTCTGGCCGCAGCCGCACCGGCGGCCACGCCGGCGCCGACAGTGTCGCTCGTGCAGGACACCGGCGCGAGTGCGACCGATCGGGTCACGAACGTCCCCACGCTGGCCGTCACGACCGTGGGGTCCGCGGCGGCCGAGTATTCGGTCGACGGCGGCAAGGCCTGGAGCCCGACCTTCGTGCCGCAGTCCGGCGTCAACAAGCTCCTCGTCCGGCAGGCCGAGCCGGGCGGCACGCCGTCGAAGGCGACTTCCTTTTCATTCACGTACGACGACACTCCCCCCGCACCACTCGCGGTGTCGCTCAAGTCCGACACCGGCCGACTCGCCGACGACCTCGTCACGCGTGACGGCACGCTGTCGTTCGTGAGCCCCGCCACCAAGAAGACGACGCTGGAGACGGCCGCGGCCGCCCAATACTGGAACAGCATCAAGCTCGGCTGGGAGTCGTCGTTCCTCCCCGTCGAGGGCCTCAACACGGTGAAGGTCCGCCAGGTCGACAAGGCGGGCAACCCCTCACCTGAGTCGACCCTCGAGTTCACGCTCGACACGGCGCTCCCCGTGGCGCCGGCCGTGTCGCTCGCGAACGACACCAACGTCCCCGACGACGGGATCACCTCTGACGGCACGCTGCTGGCGGCCACGACCGGCCCCAACGCCGTCGAGGCGACCGCCGCCCTGCAATACTCGACCACTGGCGGCAAGACCTGGGCCGGCAGCTTCGCGCCCAAGGCCGGTAGCAACAGCGTGCTCGTCAGGCAGGTCGATGTCGCGGGCAACAACTCCCCGGCGACGACCATCAAGTTCACCTTCGACGCCACCGCCCCGGCGGCGCCGCAGGTCGTGCTCGCCGCCGACACCGGCACGAGCAAGACCGACCGCACCACTGCGAACGGCAGCCTGTCGTTCGTGAATCCCACGACGAAGAAGGCCACGATCGAAACTGGGTCGACCGTGGAGTATTCGGTCCTGCAGCAAGACGGCGTCACGTGGTCCGACTGGTCGGCGTCGTTCGTGCCGGTCGAGGGGGCCAACTCCGTGAAGGTCCGGCAGACCGACAAGGCGGGCAACGTGTCGCCCGCCTCGACGCCGCTGGCCTTCACGCTCGTGCAGCAGCCGCCCACGATCACCGCGGTGACGGCGCCGGCGGCCAAGACCTATGCGTCCGGGCAGGTGCTCGAGTTCACCGTCAGCTACTCGCGGCCCGTCACGGTGAGCCCGCTCTCCGGTGCCACGGCGGTGCCGTATCTCGATCTGACGATCGGCAACGCGAGCCGGCGGGCGACCTACGCGGCGGGCAGCGGCACGGCGACGCTCGTCTTCCGTGCGACGGTCGCGTCCGGAGACTATGGCGCCGTCTCCGTGGGCGGCACGGTCGGCCTGCCCACGAACGCCTTCGTCCGCGACGTTGCCGGCAACAACGGCCCCCCGACGTTCACCGCCCCCGACACCACGGCGGTGCTGGTCGACGCGCTCGTGCCGGTCGCCTCGATCTCGTTCGATCCGGGCGCTTCATCGGCCACGATCCTCTTCACCCGCCCGGTGACCGGTGTCGATGTACGGGATTTTCGAATCCGGGGCTCGGCCGGCGGAAAGAAGTTCGATCTGCCACTGACCGACCCGCTGGTCCTCAACGAGATCGGCGACGCCACGGTGAACGGCAGCGGCGCGGAGTGGACACTCTCCGTGCAGTCCCTGCCTTCGGGCAACGGGGCGTTCACGCTGGTGCTCGTGGCCGCAGGCTCGGGCATCGTCGACGCCGTCGGCAACCCGCTCAAGGGCGACGTCTCGACCACGGTGACCCGGTAGCCGGCGATCGAGAGGTCGTGCGGCCCCGACCGGGGACAGGCGGCGTCAGCGGTCGGCCCAGATGTCCTCGATCGCCTGCCGCCACGTGCGCCGCGGCTGCCAGCCCAGCGACTGTAGCCGGGTGGCGTCGCCGGCGCTGCGGCTCGCCGGACCCGCGGGCCCGTCGTCCACCGGCGTCAGCCCGCCCGCGAGCAGGCCGAGGTGCGCCGCCGCCTCGCGCACGCTCGTTTCGACGCCCGTGGCGACGTTGAAGACGCCGTCCGGCGACGCTCCATCCGCAAGCAGGGCGACGGCCTCTCCGACGTCGTCGACATGGACGAAGTCGCGGGTCGATTCGCCGTCCCGCAGGGGGAACGTGCCGCCCGGCTCGCGGCCCCAAAGCCTGGCCGCCAGCGCCGGAAAGAAGTACCTCCCTGGCATGCCCGGCCCGACCGCGTTGAACAGCCGCACCGTCCGCACCCGCAGCCCCCAGGAGTCCTGCGCCAGGCGGGCCAGTTGGGCCTGTGCCAGCTTCGAGCAGCCGTAGACGCCGGCCGGACGGCAGGGATGATCCTCGCGCACGGGGAGTTCCTGCGGCGCCGCGGGGCCATACTCGGCGGCCGAGCCGATGAGCACCACCGGCGCGGCGGCCGCGTGGCGGCGGACGGCCTCGAGCAGGTGCAGCGTGCCCAGCGCGTGCACGGCGTAGAGGTCGGCGGCAGGCCCGTCGTGCGGGGCGCCGGAGCAGTTGACCACGGCGTCCGGGGCGGCCGTGCGGATCGCCGCGTCGACCTGCGCCGCGTCGGTCACGTCGCAGGCGACGTCGGCCCCGTGCCGCGCCGCCGTGACCAGCTCGCACGGCCGTCGGGCAAGCGCCTGGACGACGGCTCGGCCGACGAAACCGGCGGCCGCGATGACGAGGACTCGGGGCATGGGCCGGGCGCCCGCGGGACGGGACGGCGATTCAGGCTGCCCGCCGCAGGAACTGCTCCTGGTTGTGGCCGAAGATCCGCGACGCCTCCATGAGGTCATCGTGCCGGCCGAGATCGAGCCACATCGCGTCGCTGGCCCAGGCGTTGACCCGCTTGCCCGCGGCGATCAGCCGCAGGACGAGCGTCGGAAAGTCGAGATAGGTGCCGCGTTCGATCACTTCGAGCACCGAGGCGTCGTAGGCGTAGATGCCCATGCTGACCGGGTATTCGAGCGTGGGCTTCTCCACGTAGCCGGTCACGCCGCCGTCGGCGTCGACCTCGAGGATGCCCAGGTCGATCTTCACGGTCTTGCGGTGGGCGGCGATCGTGATCGCGGCGCCCGACTCCGCGTGGTCGCGCATCAGCGTTGCATAGTCGAGGTCGGTGAGGATGTCGCCGTTCATCACCAGGAACGATCCCGACAGGCCGGGCACCGCCGCCAGGCTCCCCGCCGTGCCGGTCGGCTCGGTCTCCTCCACGAAGTCGATGTGCAGGAGCCGCCGCAGCCCCGGGTTCTCGGCGAGGAACGTGCGGAAGTAGCTGCTCATGTAGCCCAGCGAGAGCGTCGCGTGGGTGAAACCGGCCTCGGCGAGCTGGTGGAAGACGATGTCGAGGATCGGCCTGTCCCCCACCGGCAAGAGCGGCTTGGGGATCACGGAGGTGTAGGGGGCCAGGCGCGTTCCGCGGCCTCCGGCCAGGATCACGGCTCTCATCTGCTGTCTCCTTCCGTGCGTCAGACCCGATACTCGCCCACGGCCCGCGTGTCGGCATGTCGCCGAAACCACTCCACCGTGCGGCGCAGACCCTCGTCGAGATCGACGGCCGGGCTCCAGCCCGCATCGCGCCGCGCGGCTTCCGCATTCCCCAGGAGCGTGAACACCTCGCTCGCCTCGGGCCGCACCCGCTGCGCTTCCTCGATGACCGGCAGGCTGCGGCCGACGATCCGCTGGATGCGTTCGACCAGTTCGCCGACCGTCACGCCGACCCCGGTGGCGAGGTTCGTCGCCCGGCCGACGGCGGCGTCGGACTCGGCGAGCGCCACGAAGCCGGCCGCCGTGTCGGCCACGTAGACCATGTCGCGGACGGGGACGAGCGAGCCGACCCGGATCGCGTCGGCGTGGAGCGCCTGCGTGATGATCGTGGGGATCACGGCGCGGCTGCTCTGCCGGGGCCCGAAGGTGTTGAACGGCCGCACGATCGCCACGGGCAGACCGAACGCGCGGCCGTAGCTCGTGGCCAGGGCGTCGGCGCCGATCTTCGTCGCCGAGTAGGGCGACTGGGCCTGCAGCGGATGCTCCTCGTCGATCGGCGTGTAGCGGGCGGTGCCGTAGACCTCGCTGGTCGACGTGACGAGCACGCGGTCGACCCGCTCATCCCGGGCCGCCTCCAGCACGTTGAGCGTGCCGTGGATGTTCACGGCCACGTAGCTGTGGGGGGCGACGTAGGAGTAGGGGATGCCAATGAGCGCGGCGAGGTGGAACACCGTGCCGCAGCCGCGGACCGCCTCGCGCACGCAGCGGGCGTCGGTGACGTCGCCGCGGACGATCTCCAGCCGGTCGCCCGGCGCACCGTCGATGTCGGAGAGGAAGCCGCAGCCGCCGTGCGAGGAGTAGCGCACCAGCGCCCGCACCCGGTGGCCCCGGGACAGGAGCGTCTGCACGAGGTGGCTGCCGATGAAGCCGCCGGCGCCGGTGACGAGGACGAGCGTGGGTGGCATGGCTGGCGTCATGGGATCTTCCGGGCCGCGACATACATGATGTCGCCGAGGTCGAGCCAGAACCCCCGCCGCTGGAGCGGGCCGGGAACGAGCCTTCGGGCCAGGGACGCGACGTGGCCGACCGCGCCGCGGCCGAGCGTCGCGAGCCTGCCGAGCGTCTCGCCCACGTTGCGATACATCGGCGTCGAGCGGCTGTACTCGACGCGGAAGCCGTGCCGCTCCAAAAGCCTCGCCAGCGAGGCCGAGGAGAAGTACTGCAGGTGGGTCGGCGGGTGGATCATGCGCCACTTCGGGCCGCGCCACCGGGCGAAGGCGGCCCCGATGTCGCCGGTCGTCACGAAGAGCAGGCCGCCGTCCGCGACGACCTCGCGGGCCCGCGCGACGAACGCCTCGGGATGCTCGAGGTGCTCGATGGTGTCCCACATGCAGACCGAGCGGAAGCGGCCCGCGGGCAGCGGCATGGCGAGGAAGTCGCCGACGCGGGCGTCGAGGCCGCTCGTCATCCGCGCGTGGCGGACCGGTTCCACGCAGACGTCGACGCCGGTCGCCTCGATGCCGGCATCCCGGCACTGTTCGAGGAAGAAGCCGTAGGCGCAGCCGATTTCGAGCACCGGCCCCGGCGCGGCGCCGGCGATCTTGCGCACCAGCCGGAGCCGTTCGGCGAAGTTGCGGCGGTGGGACCGGGCGTCGGCGAGGTAGTCGCCGTACTCCGCTCCCGTGAAATAGCCCTCTTGGTAGAGCCGCTCGGCCTCCTCCTGGGTCACCGACATGTCGGCGCGGATGAAGCCGCACGTGCCGCACCGCTTCAGCACCCGGAAGTGCGGCTCCCAGGCGGCGGTGCCGCAGCAGATGCACGGCTCCGGCCTCGCCAGGGGAACCGCTGCGCGAACGGCGTTCATCGGTCGCTCCTTCTCATGCCACCTGCCTCATGCCACCAGGCTCGGCCGGGGCCGGGCCGCCTGCAGGCGTTCCTTGACCAGATACAGCGGCCGCTGCTTCACCTGCTCGTGCATCCGTCCCACGTAGGCCCCCACGATCCCGAGGCCGATGAGGTTGAGGCTGCCCAGGAAGCTGACGAGCAGCACGAGCGACGTGTAGCCGGCGGGCCCGGCGGTGCCCCGCAGCCAGCAGGCGACGACGTAGATCGCGTAGAGGAACGTCGCGGCCAGGGCGAGGCCGCCGAGCATCAGGCTCATCCGCAGCGGCAGCGTCGAGAAGGAGAAGATGGCGTCCGCGGCCAGATGGACCATGCGCCGCAGCGTGTAGGACGAGTTTCCGGCGAACCGCGGCGGCGCGTCGTACGCGAGCGACGATTGCCGGAAGCCGGCCCACTGCACGAGGCCGCGGTAGAAGAGCCCCCGCTCGCCGAACCGGCGGAGCGCGTCGACCACGAGCCTGTCCATCAGCCGGAAGTCGGCACTGCCGTCCTCGATCCGCACCTCGGAGATGCTGCTGATCGCCCGGTAGAAGGCCTGGCTCGCCCAGGACTTCAGAGCCCCGCGCCGCTCGGTGCGGCGCCTGCGGGTGTAGACGACCTGGTCGCCCTGGGCCCAGCGGTGCAGGAGGTGCGGGAGCATGTCCGGCGGGTGCTGCATGTCGCCGTCCATGCAGATCACCACGTCGCCCGCGGCCGCGTCGAAGCCCGCCGCCAGCGATGCCTGGTGGCCGAAGCGGCGCGAGAGCGAGAGCGCGGCGACCTGCGACGGCCGGCGTTCGTGCAGGATCCGCAGCTTCTCCATCGTGGCGTCGGGCGAGTCGTCCTCGACGAAGATCAGCTCCCACTCGAGGCCCGTGGCGTCCATCACGCCGGCGACCGACTCGCAGAAATGCTCGATGCCGTCGGCCTCCCGGTAGACCGGCACGACGATCGACACCTGCGTCGGCCGCCGCGGCCAGCGGCCCACCGGAGGCACCGGGGTCCACGGCTCGGCGCTGGCGGCGATTGCGGAGGTCTGTCGGGACGTCATGGAACGCTGGACTTCTCTTCTCTTTGGAGATCTTCTTGCCGAAGGGTCTTCATGCCGCGGGGCACGTCGTGCCGGAGGTGGGCTCGCCGGCGCTCGAGACCGCCGGAGGGGCGGGGAGAGTGCCGCGTCGCGCCCGTGGCGTCAAGGTCAGCAGGCCCCGCGGAAGGCCGGTCTGCCGCCGGCCCGCTCGCGGCGGAACGCGGCGGAAAATGCCGTTGTGGCGGCGTCCGGCCGCGGCCTAGCATCCGTCGCATCAGCGGCAAACAGCCCGAGCCCGGGCTTGTTTCCGGTTTCCGTCTCCCCGGCCGGGGCTCCCTCGCGCCGGTCGATCGCTCTCCCGCCGACACGGACCCGTGCGATGGCCGCGACGATCACGATGCCGGCGAGCCCGGCCCGCAAGGCCGACACCGACACCGGCCCCGACGCAACCTCCGACAGAGGCCTTGGCACCGGACCTGACAGCGGCGCCGCGGCGTGGGCCCGCACGCTCGCGCCGCCCGTGGTGGCGGCGCTGCTGCCCGCGATCCTCGTGGCACTGCCCCACGACTGGCGGTTCCTGCCGCTGCACCTGCTCGCGCTCGGCGGCGTGCTGGCGCTGGCGGGACGGTCCCGGGCGGTGGACGGCCCGCTCGCAGACAGCCTCGGGCTGCGCTGGGGGCTGATGTGCCTGGGAGCGGGGCTTTTGACCTGGACGCTCTTCGGCGAATCGCCGCGGGCGACCTGGGACGTTATCGACGACCACGCCGTCCACACGCTCATCGGTCCGGGCCGCGACCACCTGCCCGCCGGCGAGATCCTCCCCCGGCTCGCCGTCCATCCGGAAGCCGGCGCCCCCGTGGCCGGCTGGACCCGCTACCGCCCGGCCTACTACACGCTCTATCTCGGCCAGGCGGCGGTCTGGGGCAAGGATGCGCGGCCGTGGTTCGTCGCCCGGCTGCTCGTGTTCGCCTTCTCGTGTGCGCTGGGCTTCGACCTGCTGCGGCGGTGGCTCGGCATGGTGGCCGGCGCGGCCGCCCTGGCCGCCTTCGCGGTGCTCTGGATGTGGCCGGAGATCGTGATCAAGCTCGGGTCGGGCGAGACCTACGCCGCCCCGGCGTGCCTGCTGTTCGCCTGGACCGCGGTCCACATCCTCGAAAGCCCAATCGCGAATAGACCGGACGGGAAAAGCTCTGGTAGAAAAAGCTGGGGCAGGGCGACGGGCCTCGCCTGGCTCGGCCTTACGGCCGCGGCCCTGGTGGCGATCGGCTCCAAGGAGAATTTCGTCGTGCTCGCGCCGCTGGCGCTGCTCGTCGCGGCCGTCGAATGGTGGCGGGGAGACCTGCGCTGGCCGGCAGTCGTCGGCTGCCTGGTCGTCTGTGCCGCTGCCGCGACCGTGGCCGGCGTGGTGGCCGCCGGCATCGCCACGAGCGGCGGCCGCGACGTCTACCAGCGGCCGGTGGGCCTCGCCGGGCTCGTCGCCGCCGGCGACGCCGCAGCCCTGCGGACGCTGCGCAAGCTCGCCGTCTACGGCCTGCCGCTGGCGGCACTGGCGACCGGAGCCGCCGTGGGCTGGCTGCGGCTCCTGAAGAGCCCGGCCGAGTCGCGACGGCGCGCCCTGCTCCTCGTCGCCTTCGTCCTCCTCATGCTGGCGCTCAGCCAGGTGCTCTTCTACAGGGGCGAGGTCTTCAAAAAGTGCCGCTACGACCTGCCGTTCGTGCCGATCGTGGGCGTGCTCTCGATCGGGCTGCTCGTCGAGCTCGCCGGCTGGCGACGGGGCGGTGGGCCCGCCGACGCCGCGGCCGGCCGCAGCCGGCTGATCGTTGCCGGCACGCTCGCCGTCGTGGCGATGGCGCTGGGCGGGGATCACGCCCGGGCCGACACGCGCGCCCACGTGCTTTCCACCACCGCGTTCCAGGCGACGATCGGCCGGATCGCGGCCGCCTGCGACGTGGACCCGGCGCGGCCGGTCGTGTGCATCGTCGATCCCCGGGCGAAGGCCCGCTACGAGCCGGTCGTCTCGGTGGCCGAATACCTGCGGTCGCGCGGGATCACGAACCGGCTGCATCTTTCGCCAGTGGGCATCCCGACGGCGGCCGAGCGGGCGACCGCCGCGTATCCCGACCGGCTCCTCAGCGAGCTGTCGGCCGACGGGAGCGACTTCTTCGAGCCGTGGCAGAGCCTGCCGGCCGAGTCCACTCCGATCGAGCTGTGGTTCTCGGCCGACCCACCTCCGGGCCGGGCCGCCGCCTTCCGCGTGAATTGACGCATTCCCGAGTGACGCGTTCCCGAGCACGACACCGCCGCATCGCCCCATCGCTTCGAGACCGCCACCGTGATTCTCCTGCAGCAGCGGTACGACTCGCCCGACCCTGCCAGGCAGGCGGAGCTCGAGGCCGCGCGGGCGGCGAACGCCTCCTGCCCGGCCTTTCGCCACGTGGAGGCGGTGGACGGGGCGGCCCGCCGCTGGACGTTCGCCGATCTCTTCGTGCTCGCCGCCGAGCGGTTTTCAGGCGACGTCTGCGTGATCGCCAACAGCGACATCTCGTTCGACGCCGGCATCGAATCGCTTCGCCGGATGGTCCGGCCGGGAGTCCTCGTGGCGCTGACCCGCTGGGACGACGACACGGCGCCGTCGATGGAGGGCCGGGTCGATCCGACGACCTGGCGGTTCTACTCGCAGTCGCAGGATGCCTGGGCGTTCATCGCCGGCGGGCTGCCGGCGTTTCCGGCGGACTTCCGGCTCGGCATGCCCCGCTGCGAGAACAGGCTGGCCTACGAGGCGGCCGCGGCTGGGGTCGTCGTCTTCGATCCCGCGGTCTCGATCCGCACGCGGCACCACCACGCCACGAACGTCCGCACCTGGACCCGCCGCGACGGATACGACGGCCCGCTGTTCTTTCCTCGGCTCACGACCACTGAGTGCACTGCCGCCGAGGGCGTGGTGCTCGATCGGACGCGGGGCAAGCGTGAGTTCGTGGCCGTGCTCACGGGCAACGCGACCGATCTCGCGGAGGCGGCGCGGCGGGCCCGCGAGAATCGCGGCACAAACGGCGTGCGGATCGGCCTGCGGTCCCCCTTCTACCTCCGCCGTCTGGGCTGAATTCCGCCGGGAAAACCGCGGCCACGGGCCCTGTTCCAGGATTTTGGAAGAGACGCAAAGCCTTGCCAACAAGAGCTTTGCGTCGCATGCTCCAGTCCCTGCAGGTGGGCCAATTCGCGAGAAACACGGAATTCTAGCGTGTTTCTTACCCCCCAGATGCTTGACAGGCCGCAATGTCGCCGTAGCCTATGCAATCTCTGTACACGCCCCACTTGGAACAGGCCTTCCAGGCCGTAAAGACCAAATGGTTGTGCAGGAGCGGCTTCGGGACTGAGATTGAGGGTCCGGTTTTCGGGTCCAGCCCGAATGCCCGCGGCCCGTACGGCGTGCCGTCACCCATCACTGCGGGAATCGATCGACCTTGACCGCGACCTCGCCTTCAATCGTTGTGCCGGTCCGACGCCGTCGCGGCTTCACGCTCGTGGAGCTGCTCGCCGTCATCGCCATCATCGGCGTCCTGATCGGCATGCTGCTGCCTGCCGTGCAGCGGGCACGCGAGTCGGGCCGCCAGACGACCTGCATCAACAACCTCAAGAACATGGCCGTGGCGCTCTGCTCCTACGAGTCGTCGCGGAAGACCTTCCCGCCCTCCGCAAACGTCATACCGGTCGGCTCCACGCTGCCCAATGGCACGCGCCACGCGTGGTCGTCCTACATCCTCCCCTACATCGAGGAAGTGGAGCTCGCCAACCGGATCGACTACTCCAAGGCCTGGAACGCCCCGGGCAAGAACGCGACCGCGGCGATGCAGAACATCCAGCTCTACACCTGTCCGTCGGGCATGGTGCCGTTCCTGGGCAAGCAGGACTACGCGGGGATCTCCGGGAGCACGATCATGCTCACCGGCACCTCGCTGCCGCCGGTCGCGGGCCTCACCAACGGCGTCCTGATCCCGATCGACGCCGACCATCCCCGGCCGGTCAAGGCCGCCGACATCACCGACGGCCTGAGTGCCACGGTCCTCGTCGGTGAGTCGGTCGATCGGGGGTTGTCCGAAGCCCCGGGAGTGTCTCTCGATGAAAACGCCCGGTGGGCCAACGGCACGAACTCGTTCTCGCAGAGCGAGCGGTTCGTCAACGAGCAGAAAAATGAAAACATGCGGAGCAACCACCCCGTCGGCTGCCATGCGGCGTTCGTCGACGGTCGGGTGATGTTCCTGGCAGACAACATGGATCCGACGATCCTTTCGGCGATCTGCACGAGAAACGGGGGAGAGCAAGCGGCCTCCCTCGTCAACAGGCAGTGATCCGGGAGGAGCGACCGGGACGGCTGGTGACGCGTGTCACCCGTCGTGCGATGGATTGTGTCAGCGTCGATGGAAGGGGCACTTGGCCCCAACTTTCGGGCTAACGGTATGGCTGATTCGGTACGTGTTCGTTCCCTTTCTAGAGAGGTTTTGACATGATTCGCAAGTTTGCAGTTCTCGCCATCGCCATCGTGGCGGTCGGCTTCGTGGTGTCCTCGGCCGAGGCCGGTGGCACGAGCGGTGCGAAGAAGTCCTCGACGATCCGCGTCAAGAACTACTCGCTCCCGGGCGACACCGTCGTGGCTGTGCTCGTTCCGAACGGCACCGCTTTCCCGACGACGATTTCGCAAGCCCAGTCCCTCGGTGCCAAGCAGATCGCTGGTGGCTCGGTCGTCAGCCTGCCGGTCGCCCCGGGTGCCGGCCTCGTGGCTGCCACCTACCTTGTTGACATCGTGACCCCGCTGGATCCGCTCCTCGTCGACGCGGCCAGCTACAACGTGACCAAGGCCGGCCTGACCGGCTACGTGGGCGTCTACCCCGATCCCGGCCCCGGCGACGCGCCGGCCGTCGTGACCGGCCCCGCTGCAGGCGGCCCGTTCTAGTCTGAACGAGTCGCGACTGATTCGCACGTTTCAAGTTCGACTCGTTTCAACGACGAGCCGGGCGGGACCGAAGGGACGGAAACGTTCCTGACGTTCTGCCCGGCTCGTTCGTTTTGGACAGGTGCTCGCGCGGCCCGCATTCTCGGGGTGAATCGGCGGAATCCGACCGCCTGAGGCCAGCGTTTTGCTTCGCGGTTTTTCGCTGGGTACAACCGCAGGATGGCTCTTCCAATCCATCCCGCCGAACCCTCCCTGGCCGAGCCCGCCCTGGCCAAACCCTCCCTGGCCAAGCCCCTGCTCATTCCGGCCGATGGCAGTGCCGCCAACGTCCGCCGGTTCGCCACGGCGGCGGGGATCGCGGTGGCCGTGGCCGTGCTCATGGCCGCGCCCTGGCTCGAGCAGGATCTCGTCTGGTCCGGCTGGGTCGCGATGGCGGCAGCCCTCATGCTCGTGCCGCATCTCCGCGGCTGGTGGGGCGAGACCTGGTCGCTCGCCGCGGCCACCCTCGCGATCGCGATCGCGTTCCACTGGTCGCCGAAGGTGCTCGCCTACGCGATGAACGTCAACTACGAGATCGGCCTCGTGATCGCCGCGCCGATCATGCTCTACGACGCGGCCCGGCTCGTCGTGCCGCTGTGGTTCGCGGCCCGCGTGCAGCCCGATCCCCTGCGGGCCTGGCTGCCCGCGGGGCTCCTCGCGGCGGCGCTCGAGGGGGTGCTGCCGGCCGTCTTCCCCTGGAAGTTCGGCTACTCCCAGGCCGCCTGGACGCCGTTGATCCAGTCGGTCGATCTCTTCGGCCCCGAGTTCGCCACGCTCGTCTTCTACGCCCACGCAGGCGCCATCGTCTGGCTCGTCGACGTGGCTCGCCGCGCGGCCTCGGGCCTGCCGCCGCTGGCAGGGAGGGCCGGCCTGGCCGCGGTCGGCCTCGTGCTCGCCAACCTCGCCTATGGGATCGGAGCGATCGCCTACTGGCAGCCGCGGGTCGCCGCGGCGCCGACGGTCTCCGTCGCCCTCGTGCAGTCGAACCCGGAGGATGCCGACGGCGTCGACTCGCTCAGGAGCCTCACCGAGGCCCGGTGCAGGGGCACCGCCGGCCTGCCCGACCTCGTCTGCTGGCCCGAGTGCAGCGGCGGCTCCTACGAGGCGTCGCTCGAGTCGCTCGCCGACCCCAACGAGGTCCTCTCCAAGTCGCGGCCGCCCAATCCGGGCATGCGTCCGCTCGAGTCGCCCGCCTGCCCGCTCCTCTTCGGCGGCAAGATCTTTTCGGGCCATCCCGACAAGCCGCGGGAGCTCTACCAGTCGGCGATCCTCATCGACCCCTCCCACGCGATCCTCGGCTCGTACCACAAGCGGCACCTCATGCCCTTCGGCGAGTACGTGCCGGGCGAGGACTGGTTCCCGGACATCAAGCGCTATTTTCCCATGCAGGACGACCTCACCGAGGGACGGGACGCCGTCGTCCTCGGCTGCGGCACGGCCGCACGGCTCGGCGTGATGCTCTGTTACGAGGACATGATTCCCAAGGCGGCCCGCACGCTCGCGGCGTCGAACGCCAACGTGCTCGTCTCGCTGATCAACGGCTCCGCCTTCACGGAGCCCCTCACGCTCGTGCAGCACCGGCTCCTGGCCCAGCTGCGGTCGGTCGAGACCCGCCGCAGCCTGCTACGGTGCGCCGCCACCGGCCAGACCTGCTCGATCTCGCCGCTGGGCGTGGTGACAGAGTCGCTGCCGCTGCAGGGCCGCGGCATCCTCGAGACCCGCGTGCCGCTGCTGGAGGCCCGCACGCTCTACAGCCGGATCGGCCCCGCATTTCCGCTCGTCGCGTGGCTGGCGGTAACGCTGCTGGTCGTCCGCGGCCGTCGGGGCTATCTCGGCGCCGCCTCGGCCGCCCGCCGGTAGAGCTCCATGTCGAGCGCGTTGCGGTCGGCGATCGCGCGGCGATCCTCGGCGGCGATGCTCTCGATCGGCCGGCGGCCCGCCGTCGAGTTCGTCCGCGTGTTCGTCCACGGCGTGGTGACGCCGATCGCCGTGCGGATCGCCTCCATGGCCGGCGGCAGCCGCTCCACGATCCCCACGACCCGGTAGCGGCCGCGAAGGATCTCCCACGCCCTGTCGACCGAACGGGCCGGATCCCGCTCCGCCTCGGCGGGGCTCATGCCCAGGAAGCTGCAGGTCATGTAGTTGCGCAGCTCGTCGCTCACGCCCGACTCGACGTAGTCGCGCAGCGTCATCGAGCGGCCGACCACCTCGACGTGCAGGTAGTGGTCGGGCTGCTCGAGCACGTAGTAGTAGTGGGAGACGATCCGGTCGACGGGCTGCCGCAGGACCGTCGCCGTGACAGCGTCGGGGGCGCACCAGTCGATGAGCCTGTGGGCGCCGTGGCCGATCACGAGGTCGTAGGCGTGCCGCTGCGACTCGGGCATCTGCCGGAACGTCCCGCACTCGTCCGGCCGGCGGTCGTAGACGGTGTAGGTCCGCCGCCGAGCGTACTGCCGTTCGAGAAACTTCATCGCCGCCGTGCCGGCGCACTTGGGCACGTGCTCGAAGAGCAGCTTGCGAACGTGGCTGCGGCCAAAACCCATCATGATCATGGGACGCCTCTCCAGCGATGCCATCTGCGGAGCGATTCGCTCCACCTCTCGACGTCGCGCCGCTTTTCTAAACGGCGTCTCGAGCCAAACGGCGTCTTGTAGAAGGATTCACAGGGAAGGATCGACGGGAAAATTCCCTCCCGTGCAGATTTTTCGCGCGGGTCGCCGCAGCCTCCGTAGTCGACGCACGGTCCGACACGTCGGGCTCACCCCTCTGCGCAAACACCCTATCTCGCCGCCGCCGCGGGTCGACGCAGCTGCGGCAGCCAGCTGTCCGGACCCGTGCCGTGCTTGAGAAACGGTCGTCGCTGCCCGTTTCCGTTGGGCGAGTCCGTGTCGCAGGTGGCGCCCGGGCGGCAGCCGTGCCGTCGGGTGATTTGCCGCTGCGACGGCCTGCCTCGGCGGCTACCATCCCGCCCCTCCGCCGCGCATGCGCGCGGGCCGAAGCCTCCCCGGAGCGAACCGCGATGCGTCCGACCGCCTCAGCGTCGGCTGCCGAGCCCCTGGTGCCCCCGCCCGACTTTCTTGGCGAGTGTTTTCCGGAGCACGCCTTCCCGCCCGCCGCCGGCCGCGAGCAGGACTACCGCCGCACGTGCGAGCGGGGCTACGCCACGATGGCCCGGTCGCGGGTGGCGATCACCGGCCTGGCCCGCAACCTCGCCGCCGTGCTGCCCGCCACGATCCGGCGGATCGAGCGGCTGCGGCGGCTCTTCGCCGACACGCGGGTGATCGTGTACGAGAACGACTCGACCGACGCCACGAAGCTGCTGCTGCAGGCCTGGGCGGCGCACGACGGCAAGGTGCACGTCACGCTCGAGGATTGCCGCGATCCGCGAAACCCGCCCAAGCGGTGCGTGCAGCGGGCGGAGCGGATGGCCCGCTACCGGCAGCGGTGCCAGGAGATCGTCCTGGAGACCTGCAGCCACTTCGACGCGACGATCGTGATCGATCTCGACGTCGCCGGCGGCTGGAGCGAGGACGGCGTCGCCAACTCCTTCGGGCACCGCGACTGGGACTTCATCGGCTCCAACGGCCTCATCTACCGGCGGGACGGGCTGCGGATCAACGAGGTGCGGCAGTACGACATGTGGGCGCTGCGGTTCGACGCGGACCTCTCGCCGATCCCCACAGCGCAGGCGCGGAAGTACGTCTATGCCCGTGGGGAGCCGCTCGTGCCGGTGACCTGCTGCTTCGGCGGCCTGGGCATCTACCGGATGGAGGCCTTCCGGCACGGTCGCTACGGCACCACCGACACCGAGCACGCGGGCTTCCATCGCGAGCTGATCCGGCAGGGCTTCGGGCGGCTCTACCTCAACCCCAGCCAGATCCTGATCTACGGCCGCCGGCACCGCTTCGGCGACCCGTTCGTCGCCGCGCTCCTGCGGGCCTGGGAAGTGCTGGGTGGCCGCCCGGAGGTCCCCTGGATCTTCGGGAACCATGGCGGCGGCTCGACGGAGGAGCCGATCAGGGCCATGGAAGCCGCTGGGCATATGGCCGGCCGCAGGGCCGTCTGACCGGCCGCAGGGCCGTCTGCGTGGCGTCGGGAAACCGCTGCCGGTTGAAGCCGCGGGCGTTCCTGCCATATTGTCGGGGCTCGCGGCGGCAGCCCGCGCGACAGGGCGGGCCGCCGCCCCTCCGCGCAGCGACCATCCATACCGACACCCTGATGACACCCCAACCCTGGCGATGCACGCACCATGAAGATTCACGAGTACCAGGCGAAGGAACTGCTGCGGGCGGCCGGGGTGCCGGTGCTGGCCGGCACGGTGGCCCGCACGCCCGCGGAGGCCGCCGCGGCCTACACGGCGCTGGGCACGCCGGTGTGTGCGGTCAAGGCCCAGATCCACGCCGGCGGCCGCGGCAAGGGGCAGGTGAAGGGCTCGTCGCAGCGGGGCGTCGAACTGGCGAAGTCGGCGGCCGACGCCGAGCGGATCGCGAAGGGGCTGCTCGGCCAGACGCTCGTCACGATCCAGACCGGCCCCGAGGGGCACGTCGTGCGGCAGGTGTTCGTGGAGTCGGGCTGCGCGATCGATCGCGAGCTCTACTGCGCGGTGCTCGTCGACAGGCGGGTCGGCTCTCCGGTGCTCATTGCCAGCACGGCGGGCGGCGTGGACATCGAGGAGGTGGCGGCGAAGACTCCCGAGCTGATCCTGAGCGAGCCCTTCGACCCCGACCGCGGACTGGCCGGCTACCAGGCCCGGCTCCTGGCCGCGCGGCTCGGCCTGCCGACGGCCAGCTGGCGGCACGCCGAAACGTTTTTCCGCCGGCTCTGCACCGCCTTCGTGTCGCTCGACGCGTCGCTCCTGGAGGTCAACCCGCTCGTGCTCACGAAGCAGGGCGAGCTCGTCGCCCTCGACGCCAAGATGACGTTCGACGACAACGCGCTGTTTCGCCACAAGGACGTCGCGGCCCTGCGGGACGAGTCGGAGGAGGAGCCGGCCGAAACCCGGGCCGCCGCCGCCGGGCTCTCCTACGTCAAGCTCTCCGGCACGATCGGCTGCCTCGTCAACGGTGCGGGGCTCGCGATGAGCACGATGGACCTCGTCAAGCACCATGGCGGCGAGCCGGCCAACTTCCTCGACGTGGGCGGCGGGGCCGACGTGAAACAGGTGACGGAGGCGTTCCGCATCATCCTCTCCGACCCCCACGTGAAGGCGATCCTCGTCAACATCTTCGGCGGCATCATGCGGTGCACCACGATCGCCACCGCACTGGTCGAGGCGTCGAAGACCATCGGCTTCACCGTCCCGCTCGTCGTCAGACTCGAGGGCACGGAGGTGGAGGAAGGCAAGAAGATCCTCGCCGCCAGCGGCGCGAAGATCATCACGGCCGACGGCCTCACCGATGCCGCCCAGAAGGTGGTCGCCGCCGCCCGGGCCGCCTGACACCCGATCCCGAACCCCGCCTGCGGAAGCATTCCACCATGAGCATCCTCGTCAACCGCGACACCCGCGTCATCTGTCAGGGCATCACCGGGAAGGTGGGCGAGTTTCACACCCGTGGCTGCCTCGACTACGGCACCCGGATGGTCGGCGGCGTCACGCCGGGGAAGGCGGGCGAGGAGGTGGCCGGCCTGCCGGTCTTCAACACCGTCGCCGAGGCCCGGGACGCGACCGGCGCGAACGCGACGATGATCTTCGTGCCGCCGGCGTTCGCGGCCGACGCGATCCTCGAGGCCGTCGGGGCGGGCATCGAACTGGTGATCGCGATCACCGAGGGCATCCCGGTGATGGACATGGCCCGGGTGATGCCCGTGGTGCGGGCGTCCAAGAGCCGGCTCATCGGGCCCAACTGCCCGGGCGTCATCACGCCGGGGCAGTGCAAGATCGGCATCATGCCCGGCTACATCCACACGCCCGGCCACGTCGGCGTCATGAGCCGCTCCGGCACGCTCACCTACGAGGCTGTCTGGCAGCTCACGCAGCTCGGCCACGGCCAGAGCACGTGCGTCGGGCTCGGCGGCGACCCGCTCGTCGGGTCGAGCTTCATCGACATCCTCGGGCTCTTCCAGGCCGATCCGGACACCCACGCCATCCTGATGATGGGCGAGATCGGCGGCTCGGCGGAGGAGGAGGCGGCCGCGTTCGTGAAGCAGCACGTCACCAAGCCCGTCGCCGCCTTCATCGCGGGCCGTACCGCGCCGCCGGGCAAGCGGATGGGGCACGCCGGCGCGATCATCTCGGGAGGCAAGGGGACTGCCGACGCGAAGCTCGCTGCGCTGCGGGACGCCGGGATCGAGATCGCCGAGAGCCCGGCCGACATGGGCGCGGCGATGGCCCGGGCGATCAAGCGCCGCGGGTGATGCCAGCGAACGCTGCCGCCATACCCGGACGCGGCTCCCGGCGACGCCCTCCACGAGTGAGCCCCACAGCCTCAACACAGCCAGAGGACGGTGCGGCATGAAGGTCGATCTGTTCATCCCCTGCTTCGTCGACCAGATGACCCCGCAGGTCGGCCTGGCGGTGGCCAGCGTGCTCGAGCGGCTCGGCCACACGGTCGCATTCCGCCCGGCGCAGACCTGCTGCGGCCAGCCGAGCTTCAACGCCGGCTACTGGGACGAGGCCCGGGCGGTCGCCATCCGCGCGCTCGAGGTCTTCGCCGGTGCCGAGGCGGTCGTCGGCCCCAGCGGCTCGTGCGTGGCGATGATGCGGGTCTTCTACCCCCAGCTGCTCGCCGGCACGCCCCACGAGGCTGAGGCGCTCGACCTCGCCGCCCGGACGTTCGAGTTCGCGGAGTTCCTCGTCCGCAGGCTGGGGGTCACCGACGTGGGCGCGCGGTTTCCGCATCGGGTCACCTACCACGACGGCTGCCACGGGCTCCGGGAGCTGCGGATCAGGGAGGAGCCGCGGCTGCTCCTGCGTGCCGTCCGCGACCTCGAGCTGGTCGAGTGCGACGAGCCCGACAGCTGCTGCGGCTTCGGCGGCCTGTTCAGCGTGAAGTTCCCGATGATCTCCACGGCCATGGCGGAGGTGAAGGGCGGGTCGCTCGCCCGCACCGGCTGCGACTACATCGTCTCGAGCGACCCGAGCTGCCAGCTGCAGCTCGACGGGTGGCTGTCGCGGAACGCCGCCGCCCAGGGCACTGCCACCCAGGCCACCGGCACGCCGCCGCGCACGATCCATCTCGCCGAGGTGCTGGCGGGCGCAGCGGGGTGAGCCGCGGGGGCGTCTCAGGGCTTGCCCGACGCGGGCCGCCCGGCGTCCGTCTTCGGCGCCTTCCTGGTGAGCGTGACCGGCTTCTCCGCCTTCAGGCCGTGCTTGTCGGTCACGTTCACCACGATCCGCAGCTTGTTGGCTTTCCGCGAGACGAAAGCCTCCGCGTCGGCCATCGTGACGGCTCCGGTCATCCTGTCGATCGCCAGAATACCTGCGTCCTGGTCTGCATGGCCTGATGCACCACCCGTCTCCTTGTCGTCACTCTTCTGCTTGCCGGACGGAGACTGCTGCGGGTCGAGCTGCATCCCGAAGCTGAACGTGTCCTCGGGATCCATGTCGAGGGCCACGATCTGGTAGACGATGTCGCCGTTGCTGACCTCGGCCGTGACGTCCGCGGTCGGCGGCGAGTCGATCGTGGGTGCATAGAGTACCATGGCGTTCTGCCAGGCCCCCAGGCGATACCGCTCGACGAGGCCGATGTCCCGCCGGCCATTCCCGTTGGTGTCCACGTACGGCAGCTGGATCGTGAAGGAGCCATTGCCATCGGCGTCCAAATACGGATCGCCGTCGTCGAAGGCGTTATTCTTGCCGAGATCGGCAAATAGTTCGCTACACGAGGGGCTGCCGGCGGGCGCTGACGACAACGGCTGTTCACCCTGCAGCAGCAGCGACCGGGACGCTTCGTCCGCAGACACGCATCGGGCAAACGTGCCCAGCAGCCGAGTGCCCACATCGAACCTGAGCTTCGAGCCATCTATACGCAGGGACTGCGGCAGGGGCACGATCGAAAAAGCTACGAGGACGGCGCCGGCCAGCACGACCCCCGCCAAGGCACCCATGAGTCCACCGCCACCCTTGTCGATTCCCGGTGTGAAACGGACCGCTTCGGCAGGCACGTAGCCGCCGACGGCGAGCCGGATGGCCACCACGGCCCCGACGAACAGCGCCCCGAACGCCGCGGGAAAGGCATATGCCGCCGGCACCTCCATGCTGGTCAGCAAAGCGGCCAGCGGGTGCGCGAACGCCAGGGCCGCCACCAGCGAGACCAGGACGTGCATTCCGGCGAGCACCGCCAGAAAGAGGCCGAAGTGGCTGCCGTACGCCACCATGGCGAGCACGAGCCCGACGACGATCATGTCGCCAAACCGCTGCAGCACTCCGATCGCCGCCAGCATCAGCATGCCCGCCTCGCCGTCATCGGGTTGGAGCTCACTTCGTCACCCGCACGATCTCGTTGAGGCTCGTGACGCCGGCCAGCACCTTGGCCATGCCCGATTCCTGGAGCGTCCGCATGCCGGCCTTGCGTGCGGCATTGCGGATCGCCTGGATCGACGGGTGGCCGACGAGCAGTTCGCGGATCTCGTTGTTGAAGACGAGCAGCTCGTGCACTCCGGTCCGACCCTTGTACCCCGTGCCGTGGCAGGCGGGGCAGCCCTTGTCCTTTTCGCGGTAGATGGTGATCTCCTTGTCCGGAGGCGCGCCGACCTTCTGCCGGAAGTCGTCCGGGGCGGGGTAGGGCTCCTTGCACTTCGGGCAGAGCACCCGCACGAGACGCTGCGCCAGCACGGCCGTCACCGCGGACTGGATGAGCGACGTCTCGATGCCGATGTCAAGCAGCCGCGTGACGGTCGTGGCGGTGTCGTTGGCATGCAGCGTCGTGAACACGAAGTGGCCCGTCAGGGCGGCCTGCATGGCGATCTCGGCCGTCTCCTTGTCGCGGATCTCGCCGACCAGGATCACGTCCGGGTCCTGCCGCAGGACGGAGCGGAGGATCTTGGCGAACGTCAGGTCCGCGGCGGGGTTCACCGCAGTCTGCGAGATGTTCTCCAGGCGGTACTCGATCGGGTCCTCGATCGTGACGATGTTCCGGGAGAGCACGTCGATCTCCCCCAGGGCCACGTAGAGCGTCGTCGTCTTGCCGGAGCCGGTCGGGCCGCAGACGATCAGCATGCCGTGCGGCTGGTGGATGATCGACTGCAGCGACTTGAGCATCGACTCGCGCATGCCCAGCGACGCCAGGCCGGCCTTGAGCACGCCGCCGTCCGCGTCGAGCAGACGCAGCACCATCTTCTCGCCGAAGTTGGTCGGCCCCGTCGCCGCCCGCACGTCGAATTTCTTCGTCTGCTTGAGCACGGCGAACGCGCCGTCCTGCGGCCGACGCCGCTCCGCGATGTCCATGTCGGCGCAGACCTTGATCGCCGAGATGGCCGCCTTGCCGCTGGCGCCCTGGAGCGTGGCGATGTTCTGCATGATCCCGTCGATCCGGCACCGCACCTGCACCTCCTCGCCCGCCTTGGGCTCGAGGTGCACGTCGGTCGCCCGCATCTCGATCGCCTTCTCGAGGATCTGCTGGACGGTCTTCACCGCCCGGGAGGTCTCGCGATCCAGATTCTTGCCGCTCTGCCCGTCGACGAGGCTGCCGTCCTTCTTCAGCAGCATGACGCCGGTGTCGGCGTGGCCCCCCGACGGGCCGTGGTCGGCGCGGAACCAGGCCATCACCGCCTCCTCGGCGCCGATCTTCCTGGCGGCCGCCAGCACCAGTTCCCTGGCAAACCGCCGGCTCAGGATCGTGCGGGTCGAGGGCGCCTGGCTGTCGCGGTAGACGACGTAGCCCAGCGCGGCCGCGGGCAGCACGACCAGAAACAGCGGCAGATAGCCGAGCCCGTACTGGTAGGTCACCAGGAACAAGAGGGCGCCAGCCACGACGGAGCCCAGCGTCCACGGGAGGGGTTCGCCGATGATCTCCGCGGCGTCCTGCTCGACCCAGACGCAGAATGCGGCCCACGCGACGGCCAGAACGATCCAGGCGCCGCCCAGCCACACCAAGCGGTCGATCGCTGCCGCCGACAGCATACGCGTCACCTCGCTCCCGTCCGCATCGCCGCCTGCCTCGAGACCCAGTG
>Ga0209598_10000028_pt1 | contig 101435 bp, 149 predicted proteins | sample M_140807_EF_Meta_FD_187317 | JGI IMG/M metagenome (GOLD analysis project Ga0209598, IMG submission 187317) | Freshwater microbial communities from Lake Montjoie, Canada to study carbon cycling - M_140807_EF_MetaG (SPAdes) (version 2) | ecosystem: Environmental > Aquatic > Freshwater > Lake... | reverse complement strand
TTTCAAGTCTTGTGCAAGTTCCATTGTGTATTCTGCTTTCAAAGCACGGCTACGTGCAGTAACAGCAATCTTTTCGATGGAGAATGCCATCTCTTGGAAACCTTGACCAGAACCATCACCCAATGCTTCAGCTTGTGCTGTAGTCAAACCAGTACCACGTGTGTACTCTGTACCAGCAGACAAGTCAGCAGGTGATGCACCTGTTTGTGATTGTGCTGTGTTAGGGAATGCTGTGTTAGCTTCATCGAACAAGGCTTCTGTACCGCCTTGTGTTTTGTAGCGTGAACGCATTGCAAAGATCAAGCCTGTTGGACCTGTCATTGGCTGAACACCGCAAATGTCGTAAGCGATCAAGTTAGGGGCAGCACGGCGAACCAAGCTGATTAAAACTGGATCATAAATGTCTACTGAACCATCGCCTGCTGTAGATGAAGATGCGCCCATGTTGTTAGCAGGTGCCGCTTCAGAAAGCAATGATGTTTGGTTGCGATAACCACCAGAACCTTGTGCGTCTTGGCGGCAAGCAATTTCTTGGTTCTCAAGAAGTTGTGCTGTTACGGAACGCTTGTGGCTGCCTTGAATTCCTGGTAAGTCGGAATGGTCAAGAACTGGTGCCCATTTTTTAATAAGATTTTCTACGCTCATGTTTTTCTCCTTTGAGTATTGTTTAATTTATTTATAAAAACTTATTTCTTGAGTGTTCTAGAAATATTTTGTACATAGTGGCTCATCACAGGTGAGAATGATTCTTCGATATTAGAAACATCATCGTCCATTGGAGCCGCTTTTTTGACTGTATCTTGTGTAGATTCTTCAAAATATTTCTTCTTAGTTAGCGACAATTTTTCTTTGTAGTCTTCTTCAGAAACGAATTCAATGCCTTCTGCCAAAGATTTTAATTTTGCAGATTGAACTTCGCTGAGTCCTTCAGAAACTTCGCTAACAATTTTCTCTTTCTTGTAACCACTAAGTTGTGCGTTTAAATTTGCAACTTCAGTAACTGCTTTATCTAATTCTGTTTCAAGTGTTTCAACTTGTTCTGCAAATTGTTCAACAACGTTAACTTTTTCTTCTGGAATGTCAACATAATGTTCTGTGAATAAATTCTTTAAACCAACCATAAAGTCTTCAACCAATTCGGCTTTGATACCTTTTTCGATGGCAAGTTTATTTTCTTCCATCCATTCAGTAACTACGTACTCTAAGTACTCATCTACTTTAGTTACTAAATTTTCATTGATAGAATTAACTTCTGTCTCAAGTTTTGTTGCATATTCTTCTTCTAATGCAGTTGTAACTTCAGCAACTTTAGCTGTAATAGCCGCTTCAAAAATTACTTTTGCATTTGTTTTAAATTCTTCGGAAAGACTTTCACCAGAAAAAATAGCGTTAATGTCTGTGTCAACATCTAAGTTATTTTTTTCGATAATGCCTTCGTCTTTTACTTGTTCTGTCATAGCAGTCTCCTTTGTATGAATATTTAAAATTGTATATGTATTTATAAAAAATTACAGCTTGGACAGAAAATCTTTAAACACTTTTATCATGTTTTCTTCTAAATCTTTCTTAGAAGAAGTTTGAATAACTTGTTTTTGTCTTGCAACATCAATTTCTCTAATGACTCCGTTGTCCCAAACCCATTCTTTACTTTCCATAATTCCACGAACGTATGCATCTGGTGCTGAAGGATCGGCTACAATATCTGCACATGTTGCTAGATAAAAATCTGGACCAACAACTTTGACTCCATTTTTTCCCTCAACAAGACTACCCATTCCTCTTGTCGATACTCCTAATGTTGCACCTTCGGCCATTAAATTCTTTACGATATTACCATATGGTGTGTCCATAATCTTTGCTTTACCGATGAAATTGTTTCCATCTTGACGCAAACTCTTAGTGATGTGTGATACACGTTCTAAGTTAATAGTTGGACCATCTGGATGCCCTAACTCACCATAAGCACGATTTTTCATTACATGCTCTGCAACATATCTATCCGTCTCTTTTTGCAAGACTTCTAAAGGATACATTCTTCCATTTCGGTTTTGTTGTTCGGCTTGCATGAACACACCTTCAATGTAAAAACTTTTTCCGCCAGCCTCATTGGCTTCGGAAATAATATTTACTTGTTCGTTAATTTCTGTGATTAATTTCATTTTTGCCTCATGCTTGGTGTTGTGTCGTTACTGGAGTTGGACGATGTTCAATGCCAGTACTAAATCTTTTTAAATTTGATTTTTTTCTTTTTCTTAAAATCATAGCCATTTTTGGGGCACGTTTTCTAGCCGCTTTACGCTGTGCTAATTTACGATGCATTTTTTCCTGTGAAGTCATTCTCACAAGTTTACCATCAATAATTTTATATCCAGGTGTTGCAGAAACAATTTTTCTACGTTGAACTACACCATTACGAATTCTATTAACTTTAATAAATCTCGCTTCGTCTAATTGTTCATTAGACATAGATATAAAATCTTTAAACTTCAGCATATTAACTGCCGGTCACACCATCATCAGTAGTTTCTCTGCTTGAATATCCAGCAGTTTTCTTACCTTCAAGAATAAGTGTATATGCGGCATTTGATGTGAAACCAGAAGTACTTAATAGAATGTCGCCATTAGCGCCAGCACCTGCATTGTTTGTGAGTGGGCAATTACCAGCAGTTGTTAAATCCCAAAAGCCAGAACCTGTTAATGTAACAATTGTAGTGTTAGAAGTTCCTCTCCAGAGTAATGTGACTCTTGGAGAAATTGTTGCGCTTGTTCCAGATGCAACAGACCATGCAATTTTATTAATGCTTAGTCTTTGAGTAGAACCACCATCAGATGCAATTAAAGAATTCGCAGAAACTTTAACAACGTTTGTTTCACCTGTGCCGTCGGACACATTAGTTAATTTAACTGCCCATTGTGTTGCGCTATCTTTTAGCGTCTGTGATGTTACTGTATCTGCCATTTTATTCTTCCGCTATAGTTTTCGCAAATGCTAAAAGTGATTCAACATTTTCTTCTAACTGATTCAAAAAGATTTCTTGATTGTTTTCGTCTAGCTGATCGTAAAGATTAGAAAGCAAATCAACGTCTTCTTTCTTCAAAGCACCACGTGCCTGTGCGGCTTTAAGCATTGCAATTCTATCTTGATAACCTTTGATACCAGGCTTGATATCTTTAGCGGCTTTCTTTTCAGCGGCATTTGGATTGTTGACATGCTTCATTGTAGTCTTAGACTGATGACTCTCAGCTTCACCAAATGGTTGCTTAGTGTCAAGTTTGTCGGCTTTGCGTTTACCTTGACCCTCTTTTGTTTTGTCCACTGATCCAAGTTTTGCAAGATCGGCAGGAAGAGGTTTAACTTCAGCAACTTTATTATCCGGCGCAAGTTTATCTGCACCTATCAGTTTTAATTTTTCGACTTCATCCAACTGAATGAAAGATTTAAAGGTCTTCATCTACATTTCCTTCTGAACTTGATTGAAACTCTGTTTCTAAATCGTTTGATTGTTGTTGTTCTTCTTCATCTTTAAAAATAGAACCCGCCAATTCTAGTTTTCTTGCTGTTAAATGATTTTGAATTTTATCATTTAATGCATCTAAAATGTCACTCTTAAATTCTGATGGTTTAGCATCAAATGCATTCTTAACTGCGGACTGAATATTTTCCATAGTATACTCCTATTAGGTTTCTTTATTATTTATAATTACCGCTTTTTTAAGCATTGAAAAACGGCATCAGGTAATCTTTACCTGCAATATTTACTGATACGAATCCTGCCGCTTTATTTGGTAATGTGAAATCTCCTGCAATGGCATTTTCAGCAATAGCAGTTGATGGATTAATTCTTATTCCTCCAGCTACAACGCCAGCATCATTATCGCCAATCTTAGAAATATTGTCATTCTTGAAGACAAGCATTCTGTGAATGTTGTCGATAAATGTAGCTGTTCCAAAATTCGCAGTTGTTGCGATACTTAGTGGTCCGATAATTTTTAGTAAATTCGGAGAAGGTATTTCAATTCCAGATGTTATAGTTCCGGAATATAATTTTTGATTTAATTGTAATGCACCAAAAGCTAAACCGGAATCAATAGATTGTGGAGATATCAATGCAGAAACTTTATGTGTACCTATTGATAATTCAGTTGTAATTGAATTCGCATATACTACAGAATTTAATTGTGATAAACCAAACGACAAAGTTGATGATATTGGCTGATCTACAATATAAAGAGTAAATTTGTCTCCATCACCAAATGCTACAGTAGATTCTATAGATTGTGCATAAACTAATGCGTTTAACTGTGGTAAACCAAACGTTAGTGTCGAATTTATTGATGTTGGTTGTACTGAAGAATAATCGATTACTAATGTACCAAACGATATTGTTGGTAGAATTTGGTTTCCGTATACGTCACTTAACGCAGTAATACTCGTTGAAGAGTATGTCTGAATTTGTACATTTTCTACATTCGATAATGTACCATCAAGTTTAATGACTTGATCTATGAACGGATACGCCATAATTTAATTTAAAAAATTAAACTATTATAGTGCAAAAATTCTACTTGCACCGCTTGAGAATGCTACTGTAATATCACCACCGTTAGGTAAAATTGGAAGACCAGTTGCACTATCAATATATGCAATTAATCTTGAAGTAGATTGAACTCCAGTATCTGCATAGATAATGAGTGCTTCACAGTTTGCGCCAGTAACAGAACTAAATGTTGCATCATCAGCATCAAAGACACCACTTGTAATAGTTTTATTTGCCAAAGTAGCAGTAGAAATAACTGCACTATTTGCAATCTCATTTCTATATTGGTGTGATGAACTATATGTGTATACACCAGTGTCAACAAGTGCAATAGTAACAGTATTTGCTACCATGTTTATCGAACCATTTAAAAATGCTTCTTTTGCTTTAGGATAAAGTGCGTTTGCCATGTGTTTCCCTTATTAAATTTTATGATTTACCTATTTATAAAACAACCGGTGTGCCGATTTTTATAAATGCTTTTGTTGATGTGATAGCATATCCAATTTTTAATGAAAATGATGCGCCATCTACAGTTGATGTAGTTACTATATTACCATTTTCACCCAAATATAATGACTGATCTGGTGTCCAAGTCCATGATGGATTTGTTACCGATCCAAAAGTTATTGTTTGACCGGAATTGTTTAGTATCCCAAGAATTTTATCAACTTGTGTGAGTTGTAAAGATGAAGCAAGAACAGTTTCTCCATTTGCATTTAATGCAACCATCTTATACGCAACTGCATTATCATTCGTAAATGTAAGATTTAATGCTTCTGATGCACCTCCACCACCTGTGTTAGCTTGATTATAAGCCGCTTGCGCTAGTGATGTTGCATTATTAGCTTGCGTGTATGCTGTGTTTGCGGTATTCCATGCATTACTCGCTCTAGTTCTAGCAACAGTATCTACTGTACCACCACCGCCACCCGATTGTTCTACGAATTCAAATTTCTGTGTGGACTCATTAAATGATAAAACAAATCCATCAGCAAGACCAGTAGTATCAACGTCATCTAAGTAGCGTAGATTAACTTCACCGCCACCACTACTACCGCCTCCACGATCCGATAGAATCGTATTTACTTTTGCTTTGTACTGAGTTACATCTTTTTGTAAAACTTCTTTGAACTGATTGACAGATTGTTCAATTGCTTTTAAGTCTGCGTCTTTACCATCCTTACCTGGAATACCTTGAATACCTTGCGGTCCAATTTCACCTTGTGGTCCTGCTGGTCCTTGTTGTCCATCTCTTCCGTTTTGTCCTCTGTCGCCTTTGTCGCCTTTAGGTCCTTGCTCACCTTGAATCCCTCTTTCACCGGCAGGTCCGACTGGACCCATTGAGCCTTCTTGTCCATCTCTTCCGTCCAGACCATTTTTTCCATCTGCGCCTCGCTCGCCTTTATCACCTTTTAATCCACGTTCACCAGCAATACCTCGTATGCCTTGCTCGCCTTGTGGTCCAACATCGCCCTTGTCACCTTTATCGCCCTTGTCACCTTTCAATCCACGTGGACCTTCAAGTCCCATATTACCTTGTGGACCTACTTCGCCTTTATCGCCTTTAGTACCAACATCACCACGTTCACCTTGTGGTCCACGTTCACCTTGTGCACCAGTAGCACCAATAGGACCTCGCAAGCCTTGTGTGCCTGCGGGTCCTTGGATGTACTCAACGATTGGCTGTTTTGTTTTTTCTTCTAAAAAAGATACTAACTCAGTTTTTAGTTTTTGTACTTCTTTTTTAGTATATGCAACAGAGGTTGCAATTGCGACAGCATCGTTTAAGGTTGTATTAATTTCCTTCTTTGTCAACTTTAGCCTCTTCAACTAATGTGCCAAAAAATGCTGTCATCGATTTTGCTAATTCTCTTTGATCCGCATCATCGATTGTTCTAGTTTCAGTTTCTTCTTTTTTTACGCTAACTTCAAGTTTATGTGTCGCAGGTGCTGGAGGAGTTTCAGCAACAGGTGTTTCTTCGACTGGTGTTTCTTCTTCTTGATTAGCCGATTCTTCTGCCATTTGTTCATCAATTTCTTTAATGTCATCTTCAGATTGTTGAAGAACATTTTTACGCACATATTCGATAGAGAAATATTTGCCAACGTAAGCATCAATATCAGAAAGAATACCTAAACGTTCTTTTAAAATTTCAACATTCTTTAATTCTGTGAAGTGTGCATCTGATTGATAATCATAACTGATTTCTTCTTTCATTTGTTCCCACTCTTTACGAGTACAAATACCTTTAAGAAGCAATTGTGTTTCTAATAATCTATCAAATAAATGAGAGAATCTTAAACGTAAACGTGAAATGAATTTACCGAACTTTAATTCATCTCTAGTAATTTCAGAAGCACGACCTAAAGAAAATCCATTATCTGCTTCTAAACGTGAGACTGGAACATTCAAAGACTTGAACATTTTCTTTTGGAAATATAATACGTCTTCAATCTCGCCGAGATTCTGTCCACCTTGTAGTGTAGTAATCTCTGTGCCTTTACCGCCTTCTCTACGTGGTAACCAAAAATCTTCAAGCATTGTCTGATAACGTCTATCATCACGAATTTCACCAGTAGTTGCGTCATACACTAATTTGTTTTTATACTTTTGCATGATTTCACGCAAGTATTGTTCTGCTTTCATCTTAGGCAAGTTACCAACGTCAATGTAAAAGATTCTACGTTCTGGTGCTCTTGCAATACGATAGATGACTGTTGCATCTTCAAGCATACGTAATTGATTTAACGGCTTGATTGCTTTGTGTAGATGAGAGATAATAACTTTACCATCTTTATCTGTAATCCCTGAGTGTGTGTATGAAACAGAATCTTCAGCAATTTTCATGCCTTGATTGCCATCATTAGCAAACCCTTTGTCTGAATATATAAAGTAATTTAAATACTGCGTTGTTGGGTTGACGTTACCAGTTGCAATATTCTTTTGTGCCTTCTTAGCTTCACGAACTTTACGAATCTTACGTGGATCAATGTAGCGAACTTCTTTTAAGCCTTGTCTAGGATTTTTTTCGTCAATCATCATGTGATAGTAAAGTCTACCATCAACGTACCATCTACGAAAAATATCATAGCCTTGATTGTTAAAATCTAAAAGTTTCATCACATAATAAAACTCATCACGAATTTTTTTCTTAATAGATTCTGGTTGTTCAAGTTTATCTAAAATGATTTGGACTGGATAATCACCATCATCAAAAACTAATGCTTCGTTGACAATATCTTCAATTGCGGCATCACACTCTGGTTGTAAAGCCATTTCACGGTACTTCTTAATTAAATCCGAATCCGATCTAATTTGACCTTCAAGGTCCATGTATGTGCCGTAAATTCCACCACCAGAAATTGGTACCGACCCGTCATCATCGATAGGAGGAACAAAAGATTTTAATTGTGCCGCTTCAGGTTCGTCTTTACCAATTGAATAACCAAAAAGTTTTATTGCCATATAAGTCTCTCTATAAAAAAAATGGGGGCGTAATAGCCCCCATCTGTTGACAACTATTACGCAATTATTTATACTGCGTAAAAATTAGCATCACACTATGATATCATAGTCCTTCGTCATATTCATCGGTGAATGTGGCATCTTTACCACCAGAATGTAAATAATGATATTGGAAATTAACTGTAAAGTCAGATATTGTGTCAGTACTATCATAAGACAAATCTAAAGCACCAACGTCTGTTGGATATGCCATTTCTAACTGATATTTTCTAATTACTTCACCTGATGAATCTAAGTGATTAACTACAACAGTTGAGTAATAATCTTGTGCAATGCCACCTTTTGCTTTTGATGTTGAATCATAATCCGATGTTGAAATATAATCCACCCAAGCATTAAATGCACTACGTACAGTATGATTTTCATCATTGATAACTGTTACTGTCCAATCAGCAAATGTTCTATCTCCAGGAATCTTTATTCGTCTACCTGCTCTGAAAGGAACTTCAATAACACCTATTGTGAAACCAGGAACTGCCGCAGATTTACACAAAAGACTCATTTGTTGAGTAAGTAAAGTGCTAGTAGACTTTGTATCAGATATTACGGTAGTTGGAAATGTAACATCGATTCTGAATAAGTTTGCTCTTGCGCCAGTTGCAAGTGCGCCTTTTAATTGATCTATTGTTGCGAATGCCATTTTTTATTTTCCCTATTATTTTATTTCTAGTGATACAGCAGTTTCAGACTCTGGAGCACCATATTGGAAATAATCATATGTCCAAGTTACTGTAAAATCTTCAACGGCATCAGTAGTATCATATGACAAGTCAATTGAAGAAATGTCGCTTGGCCAGCAATTGTATAGTTTGCATTCACCGGCATCAATCGAACTACCATCTTCTCTTAATTGAAAAATTTCTACAGTACCATATAAACCAGTATTTTCTGTACTACCAAGTGCTGAAGAAACTACTGAAGTAGTTCCACCCGCACCAGCATTTCTATTTCCGATTACGGATTGCTGAAAATTAGTTTTAACAATCGCTTTTTGCCATCTTTCAAGTGCGGCTCTTGCTGTGAAATTTGCGTCATTTAAAATTGTTGAAGTCCATTCTGTGAATGTTCTATCTCCACCCATTTTTAATCTGCGACCAGCATTCATTGGGATTTCAATAGTTCCCAAAGTTGATGATGGTAGCGATCCTGATCTGCATAGTAAAGAAACATTCTCTAGACCAGCACCTAAATCGGATGGTCCAGAAATTTTAATTTTAAATAGATTCGGTCTAGAGCCAGCACCGATTGCGGCTCTAAAATCCGAAATTCTAAATGAATTTGTTCCGCTTGTAATTGTATCTGCCATTACTATCTCCTTTGTCGTATGTAATTATTTAGCCTACAATCTCATTAAATGTAGCAGTACCTCTTACAGAAACGAAGTTGAGTTGAATGAAGTTAACAGAGCGAACTGGTTGTACGAAAATATCGCATACAAATTCATTTGCATTTACAACATCTTCTGGATTGTTTGTACCATCGCAGATAACTCTAAATGCAGTAATACCTCTGCGTGATTGAACACTTCTTAAGTAAGGAGTAATCAAATTAACAAAGTTAGAACGTGTTGTTGCATCGTTTTGGTCAAACAATACGTTGTCGGCAGCCGCACCAATTGTTCTTTGCAATTCAATGAACAATCTACGAACGTTAAGTCTGTTTGTAGATGTGTTTCTTAATGTGAATGTCTTGTCGCCAAACAATACAGTACCACGACCAACTTGTGTGATAACTGGATTAACTGATGCACGATACAATGTATCACGCTCAGATTGATTTGGATTGAAAGCTAAACGAACTAAGTTTTGAATACGTCCAGCTACGAAACCAGCTGGAGACAACCATGCTTCACGATTCAAATCGTTACGTGCCATGCAACCTGCAATGTCAGCATTCAATGGAACATAAACATATGTGTCATTGTATTTGTCGTATTGATATTTCCAACCGCTGTCTGCAACAACGTATGTAGAGCGAGAAATTGTATCTGCCCATGTACTAATTGCAGTTGCTTCAGAACCAGCATTGTTAACAACGTTTGCTCTCAATGGAGAAATACATACCATTGCATCTTTTCTAACTTCAGCAACGTCAGCAATAATTCTATTGACAACAGTTGCATTTGCTTGACCAGCAATAACGATTGCGGCTGGGATTTCAGATTTGTTTGCAAGTTTTCCGTATGCGGTTGTACGATCACCATCAGTTACAGTACCACCATCAGTACCACCAGCAAATGAATATGTCTTTGGAGCATTTACTGCTGTATATGTTGTTCCTGAACCAGAAACAGTTAATGCAGTACCCCAATTTGCGCCTGCTGTGTCATGGTCAGTCCAACGAATCCAGTTAGAACGATCATTGATAGTATCTTTGTAGTAATTAGAACCACCATTTTCACCTTTAGCATTAGATGCTTTAGAGAGTGCTTTGAATTTCTCTAAAACTGTTCCTGGTGTTCCTGTGATATCGCCTGTCTTGTCTACAACAATAACGTGCATTTCATCATTAGATGCGCCAAGTGTAGTTCCCTGAACAGATGTTCCTGGAGTTAATTCGAATTGATCGTAGTATTCCCAACGGCGTGTTGCAGAAGCGGCAGTAGCGCCACTTAAGTGTGCTGAAGTTAATACGAATGATGTTGCATTAGTAACAGATGCAACTTGGTTAGTACGACCACCAAGAACAACTAAGTCACCAACGTTCAATTGTGTGTTAGCAGTAGAACCAGAACCTGTAACTACTGTTCCGTTAAGAGCAACAGTAAATGTTCCAGTCAATGTTGAAGACCATGCATTTGCGCTTGGGCAAGTAGAAACTTTAAGTGCGTTACCTAAAGCGCCAGCATATTTTGCTGCCCATGGACCATTGTCAAAAGATGCAGTATTTAAGTATGCATCATCGTTTTTAATTAAAACACCAGTTCCTGCTGTACCAGAACCAGTTGTAGCTTCTGTCGTAGCATTTAATGCAGTATTAGCGGCACGAACAACAAACAATGGAGATGAATATCCCAAAAAGTTTGAAGCAGATAAAAAGTCAACGATGTTTGTTGCGTTTGGCTTACCAAATTGTGCTACCAAATCAGACTCGGAAACAACTTGAGTAGGAACTTCGATAGGTCCCCAAGTAAATTGTCCAGCGAAAGCGCCAGAAGTGGAAGCAATTGATTGGTTAGATGCTACCAAATCTTGTTCGGTGATCTTAACGCCTGGTGAAATGAGACTTATAGCCATTGAATTCTCCTTGTTATAATGTTTTTTGTAAGTTGGGTTTTCTTTAATTTATTTATAAAAAATCAGTTTTGTGCGTTTCCCAAACTTGTCCTGATGTATCCGTAAAAGATAACTCTTCTTCTCCATTATTTATAAAACCAAAAGGTGTGATTTCTTCTTCAATCATTCTAATTCTTGCTTCATACAATTCTTTTCTAATATTAATGTTTGTCAACTCCTTAAAATATGAGTTTGTTGTCAACCACGAAAATAACACTAAAGGCATAACTAAGTCATCGTGATACCCTTCATCCGCAGAATAACTATTCTTTCTTTCAATAAACGTTGAAATTTCAGATATAGTATCTGCATCATTAATCAAAAGTTTCTTTTCTTCAATCATAGATTTGAAGTTAGAGCATCCAATACGTTTGACTTTCTTGTCCGTAATAACACCAAGTTGAGTCTTTCCACCACCAAAACCACCATTGACAACTTGTCCTTGAGTAGTTCTGCTTACTGATATGATATTTTCATATTCATACTCACCATAAAGAATCTCTGCAACTTGTTCTGAAGAATTTATTTCAATTAGAACGTATGCTTCATTGTATTCTTTACCGACTCTATAAAGTACTGATGGATATAAAAGTGGACTGATTTCATTGTTTCTGTACTTACCAACAATCTTGTATGGCATCTGAGTTATGTCAATAATCTGAAATGCTGAGTAGTCACCACCAACGCCTTTAGCGGTGTCTGCAATGATACAATATGCATGGTCCTTTTCGACTTTTTCGTAAATATCAAGTCCATCTTTTTGATAGATGATAGGTTTAGCAGACATTTGTGCAATAGCATCAGACGCAATTAACGTAAGACTAGACCCTAAGAAATTACATAAAACCTCTTGATTGAACTTTAACTCACCAAGCAGTTTACGCTGTTCGGACGCCCAATTCTCATCACGACCAGGAATTTCCCAATAAGGAATGAATAGATTGACGAACCCGTTTCTATCGTTCTCTGCGTCATTCCAGAACTTCCAAAAGTGGTTGTATCCTAGTGGGGTAGAACTTAACAGAATCTTTGTCGTTTCACCAGCAGAAATCGTAGGATAAACTGAGGTGAAGAATTGTTCTGCTACATTGTTCGGTATGATAGCGGCTTCGTCAACGTACAATAAGTTAACTGACTTACCACGAATACCTGATGCGCTTGTTGCGGCTGTGAATACGATTGATCCATTCTCTAAAGCAATGTCACCCTTGTTCCATGTAGTGACACCTTGCTGTAACCATGTAGGAAGATTTTCATACATGATTTGATATCGATATAAAACTTCTCTAGCGGCAGTCGCTTTGTTAGCTAGAATCGCTACAGTCTTGCTTCCTTGAAACAATGTGTACCATAAAATGTAAGCGGCTGAAGTTGTTGTCTTACCTTGCTGGCGACCTTCCATGAGAATAACTTTACGATTTTCATGGATAACTTTTACTTTATTTTTTTGACAATCGTACAGTTTGAATGCCTGAAGCCCATGGTCTAGCGTGACAATCTTACAATAACTTTCAATGAAGTATATCGGATCGTCAGCACACTTTAAGTATTCTTCAATTTGATCTTTTGTAAAATTGAGAGGAACACCAGATGCTTTTAAAAGAGAATTTCCTAGATAGGATTTCGCTGTCATCTTTTACCAATTAGTTTTTGTAACTCTGCTGTGCTACCAACAAATAGTGCATTTGTTACGTGCTGTGGTTGTTGTGTATCATCTTTTTTAGATTTCAAGTCTTTTACTTTTTTGCCCAAGTCCAATAAATCTTTATTGGTGTCAGACAACGTTTTAATTAGCTGACCCACAACTTCATATGCTCTTGGAGACTCACCCTCTTTTGCTAAGAAGATAATGTTTTCCATAGCAACTTTGCCTTGTTCAATGAATAACTTTAGATTCTCTCTTGCATATTCATAGTCGGCATCAATAGACTCATCATTTGGTGCGCCAGTAGGAACAGGTTCTTTAACTTGCTCTACTACTGCGGGTAGTGCTTGTTCAACAATCTTACCTTGCACATCAAATATGTCATTCAATTTATCATTAACTGATTTTTTCATGTCGGAAATGGGGGTGTTGTTTGTGTTTCAGTTACATCGAAATCAGCGTCACCAGTGAACGTCTGTATATTTATAGCTGTGTTATCAATCGTTGAAGTATTGACATCTGCATTGGAAATATACTTGAACTTTCTGCTAGGTCCGAATAGATATCCTTTGACAGTAAAGTCCATCTGCCAAGATAAAACTCTACGTCCATCAAAGTCGCCTTCATATGAATCGTCAACAGTCACACTATTCAATTCGATTGGAATATCCATATTGATTCCCAATTCGGGAACAAGTTTCATTGTTACTGTCCAATCTGGTGTAAAGAACGGAATGATCTGTTCTACAATTTGCGTACCATCTTCTGCATATCTAACCAATGCATACAAAGAGAAATTGATATCATATGGCACTGGTGTGTAAGTATAGTCAAAATCAGTACCTCCAGTATTTACGCCTTTTGCAATTTTATGTGCGCTATTCAATTTTCTCTGAGGCGCATAATTAATGCTTGTAAACTCAAATCCCATTCTAGGAAGAGTAACAGCAATCTCACGATTCAAAGTAGGATCGCCTAAAACACGCTGAACAAATTTTTGCTTTGGTGAGTATTCAATAGGAACATTGATTGTTTGTAGTTTAGTTCCATCGGTGCCATATCTTTCAACTTGAATCTCATTAAACAAGTTTCCAAACATAACAACATAGCGTCTTAATGTGCCATGGTAAAAATCGTGACCGAACATCATAGTTAATAAGTCCTTGTAAGTGCAAATGGGTTTGTTTCGGAGAAGTCTAAAATATCTCCATCAATAATTTTCTCTCCAATTGCTTCATTGTCTGCGGCAACTTCAAATGGTATAACAGTATCTCCTTCTGAGACAAGTCTAGTACTATCTTCCAAAGCAAAAATATTTGATTCTTCATCTAATAACTTTTCTATGTTATCAGTAGAAAGACTATATTGATCTTCGATTGCATCGATTTCATTAACACCAGTATTAATTTGTTCGCTAGAGTATTCGTATCTATCACAACGCATTTCGTATGTGTATAGTTTTCCTAGTTGAAAGAAGTTCTCAATGTTCTCCGTGAATTTAATTTCGTACATGTATCCAAGCATAGGAATCCAAATCAAGTCTCCCTCTCTTGGCCTTAAAATACTTGCATAGTCATAAGATTGCTCATCCAATAAATATTCACCATCCTCATTCTTAAAATTATATCCATACTCCGTTATGAATGATGGTTTCAATGATTGTGTGAATCGTTTCTGTGCAACAACAAACGTAATAGATTCGTCAATTTGTAAGCCAAACTTAGACAAGAAATCTTCTTGCCCTTGAAATCCATCAAAACTCTTGATATATAATTCTAATTCAAGTGCATCATCAAAAATCATAGACGCATCTTCACCGTAAATTTTATCTAAATTTACGTGTGTTCTTGGAAGATAATAACCATCCACGCCATAAATCTTAATGGATTCAATGACTAAATCTTCAACAAGACTTTGTTCCTGTTTGACAGGAGTGTATTGATTAAAATGACGATTACGTGCCATGGGTTAGCCTAGCATATCAGTAACAGGCAATGAGTATGAACTAATCATTTCTGATTCCATACCCTGAATTTCATCTATAGCTTCATCCCAAATTTTCTGCCCGTTAAAAGAAACTCCTCCAGGCATAGAAATGCCTTCGAATTTTTTCAAATTTTCGCCCCATTGCTTTTTAATTAAAGCTGTGCAATATTTTTGAAGCCATCTGTCATTGTACATATCTGTGTATGTGTCTGGATCAATTTTTTGATACGCTTCAACAATAATGTATTCGCCTAAAACAACTTTTTCACCCCAAGCAATATCAACAAAAAGTTTATTTGAGTGACGTTGAAAACGAATTGCTTGTTTACCAACAAATAACTCTTCTGCTAAAGCAACGTTTTGCAATGCCATGTAGTATGGTGCAAATGGACCAGTATTGAACGCAAACAAATCATTCAATGCAATCTGATATCTTAGATTAAATAAATTGTTTGTGGAATAGCTGTTTCCGATAGGAAGAATATTGATTACGCCAATGACAGAATCATCTATTGAAAGATACTTGTTGTCAATGTCTGTTTGTGTGACTTGATGTGCTAGATATACTTTTTCTGTTGCATCGTAGTGATAGTCATAGTAATATGAGAATGCCATTTCGATACAGTCTTCAACTTGTTCATCTGCTACGTTAATTTCCAACAGAGGTGCACCAAGTCTTCTGAGACAGAATTCTTTAAATTCTTCTCTGGATGCTGGTTTACTTATACTCATTTGTGCCCCTTATAAATTTCTTTCTCCTATTTATAATACGTGGCATTCATAAAAAAACCCCCATAAAGGGGGTTTTGAGTTTATTCACATTCGAATTATCGATTCATACCTTCAATGAAAAGATCATCAATTTGTAACTCTGTTAATCCAAGTACATTACCAATTAACGATGTGATTGGAGAATTGTTTCTATAAACAAACTCACCAAACTGCCATTCAATTTGTGCGACACTTCTTGCATTCTCTTCTTCAATGCTATTGATAGCGGATTCTAGTCTAGTTAAAATTCCTGCACTTAAAAATGTTAATCGTGCCTGGCGCATAGTAATTGCGTTTGGAACAATTGATTTTCTGTATGATGCATTAGCTGTATCTAATTGATCTTGTGTGAATCCTAATGCAAGTGACTCAGATTGAGTCAAAAATGCATGAGTTGGATATCCAGCCCAAGACATATCTTTCCTATGCGTATCATCCAATACGTCTACACCTGAAATAGTTCCCCATGTAGAAGGTAATGGTCCTGATGATAATACTACTTTTGCATCTTTATCTACGCAATAAAATGTTGTCATTTTGTGTCTCCAGTTTAAATTCTTTTTTCTTATGAAATAGCCGTCTGTATGCAGAACGCCATTTGGTAGGGTACCCATATTTATGAAAATCTATATCGTATTCCGTACCCTTCATTGATTTTCCTTTAATAATTTCTCTTTTAAAAGGAATTATTTGCAATATTGGAGTTCCAGCTGGAATATGAATATGACACTCATGCATTGCAGTAAAAAGCCAATTCATTTGACAAAAGTTATCATGATCTATAACTCCAGGATACATATACAAATCTTTTAAAAATGGACTGTGATAATATGCCGGCATTACATATGCAGACCATCCTTTTTTAGTAAAAACTGCCCAAGGACATGGAATTTTATTTACTGCACCAGGAACATTATTTAATGGAACTAAACCATCGACCAATTTATAATTTAAACCTGAAATTTGTCCAGCCTCAAAACCAGTAAGTGCTTTAATATGTGTTCCTGACCGATTTGATTTAATTTCAAAATCGGTCCACGCAGGAATAATATAACCTGCTCGTAGAAAATCAGCCATTCCTGGACAATTTAAAAATTTTTCATTTGCTGGTCTACCCCTTTGTGCTTTAACAAAATCTGGGATTATATCTTTTGCCAATTTAATATCAGTTATGTCACTAATGTATGGGTGTGTAGCAACAGACGAAAACCTAATTGCTGGTTTATCTGTCATCATTTCGCTTATATAATTATGAATTTTATCAAACATTTATCTTTTTTCCCTCAATTCTTTTTCATAAACGCTTTCACGGGTAAGTTGACTTTTTGTTAAAATGTCAATATATTTTTGTTCATCATCATTTAATGCTCTCACATTATGTTTAATATCAAGCATACTACGTTTAATTGGAATAGCAGTCATCATTGGAGTGCCGGCACGAATATATCCTTCATAGAATGGCATAATCCATCTTCCGGGAAAATTAACTTGTTTAACATATCTATCAGTATCTACTAATCCTCCCAATAATTGAAATCTATCTTCAAGAGTATTTAAACACGGTATAAAAAGAGTTGACCATCCTGGAGAAGTTTTAACTACCCAAGGATTTACAAATTTTATTGGGCTAGATTTAAATGGTGCGTTGCCATCTTTATCAGAGACTTGCACCTTATTATGAAACTCTATTCCCGCACCAAAGTCTGCCAGTGTTGGTCCCGGATCAACATTACAGTTTCTATCTACATGTACATATTGATCTATGAAGAAAGGTATTGTATACCCAATTGACATAGCATCAATCATAGGAATACATTTTTTCGCAGTTGCAACAGGACCACCTCTACTATCTCGGTCGCTTTTAGAGTGTGTAGGAATTTTTTTATACCATTCAGGAATATTTTTTGCTGATGGTTTGGGTTCTGGTATTACGTTGAAATATCTTTCATCACATAAAAACTCTATTACTGGAGTTTTAAATATTGAAATCAAACTCATTTAAATTTTGGTCCCCTAACCCAAGTAACTAGACTAGTTCTTTCTCCGGATGTTACAGGATTTACTTTATGTGGAATCCAAGATGGAAAAACGATTATATGTCCAGGTTTTAATTTAAAAGTTTGTGCGGTGTCTGGATTGCCGCCAATATTAATGACAAATTCTCCACCTTCATACTCACTAGGATCACTCAATCCCACAACTATAGATAGTTTTCTATGAAATGATAGTGATGGTCCGGCATCCGTATGCCAATTGTAAAACTGATTTTCTTTATATTTTGCATATTGAAGAACATCAAGTGTATCTAAATCAAATTGATATTTGTCGTGGTTGATTTTAGATACGATGTGTTGAAGTCTTTGATATAACCATTCTGATTGTTCGGATGGGTTGACCCAAGAAATATCGGTATCTCTAACATCAAGGTCTGTTGTTGGCATAGTGTCGGATCCAACAACACCTTTTTGAAATTCTGCCATTTCACCTAAACTTATAATGTCACGAACTTCTTCTTCAGAAAATCCGTCCGCCCACATAACTAAATCCTCTAATGGCTGATGTATATCATGTATTGTCATTGCCGCAACGGCTCTAGGACCAAAGTTTTGTAAAATATAACTCATAATTAATTCCTTTTTTAAATAATAAAACTCAAATGCAATTTATTTATCATGCATTAATAATCGAAACATATCCTCCTGGAGGAACGGAAATTGATACACCACTTGTGGAATAATCAATGCTAACTGGCGCATTCACAACAGGAGCAACAGAGGCACCAGCGCCGCCTGGCAATGGAACGCCTAGCACAGTATATGATGGACCCGCATTTCCTGGAATAGTATTTCCTGGAACAGTATTTCCTGGTGTTGTTGGATTGTAGTTTGTGGGATTATAGTATGTGTAACCAGGAACATAATATCCGTATGCAACTTGCTCATTCTGTACTCCTCCAGTCCAATAGTTTACCATACTCCATGTACCACTACCATCACTAGTATAATAATTATTGTATCCTTCAGGAGATCCCGACCAAAAACTATTATAAAAACCGCCTCGGCCAGGAAATGAAGATGCAGTCCAATCAGTAACTATTTGATATGTAGTAACAAAAGTGAAACCTTGAAATACAAAATATCCAGACACGGGAACGGGATTTCCTGGTATTGGATTTCCTGGTATAGTTGGATTCGATGTTGTCGGATTCGATGTTGTAGGATTACCATCGGTAGATTTTCCCTGTAACGAAAAGTTAGTTTTTCCGTATGGGGGGTAATAAGTCCCTGGCGCATTAAACGTAACTGTCTGTTTGACAATTGCGGTTGTTCTTTCTCTTCTTAATAGTCCAGATATTTTCATAGTGTTATTATATCATTAATAGTTGGTGATTGCAAGTGATCCTACGTATGTAGTACCACCATCTCTAGTAAAAAAGGTGTATGCGTCCTGTTTTGCTGATGTTGTTGTTCTTGTTGGAGTCGCACCACCTGACCAAGTTACTGATGCTGGCCATGAAATTGCATATCCACCAGCAGAGTTAACTGTGATAATAGTAAATGATGTAATATCAGTTCCTGATGGAGGATTAATGAATGAGAATGTTGCTGTTGCATTCATTGTTACTACAAATGAGTTGCCTAATGACAAATCGATGTTAGTTGCACCACTAGCAGAAACTGCTGTAACAGAGTCACGTTGAATTTTTGCTTTGATGTTACCAACCCAATAACCAGAAGAATCAACTGAAGCAACAACTGTTCCTGCATGATTAATTGTCAATGGAGTTACTGTAGTGGGACCTGATGCAGTCTTAATGTAAATACCATAAGCTGTTGCACCGTATGCTGAAGTATTTTCAAATAAACCAGCCGCTGTAGTATTAGTATTTGTCGAACCAGTTGAAATTACTTTACTGTATATACCAATTGGCATACTTGTACCAGAAAGTAATTTTCCAGTATATGATGGTAATGCACCAGTTGCACCAGATGCACCAGTTGCTTCAGCATAAACACCAATCGAACCAGCACCATTTGTATTTGCGGTTGCGCTACCATATAGACCAAATGAATTTAGTCCACCAGAAGAAGCGGCTAGAGAATATACACCATATACGGAGTTTGAACTTGCATACGATTGAGCCGCATCAATATATGCACCATATGTTGGGAATGTATTTCCACCAGCACTATTAGGAGTTTGTATGCGTAAACCAGATGATGTGTTAGCACTATCACTAGTCATTACAATTTGTAATTTTGATAAAAGAACATCAGTACTAGTACCAAGCAATAAGTTACCTGTATTTGCTAATGTTATTCTTTGTGTATAACTTTCTGAGCCTACTGCACCGGTATATGTACTCCAAGATAATCCACCGTTAGCAACGGCAGAAACTCTACCTCCGCCCGTAGTTCCATAAGCCCATTGTGAACCACCACCAGATGCATCTAAAACAACAAATTTGACTCCAGTTCCTGCTGGTGTTAAAGTTGTTCCGACTGATATATTATTATTAGCAATAATTGTGGTTGCTGTTTCTGTTACTACTTGAGATGTTGTAAAAACTGCGTTACCATAATAGGTAGCCGCCCTAAAATCTGAATATTGAAATGATGCGTTAGACACATCAATCGGGTTTGTTGGCTCTGGAGTATAGCCCTTAAATACTACCCAACGGTCTTCAGATGCATCTCTGAAAATACCTGTGTGTTTATATCCACCATCGACATAGTTTGCGGCAATACCAACGTCAGGATTTGTTACAGTATTGTTTGCATTTAAATATAAAATGCTATCTTCAACTTCAAATGTTTGTGTATTAAATGTGATGGTGTTACCTTGAATAACAAGGTCACCTGCAATATTCGCATTACCACCAACATATATGTCAGAGCCAACCCAAAGTTTTTTGCCGATTGCGGCGCCACCATATGTGCGTAAACTTCCAGTATTAGCCGCAGTTGCATCTTCTCCAGTAGTCAATACCATTCTTTGATATTGCATATTAGCAGAAGCTACGCTAGATATGGAAAGAGTATTATTTGCAACGACAGTAGTAATTCCAGAAGCACCATTAATCGCTAGTGTCTCACCACCAACCGAAATTGAGTCCGAACCAGTATCACCGGTAATGCTTAATCCGGAATTAATAGTATTACTAATATCGTTAACGGTTGATCTAAATTCGTTAAACGTATTGGATAATTGTACTTGATTTATTAATGGCATTTTTATCTACTCTCATTCGTTATTTGCAACAACATGCGCTTGATATCGCTTAATTCCGTTTTCATAAGATGAACCTCGTTTCGGATTTGACTCAACTCTTCTGCACCTTTATTTATCTCTGTAAATTTTCTCTTTTGAATTTTATACTTCAAAAGAGAATCCACATCAGTATTTAATATTGCTTTAGAGTGTGTGTCTCTTTCTGTAAAACCCTGCACCGGTTCAATAATAGGAACTTTATTTTTTGCTGATGATATCATGCTAATGCAATTCCTCTTAAGTTTTTAATTTTTGGTGCATAGTTTGGATTACTTGAAAGGAATACAACTTTTATCGCAAAATATTTGTATCCTTGGAATGTTCTTCCGTCAGGGGTCGTGTATGCAATTGAGTTATTTAGTACTCTGAATATGTCTTGACCTGTAGCAACGGTCGAAAATGCGCTATCTACAGTCAATGAAATATTGTTTGAAATTGTAGTGACAACTCTATTTGTTCTAGCAGAACCAACAGCAATTGTGTCACCAATTTTTAAGTCTTCTATAAATCTAGTTGATGTTCCTGTAACTGTAGTCGATACGTTAGATATTGCAACATTGCCAGTAAGCAAAGTCGAACCACCAGTTTTGATGCTGGTTGGAATAACATATTTTTCTTCTTTAAAGTCTGTTTGATCTAATGTAAATGTTTCTGTGCCAGACAATTCTAATGGTGTATAGAATTTATCATCAAAGCTATCAGAATCATTTTCATTCAAAACTTTTACGTAAACTTTAATTGATGTTCCTGGTGGTCTGTTTACATCTAAGTAAACTACCACATCAGATGCTTCAAATCCATCGTTTAAAGTAACAACTTTTGTAATGTATCTAGATTGTGATGAATATGGTCCAGTTGGATGCTCTTCATTTCTAATTGACATGGTTTGACTCACAGCATTAGATGTTGTGAATGCGCTAGTAACAGTTAGATATGTAGCATTTGTAACGCTTGCAATTCTTCTGTATTCAGTACCAAAGTCTGCATATTCGCCAGCATATACTGTATTTGAGAAATCAGTACCAACACCAACAACCGCTGTGTCTGTTGTATATTTTATCGTACCAGTAATTGGAGTGTAGTAGTCATTGTTAATAATGTTCTTTGAGAAATTAAACAAAATATTCTCATTGTCAATATACGGACTAATATACTTATCGTTAGTTGACAACGTTGCTCTTAACTGTAAAGACTTAAATGAATTTGTATCTTCAGCAGTATTTGCAGAAATTTGTTTTCTAGAACGATTTATCAACTTCTCATAGTTTTTAATTGTTGTATATGAACCATCAACGGCATATGCACTATCGGCAGTTTTAATATCGTATGTGATATTAGTTCCCGGTAGCACTTGATCTCCAATGATTGGTGTCAATACGTCATACTGGAATGCATTTGACATTGGAATGTTTGTCCAATATGCAACTTTATTCGATGTGGTAAATTCAGCAACTCTCATTGTGAATTTAACGTCTAAGTTTTGTCTAGCAGTATGTGTTCTATCATTAGATGATGAGAATAATACTCCGCTATTATATGCGGATTCAATTCTTGTATTCTTATCGGGATTAGTAATGTCAATTGCACCCAATTCTGCAACCCAAACTGCATAGTCTGCATCATTGTTTTCTGGACGCATAGTGAATGCATAGTCGTTACCAGAAGCAAGGAAAATAGGATTTTTAAATGTGAATTTTGTTGCCGCTGATGCGTCTTCACTAATGTTAATGTTCCTATTATTTACAACTGCCTCATCGCCTATACCAACAAATTTCGGAGATGGATATCCGTTATCAACTTCTCTAATTTCAACTCTAACATTTCTGTTATCGTCTTTAGATTTAGTTCTGAAATACAAGTCTACTGATGTTGCATAGAAACCTTTTGGATAAGTTTGCGGATCAACATAGAAACTCTGTGACAATGGATCAACTCCTGTTCCAGCCCATTGATCTGTTTGAATAGGAACAACAGCACGTCCAATTTCAACACGTTCTTGAGAGATTGTTCTTCTACCCAATAGTGTAATATTTGTCTGCCCATTAAATGTCACATTGTATGGGCGAGAATTAATTGTAACAGAACCTGTAGACTGTTGAATACCTTGTGCAAAAAGTGTGCTTCTTGCACTAGTTAATGTTGTTCCTTGAGAATTTGTTGGACTATCTGTGACTAAGAATTCTCTTTGTCCAACATAAAATTTTCTGTATGGAACTTCAAATATCAAATAAATTTCATTGTTCTTGACTGTTAATGCTTGAGTCGCACCATTGGCAATTGCAATCCAGCTTGTGCCTTCTTCAGTTAAATATCCATTGTTATCATATTTGGAGTTTAATTGTTGCAACGTAGTATTGCCTAGCAACTGAATCTGATAGCAGTTTGATGTTACATTGACACCATCAAAGAACGCATATAATCTTGCATTGTTTTTTAATCCAGTTGCACGAATCGCAAACTCTCTTTGACGCATCCATAATGCAGTTTCAACTTTAACAACTCTATCAAATGCAACGTCTTGTTTAGACGATGTTGCAGAGGAACCAGATGCCAATTGATTGTAAGCAATCTGTGTTGTGTTTTGAATTGCAGTAGTAACATTAAAGTTTCCAACTTGTGCCGTTTGTGCAGTAGAACGGTCAATAGTTGTTTGTAAACTATTACCAATCCAGTGAACGTTTAATGGTGCAACTTCAGAATTCCATGCTTGAGTTAATGCTTTCCAATTGTCTGCATCACCAGTGTCATTATACACAATTGCTTTGCTTGTATCATTTGTGGTTTCAAAGAAATTATCTACGAATGGAACAGCAGTTAATTCACCTTGCCAAACAAAATTTAACTCTTCAGCTAGACGAAGTTGTCCAGATGCATATTGTTGTTTTAGTCCTGGCGCTTCAACTTCCGTATATGGAAGCATAATTTTATTACCAGTAGTGTTTGCAGTTTCTGATAGAGTTCCATTGTATCTCATACCAGCAGTATTTGCATTATCTTGCAATGCAGTAGCAAATCTGTTTGTTCTATCAATAGCTGATGCCCAATCACTACTTACCGGATTGCTGACTGCAAATCCAGAGAACGGATCGACAAGAATACCATTTTTGAATCTATCAAATCCATTGTCATCTAATTGTGTAGTGTCTGTTGCTTGCTTCTCTAAGAAGTTTAATGCAGTAAAGTATTCTAACTTCTCAACTCTGTCATTAAGTTTGGCAACGTCACGCATAGTGAAACGCTTATTCTTCAACAATTTGATTTTAACATCAATTGGGTTTGAAGGATACGGAGGAATTGTCAACTCAGCAATTTCTAATGTATCTGGTTTTGTCGGAGGTGATTCCGCTTTTTGATTACCTGCACTAGGTGGAACACCATCATTGATACCAAATACACCACGGTTGTTGATATAAACTTTAGAAATTCTACCTTTGTAGTAAACCAAATCTGCATCAAAATCTGAACCAGATTGTGGAATACGAAGTCCATATGTAGGAACTTGATATGTACCATCATCGATTGCGTTTAATGATGTATTGGCAGTTTTGATTGGTCTAAAGTCAATGCAATCACGCAAGTTATATGTAGTCTTTGTCGTAGGACTTGTAAAGACTGGAATTTGTGATGTTGTGATTGTGGTATTCGATGTTGTCGAATCATTAACTGGATATGAATCTACTGATAGATATCCAACACCTTGTGATGTATCATGTGTAAAATTATCAAAGACTGCTAACAATCTTCCAGTAGGAGTAAATCCAGTAACTGGTCTAATACTTCCATGCTCATATGCATAATCACGTTGTCCGTTGTCTAATGTAAAATATGAAGTAACATTCGTATTAGATGTCGATGCGGGACTTGCAAATGATGAAGACTGATAAACTGCTCTTAGTTGATAGATATCACCATATCCAAGTCCAAATGGACCTGCTAATCCAGATATGTGAGTATTAGGATTTATATTTGCCTGAGTTGCATAGTTAAGAGTTTTAATCTTCTCCTTTGCACTAGCACGATCCATCGAAACAATAATGTCTGCGGTGAATGTTGCATTTTCTTGCAAATCAATTGATGCAGTACCAGGAGAGGAAACAGTAACAGTACGTGTGCTTCCTTTACCACCATTTGTGCCTAATGCTAATATAGTTCCTGCTGGAAGAACTTTTGTAAATGTATTAGCTGTTGCACCAGTTGCGTGTGTACTAGTAAGAACTAATGATGTTGCATTAGTGATGGATGCAATTTGTTTTGTTAAACTATTAACCTTGATAAAATCACCAACACTAACTTGTGTTGTGAAAGACGTTGCACTACCTGTTACAGTATTAGATCCCGCACCAATAGTAAGAGTACCAGTCAATGCAGAAGTTTCTACGTTAGCACCAGCATTGTTAACTACAACCATGTAGTAATCGTTTTTCTGTGTGGAGTTTAATGTTCCAGTACCAACGAATGTTTCTGTTACCACATCTGTTGCAATAGTAGCAACACCAGATGTGAATGATACCGTAAATTTCTTTTTAAATCTGAATGCAGTCTCAACGTTACCAACATCAGAACGAACAGTTTTAATTGCCTGATATGGCAATTTAAATATCATTGAATTGAAACCAGTTTCTTGCAAAACGGCTCCGTATGGAGTTACATCCGCAATATCAGCAAAACGTTTTGGTGTTGCGGAGTCATATACTGAACGAACATCTTTAAAATTCTTTCCAGAATTCATTGTGATTTCGTAGAGATACAAGTAATATCTTGCATCAGGTTGACCTTTTGAACCACTAACGTATTCTACAGAACGCACTCTAGCAGTACCAATTTTATTTCCCGATACTGTTGCGGTAGAATGTGTTCCATTTGTAACAACTTGCTGTGCCGCATCATACAAGTCAACTTGAGTTGCTTCCATAATGTCCCAAGCACCAACTAATTCATTGACAAGAATATATTGTCCGTAGTTAACTTGAGTTTTAGTTTGGTCGACATAACTTGTCGCTAAACCTTTTTGAACGTCAATTGGCGTTCTTGCGATAATTTCATTTCTATATCCAGAAGTATACGATGTGAATGGATCAACTTCAACTAATAGAATATTATTATTTCCGCCTTCGGCAGAAGTATATCTACCGCCATTGCTACCATTTAATAGATGCTCACGAACAGTAACAACTGGATCGGAAATTGTATAGTTTCCAGATTCCTCATTTGTTCTTTTTGCCATCACATCTTCAAGATTACTATCTACAGTAGTAATTTTACGTTTTCTTGTAATGCCATCTTCAATTTCTGTTACGGTGATGAATTCATTTTCATCCGTTGTTGCGCCAAGTGCAACTTTTGTTAAAACAGAATCAATTTTAAATCTATCAGCACCAGGTGCTTGATAGTTTGGTGTTCCTTGTGCGTTATCAACTAATGAGTTGTCTGCAATATAATCAACAAAAGATTTTGTTGGAACTAAACCAATCTTATATGATGGAACATTTGAATATTTGTCAAGAAGAATCGTTTGATTTGTATGCTTAACAAAATGATCCGCCATCCAAATAATACCATTAGCAACAGTTATTTTTGAACCATAGTTATAAATGGTTTGTGTTGCTAAGCCCTCATCTACAACGTTGCGTGTCGCATTTGTTGCGGCCGCAGATGCATATGCTCTAGTTGAGGTGTTTGATGTAAAGATTGTTTCAGAATTTGCAAATGATGTATTAGATGTGTAATCTGTAATATTTGTAACGTTAACGATAACTGTTGCGCCAGTACTTGCTACTGTATTTGCAGTTGTCGTAGTTAATGTTCCAGATACGTTAGACACAAATATTTTATTTGTTCCTGTAATTGGATCAATATAAGCCGCCTCAATTGTTGCAGTATTTCCAGTAGAAAATGTAATTTTATTTCCCGGAACTAAAATTGTAGGAGCATTATTTACTGTAAGAACTTGAGTTCCGTTTGTTGCGTAATTGATAAAAAGCGTTTTTGGATCAGTACCTTCTAAGTCGGTTACTATTCCGCAATACGCTTTAATACCGCTATTTGCGCCGTAAACAATGCTACCGTTAAATGCGGCAACATTTGCTTCACTACCATTATATGTATTTTGTAATTTTACAAAATTTAAACCTAAATCTAAATTTTGTTCACAACCTTCAACAATAGCGCCTTGCTTGAAAAAGAATTCCGCAAAACGCTTTGTCTGAGTTTGCTGAATAGTTTGTGCTTGTGTTAATTCTCTAGCCTGAACAGCACGTCCAGGTCTGTAGAGAACTCTTACAAACTTTTTATCTTCATCAAAATCATCATAATACGGACTCGTATTAAAGTCTACACCACCTGGATTAGCCATTTATATTTCTTCGTTTGTTTAGAACTGGATGATAAGTTTTACGTCTTCGATTTGGTCAGCCGCTCTAGAGATTGGTACTCTATTTTCAACATAAAGGATGTCGCCAGTGTATGGTTGCAAACCTGGAGTTGTAATTGCGGCAATTGTTCCTGTTGCGGATGATGTTGCACCAGTAATTGATGCGGCATTAGCAAAGTTTTGATTTACTGGTTTAGTCACATATAAGTTTGGTGTGTCCCATTCAACAACTACAGAAGTATTTGATCCAGATGAAACAGGTTCATCTAATGTGAATGTTCCAGAAATTCCAGACAATTGATATTTAAATGTTTGTCTGTAAGAAGATGCTGTCGCTCTTGTTGTTGTACCATACAAGTATGGGTCACGAACAATACCAACTTGACGGAATTCGTTTGCTGTAGAGATTGTATTAGATTCACTACCATCTAAACGAACGTTAATCATAATATATTTTGCACCCAACTCTTCAATAGGATCAGCGCCGTGACCATAACGTGGAGAGATAATCGCTGTAGCCGCTGCCGAACCAGAGTTAAATGATACGCTTGCTTTTGTATATCCGCTACCAGCATTTGTAATTGTAACTGCGGTAACTGCACCGCCAGAGATTGTTGCATTTGCAGTAGCACCAGTACCATCACCAGTAATTGTAACAGTAGGAGCAGAACCATATGCAGAACCACCAGAAGTGACCTTGACAACTTCGATTGAACCATCAACTGCGGCTCCCTGAACACTCCATTGAGTTGTTCCATCGTCGGATGCTAATGTCTGAATTGGCATGTAGTCGCTAGTCAAAAATTTAAGTGCTTTAGCAGTAGAAACTGTATACATGAATTTCCAAATGTATCCGTCTGCTGTTGTGAATCTAGCAGTACTTGTTCCCGTAGGCTTTGTTGTGGATGCCGCACTGCCATTATTGAATAAACATTTGTAAACGTTATAATCTTCCGTCATAACGTAGAATGTGTCCGTTAAAAGACTTGTACTTGTATCATCATATGCAACATAAACTGTTCCTGTTGTCCAATCGTAACGTGGGACTGCATGTGTTACGTCAGCACTTTGAATGCGCTTTACGCCATACATATCACGCCATGGAGTATATTCGATATTAGCAGTCGAATTTATTGGAGTTGGTGGAGAGTTATCATTTGCAAATGCGGTATTTTTACCGACAAACAAATACATAATCGTATTTGCCGCTTCTGAAAAAGATTCATAGAATTGCTGTGCATTATGAATTCTGAACTTACTAGTTACTATTGATGCCATTTGTTAGCTCCTTTGATTATTTTGTTGGATACTGTTTGTTTTTCGTTTACTTATTTATACAAGTTTTTTGCTTAAGCCAGCTGTTTGTATGCAAAAACTCCGGAATAAGGTGTTGTTGCGGGAACATTTACTGTCATGTATGTATTGTTTGCAATTCCATCTACGATGAAATACTGATTATCTGCAATGAAACTATTCCCACGAACAAATTCTGTAGTAAACGATGTGCCACTTCCTATAACAACGGAAGCAACGTCATTGAATGTTCGCCCAGAAATTGTTGATATTGGTAAACTTTCATATGCACCAACAGCAACATTAGCGAAAGTTGTTGTGATTGAGGATACTGTACCCGAAATTTTAGCTTGTCTCGCATATGCACTATTAGCAAATGATAATATTGCATCGTTTGATGTTCTATATTGTACCAAATATTTAGATGTATTCTGTATAGATGTATTCTCACGTAATATATGCTCATGTTTAAGTTTATATGGTAATGTATTACTTGACACATTCGAAACTGTTTTGGCCAAAATTCTCTCATACTTTGCGGTGATTTCAGTTTTTGTCGCATAGAAAGTATCAAAGGTTGCGTCAGCAAACATGACTGGCGTAGTAAATTCATTTTCTTGGAAATAGTTGAAGAAATATCTATCTGATACTTCACCGATTGTAGTTTGCCCTAAAGTTCTAGAGTATCCGGCAGAAATATTAGTTTCCGGAACTAGATATACCATTCTACGTCCCAAATATGCTTCTGAAGCAGAATTGGCTTGTAGAGGTAAAATATATGCAAGTCTATCAGAAACAGTTATTAATGAATTTGCACTATTTGGGATAAATTTAGTAAATTTGCTAGAAGATACTGTCGCAATATCTTGAAGGCTTGTATCTTTTCTAGATACGACAAGTTTACGTAACGGCGCACTAATTTCGGTTAGCGTTGAATCTAGAGTATCAACTGAATTAACAACAATTTCAAAATAATTATATGCAGAAGTATTTGCTACAGATTTTGTTCTGTTGCCACCAGGAACTAAATTGACAACATATTTTTTAGAATTCAATAATGGTGATGCAGTATTAGCAAAAGACTTCTGTTTAACTTCCCAATGATATCTGGAAGTTGCAATATTCGCATCGGTTAAGAATTCATCATATATGCTAATAATATATTCACGTAAAGTCTGGGTTCTCAGGACAAAATCTGGCGTCACTTCTAGAGTATTGAATAATAAAATTTCACCGAACGCCTGTAAACCGGCCGGATGTAATAATTTTTTTACTGTATCTTTGTATGCGCTGAATACTAGACCACTCTTAATAACATAAGAAAAGTCTTGATAGTAGTATGAGTCTTGAATTTTTTTGTAGTTTACTTTACCATCATCACTAATCCAGTTGCCTTCTTTAATCCCAAGCCCAGAAATGATTGGAGTTAAATTTGCGTTACCGTCACCATATGAAGAAACGTTTGCAGTCGCTGTGGTGTAATTGATACCAAAATCTTTAACTGTAATTTCACGAATCGATCCAATACCTGTCGCATTGTTTGCTACGTCAATACTAACGTTCGCACTCTTACCTTGAATATTTGTCGCAATTAAGTTTGCGCTAGAACCTGTTGTACTTGTGACTGTAATTGTTGGAAGAGAGGTTTTTGTATATCCTGTTCCATAATTAGTCAATTCAACTCTTGCGATTGCTCCTTTTACAAGCCAATCTTCATTCTTGATAATGTCTTTGCCAGTTTCGGCAATCATCTTAGTGCCATCTTCAAACTTCAAATCGTATGTAGTAGATTCTACAACCGATGCAACAACGCCTGTTGCGTTTGCGCCAGATCCACCAGTGAAGACAATTGTATTGCCGACACCGTAATTGGTACCCGCATTGCTAATTGTAATTAGATTTTCAGAAAGTAAACCTAGAGATGAAATTACTGCATCTTCTAATGTAACGGATGGTTTTTTATAGTACTCGGATCCACGATTGATAATTGAAACCTGAGAAACTTCACCAACAGTATATGTGTTTGCTCCACTTGTTACTGTGTATGTGTTTGCTAATCCAGTAACACGAATGATTAAACCAGAACCACCTGTTCCAGAGTTATTGACTGTTGCAGTAGTGTTTAATTGATATCCATGCCCAACCGAATTTACTTTAAGTGCTGTGATTGGTGATTGCTTGATTGATGCTACAATTGCTTGAGCCTCACTTCCATCACCAGTAATTGAAACTGTATCGCCAACTTCGTATCCAGAACCAGCATCATTTAAAGTAAACCCCGTAACCATTCCATACAGAGTGGTGTTTGCAATTGAAGTATCATTCAATACTTCAATAGTTTCTCCGGAAGTAAACACACCATCAACTAGTGTGAGTGTCATTTCCGCAATTTCTATTGAACCCACAAAGAATTTTCTAATGTCAACAACATTACCCAAAGCGCCACTAGACTTTCCAACTACAGTTTTATTGATATAACTAAAAATTTGGTCGTTAATTGCAGACCTGATAACTTTTGTTTTTTCAAATTTACCATCAGAAATTCTAAGTAAATCTGTTCCTGGATAATAGAACTCAGAATTTTGATTGTACAGATGCTTTAATAAAAAGCGATATGATTCTTCGTTACTTTTGGATTGATATAAATCTTTATATCTTAAAGCAATATCTTTTGCATTACCATATACGTTTTTTGGAATATTGTCGTATAATTCTTCTTTTAAAAAATCAACATATTTGTCAACGGAATTATCAATTGTTCTATAGTCAATTAATTTTCCAGTTTTTCTAACCACATTATCTTTTACTTGAGATACAACACCAATTGCACCAGAAGTTTGGCCAACAATATTTTCGTATCTATCAAACGATACTGTAGACGTTGATTTTATTACTACGTTTCCATCTGCATCAACTTCTTTAATGATGCCAGTTGATTTAGAAGTGGAACCAATAACAATTTCATCACGAACAAAAGTGCCAGTGATACTAGAAAATGATATTTTTGTGGTCTGTAACCACTCATAATATGCTTTTAAGAATAGTAAAAAATTTTCCGATGCAACGTCATCAGGGAAAAAATTACTTATCCCTAATCCGGGATTGAATGTATTATTGTCCATCTTTTATCTATTTACAAGACTGATTGATTTGTCATCTACCATATTTACAGTTATGTCTGTTGAACGAATAGAAAGAATTTGATTTCTTAAAGGTAGAATATCTTTTTCTGCTGGAGATGCAGTTAACTTCAAAGTATTACCACCATCAGCAAACGCAGTTGGCGTAAAACTATTTAAAATTACTTTTCCTGTTGTATAATTAACAGTTCCAGCATTCAATAATACGCCGATATTTTCATTTTTTTCTGTTCGATATATTCTAATGATACCATTGTTTTCTTCAATTTTACAATTGTCATATCCAGCATAGCTAAACACATTAGAATAAATTTTATTTCCTATACCAAACGGATGAGTTGATGGTCTACCATTTGTGGTTGCATCAATTCCGTTTGAAAAGTTAATTTCATATTTTGTCGGAACATTCAACTGAACATTTAGTTCTTTTCTCATTAGCGTTGAGGTATCGTTATTCAATATAGATGCCTCAGACATATCAATTAAACGAGATAATTTGGAATATCTAAAATATTTTCCAAATTGATTTATCTCATCTGTATTGTATGATTGTATTGTACTCGTAACCAAATCAACCAAATCACCAGAGGATAAAATAGTTTTATTTGCTTCGTACTTAACAGTAGAGTTTATAATGATGTACAAATATTCTGGATCAACAATTTCGGTTGAGATTGTTAAAATCTTTTTTGGATTAATAATTGAATTAATTAGGTTGTTCTTTTCTGTTGGCGTTAAAACTTCACCAGTTGTTGGTTTAATTGCAACGTAAACTTTACCATAAGTTGGTGGGTCATTGTCTTCTCCACCCCAAACAACAACAGAGTCTACAGTAGATTGTTTCAATAGCAATGCTTTGTAGTCATCGGCAGTTACTGCACGATTTTGCGCTTCATACATTTTTGGCGCATTAAATTTAATTTGAGAAACAGTTTCTCTGTCTCCACCACCGGCCGCCGGATCATTTGCAGTAAATGTTGCAGATGTTACGCCAGAAATAGAATCATTATATGATAATGCGTTGATATCATTTGCTAAAGTTCCATTAGAAACAAGATAGCTTAATACGACAACATTACCATCATCTAATGCAATACCAAATGTACCATCACCAAATTTAACTTGATACTGACCATCTTCAACTTCTTCTATAAAATATATTTGAGATGTAGTGTTTAACTCTACTAAATTTTCAGATCGAACAAATGTTCTTGATGTGCTGTCTGAAGAAGAGTTTAATACTGAAACTGTCAATGTTGTGGTGTCGATATTTGCATTAGGTATTAAAAATCTTTGTTCTGGATCTGAACTTAATACAGTATATCTTGTTGTAATTACTTGTCCTTCTTTAAGAACAATGCTTCCAGAATAAACTCCAGAACTATTGAAAATAGTTTTTGATTCGACATTTGAGAATATATAAGTTTTACCATCAATTGAACCAGAAAATTCTGTATATGCCGGAATTAAAACTGCCGCTGGACTACCAGTAACAGTTAATGCAACTGTGCCCGTAATGCTTGCGGATGTAGTTGATCTTGGTGTATAGTTTAAAGACTTGGCTAAGTTTACGACCGAATTTCTTTTTTGTGCAGTAGAAAGAAAAGATTCGGATGCTACCATATTAAGGTAGAAAGAGTTGTAGTATGTATTGTAGGCAAGCAGGTCTAACAGTACAGAAATACCTGCACCATCAAAATTATAATCTCTAAACTGATCTTGAGATTTTAAATAGCTTTTAAAATTAGATTTAATTCCATCAAAACTAAGTTCATCGATTTTTAGATTGTTATCTATGGCCATTATGCCGTCCTTGTTATTGTTGCGACTAGATTTCCTACTCTGTTAATGCCTTTTATTCTATATTGCACTTTTATGTCAATTCCCTGGCCATCATCAAGGTAATCAACAACAATATCTCCTACGTCAACCCTAGGTTCAAAACGTGTTATGGAATCTTTCAATTCTTTCTGGAGATTAAATTCTGTATATCCAGGAACATAATTAAACAAATAATTGTCGATATTGCATCCATATGTTGGATTAAAAGGTCTAGTCCCTTTTCTAGTTTTTATTAGATTCATTATAGACCTTCTAATAGCAACCTCATTTATAATAGGGCGAACGTCTCCACTCACCGGATGCGGTGTGAAGTCTAGTCCCAAGTCTTTATAGAATGCGATATCTGCCATTTTTTTCTTTTATTTATGTTGATTGTTCTGCCGTTTTGGCATCTTGAATTTCTTTTCTGCGTTCTTTTGTTGCTTTACTTAATTCAGCTAATGCTTTTCTTGCTCTAGTTCCAGCCGCTTTGTTGCCTTTGATTTCAAATTTTTCGTTCTCTGCGAGATATGATTCAAATAAATTCACTAAATTTTCGTGGTTTGTCATGTTATTTCCTTATAAAATGTTGACATTTGCTTGACATAGTGTTACACTACTGTGTAGCCTATGATTTTAATTAAGTATTAGCCACCGGTAAGGTAGCCGCTACTGCAATTGCGATATCTTGCAATACATCCTTATCTTCTAGGGCTTTTATCCTAGCAAGAATTTCTGCAAGAGTTGTATTGTTTACGCTGTCGGAAAAGATTAAATTGTTACTTCCGTTCAACGTTAAATTTGTATTTGAACTGACAATACTGTTATTAGAGGATTGTATCGAATAGTCATTACTATCAATCGTAACAGTATTTGAAGAATCTATTGTAACATTTCCAGTATTCGCAATTCTAATTGTAGCATTGTTTACTTCCCATAGAACATCATTCTTATTAGAGACACTTGCAAAATTTCTTGTTAAACTATGTGGTGTGCCAAAATATTCTGCGGCCGCCTCAGGTATAGCAGGTAAGTATCCTAAAATTGCTGGCTCTTGTGCAGACAACGCATCTAAGAAGAATCCAAATACCCAATCACCAAGTCTAGGAGTCCCGTAAAGATTAGGGGTATTCAATGGATGAATAGATACAGCCCAAGGTAAGTCTTCAGTCGGAACTAAATTAGTTGACTTCGCTGGATGATATCCGAAACATCTCACTTTGCATCTGCCTAGCGTCAATGGATCGTCAATGTCTTCAACAATTCCAATCCACCAAACAAATCCATCTTGCCCAATAAAATTTGCCATTAATTATCCCAAATGCTTAAAATATTGAATTTGTCTCTCTTGACTTGCAACCCATTCATCTGATGGTTTACCTTCACCCTTATAGTAGCGTAACGGCTTGCCTGTCTTCTTAGAGACTAGCGCCCACTTGCCATCTACTTGTTTAAGTACTTCAGTTAACTCTGCACCAAAAACTTCTTCTTCCCACTCTTCTTGTGAAAGTGTAGTGCCTTTAATAAACTCTTTAAATTTCATAACTTGTCCAATTCTGATGTGTCTACTGAACCTGGAGGAACGTTATCACGTATCCAAGTCAGCAATTGTTTTTTCACATCAAGTTCTGTCTTTGCGGGCTTTCCTGGTTCTTTAAGTGTCAAGTACTTAAAATCTTTAATGACAGGATTTCCTTTTGAGTCTTTATATGCCCTGTTTGTTTTTGGATCAACAATAAAGACTGTATTCTCAGGATTATTTAGAATGACATAAACACCACCTCTGACAGAAGGTGGCATAGCATTTGTTACTAAATTATAAACTGTTTCGGCAGCCCCTTTGTGTGTTGCTAATAGAATATCTTCTGGCACAACTCTTGATCTACCTTTATTATTTTGAATTGCAATTTGATAATTTGTCAAAACCCAAGTTACATGAATATTTTCAGATTCATATCCAGCATTAAATAATTTTGGTAAAACAGAAGTCATATCATCAACTTCTTTAAATGTGCTATCAAAAATAATATTTGGCAACTGACCCTTTTCCGCACCAGCAAGCATTAAATCTAAAGTTTTATCTTTAACACCGGTTGCACGAACAAGAACGTGCAACATATAAACGTTAGTAGGAGTTCTTAAATTTAAATCACCTAATCTTAAATTTTTATCAATCAATTCTTTTTGAATAAGGTCTTTATCTTTTGATGAAATTTTATCGCCATATTTTGCAAGCAAATCTTTAGTCGTAAATTTTTGAATGGCATCTAATTTTTGAAATGCTTTTTTTAATTCATCAACGTCACGGACTTTAAAGTCAGATCCTTGCATAAAATGTTGAATAGCAAAACCTTTGCCCGAGCCTGCACCACCAGCAAGAAACACAATCTGTCCGTACTTTGCGCCTTTGTTGTAAAGAATTTGTTTCTCTACAAGTTCATATGCTTTGTAGTCTTTTAAATCTACATATTCTGAAAATTTGAGTTTCATTTTTTTGACCTTTAGGGTATTAGTCTATTTAAATTTATTGGAGAAGAACCTCTTGTTAGTTCTAATCGTTTTATGTAAGTTGCTCCAGACAAACTATGTTGAACGCCTGACACAAAATATCTACCTGAATGCATTGCATCGGGCAAAGGTGTGCTAGAATTTAATGATAATTGTCTGTCATATGCACTTGGAATAACAAGGTTCACTACATGTCCAACACCAATTGAATTTGTTGCGCCCTGAATATCTACTTCAAGTTTATGTAAACTTTTAGATAAACCAAACATATTATTTGGCAACCAAGACTTTCTATCAACAGGATCATTTATTGACGAAAAAAACAATTTTCTTCCTGGTATTTCATTTTTATTGTTATCGTATGTATTGAAAATATTTTTATCATCTAGCAATTTATTTTCGTAAAAATCACCAGTATCTCTATTTTTATATCCAAACTTCTCTACATTATAAGTTCTATTGATTGGATTTATAGCAGTCATTGTGGTGTTATAAAGACCCAAAGTCATACACTCTAGATGATTGAAATTTTCTTGATATGCTAGTCTTACTGCACGTATTTTTTTACCTTCTATTTTTGCATCTTGATTTAGATTAAAATATATGCTGTGTATTCCACCAGTTATAGAATCTTCTATTAATTTTTCATAGCTTCCAAAATAATGTGATGATGCAAATTTACTACCATCAGGATATGTACCCATAACTGGAACAAAACGTTCATAGAATATAAAAAACTTATTTTTTACGCAAGCACGTTCGGCCATCATTGTGATTGCTTTGTGTGGCATTATTCCAGTAGCAATAAAAGGTTTAGTTAACGTAACTCTTGAGTCTTCTACTGCTAAATCGTTATTCGACATTTCTCCGAACATTGATAGAACGGCATCTTTAATGTTTGTATTTTTATAACTTTTAAATAGTAATTTTTTTGTGGAATCAACAAAAGATTTTGATGTGAAATATAATGTATAACGTCTAGTTAAATTTGTGTTATCAACTTCATACTTACCAATTTTAGTTATAATTAAATCTTCTCTCCAAACAATAATTTCATTTGTAGCTGGCATAGAAAATTTTAATGCAATACGTTCACCACCTTCTATTTCCCATTTTTCTAGCGCACCGCCAATATCATTGATTGTCACGGACCCAATTATGAAAGCTGAAAATACATTTTCATCTATATTAAATCCTGCGAAAGAATCCAACAATGAAATTCTCACACCTTGGCGAGTTATGATTGACAATTCATTAATGATAACGTCTCCACCAATTTGTGTTTTTGGTGGAGAAGTTTTAATTATCGATACGTTATTTGGGTTATCTATCTCATCATTAGACACCGCCCCAAATGCATTAGTTATTTCATATTTCATATTTCATATCTTAAACAATTGGTTTTATAAGCATACTTTTTAGTCCAGAATCTAATGCACCTAAAGAACTCTTTTGCATTATTTTGATTTTAGACTTGTTTGTATTTTTTCTCAATTCCCATTCGTATATTGTTTCGGAACGTCTTTTTGATGACGATAATTGCGTCCATTCAATAACATCTATGATATTTCCTGATATGTCATAGTAGTATTTTGTATTTTGCATTGCGTAGTCTAAACTTCCATACTTTTCTATAATATAATTCCTAAACTCTTCGCTATCTCTCGGCCAGTCATCATATATGTTATACATGTTATTTGTTAATAGTATAATCCAATCGTACTCTGGACTTCCATATAATTTGTATGAAACATAGTCTGGACTTTCTCCATCACCAATCACATATGGAGTATATGATATACCCCTAAACTCTTTTATATAATTTTTTATTCTAGACACAACAGTAATGTCGATTGCCTTCAAATAATTATGATCGTCAATTTTATAACGAACTTTTGGATAATTAGTGAATATACTCATTTTTAGAAAATTGTTCTAGTTGCTGAAGTTGTACGCTCATCGACAAGCGTTCCGGTTGTTGGCAATGAAGTCTCTCTTAAATTAATCGTCATCGTTACTTCACTTGGATAGTATTTGTCGCCGCCTCCAGAACTAAAAAATACCATTTTATTTTGAGATCCATAATCAACTGAAACGTTTTCAATTACACACATTTCACTCGCAAACAATTCAGCTAACGCAGTATTCGGTCCAGTATTTTTTTGCAGAAGTAATTCAAATTTACATGTATCTGGATACCCAAAACTGTAAACGGTATTATATGCCTCACCACCTATTCCATTAGGACCTAAAAACGCATATACATCTTGATTTGCTTTATTTGCTTCTTCAGCGGCCTTCAACTCATCGCCTGTCAAGTTTGAGAGATCATTAACCCCATTAACAGAGTCTGCTACACCAGGACCGTTTGGATCATTCCCTTTTGGTGATGATGCATATCTAAATGTATTGACGATATTCATCATGTTTTCTGCTTCATCATAACTAGTTGGTCTCATTGTAAATGGTAATGTGAACCTTCTAAATGTTGGACCTTGATAAATTAATTGTTGGAAACTATTTAAAAATCTTTTTGATATAAATTCGTATTGTGATTTTCCACCCAATCCAGCAGACTGTATGAAACCTTGTGCGCCTGCACTTGCAAATTTGAGTTGTTTAAATACTGCTTCTAGACCAGATGATCCAGGTTTAAAAAGTTGTTTTAATCCACCAAAAACACTATCGGATGCGTTTTCGTCTGGCGTACCAAATATGTTTTGACTTTCTTGATATCCATTACTCAATGTTGTTTGAAACGTTCCTCCCATGCGTATAAATACGGTTGGGGATTCAGCCGATAGATTTTCTGCAAATGCATCATAGAACTGAAACCTAGCCATCGTAGCTACAAAATCTGCATGTGAATCGTTTGTTCCAAAAAATAATGTACCTGATGTAGGATAACCACCGACAGTTTGATTTATTTTAAACGGTTGTTGCGCCACGTTTTATTCCTTTTTTATTGAAAACTCATTACTCTATTTATGTCATACAAAGGTAAATTTAAGCCTAAAAACTATCAAAAGTACAAAGGTAATCCAACTAATATTGTATATCGTAGTCTACTTGAACGCAGATTTATGGTGTATTGCGATGAAACTCCATCAATTCTTGAATGGTCTTCAGAAGAAGTTGTCGTGCCGTATGTATCTCCTGTTGACAATCGTTATCATCGATACTTTGTCGATTTCTGGATGAAGTACGTAGACAAGAATGGAAACATAAAAACTGTTTTAATTGAGGTTAAACCGGATATACAAACACGCCCACCTGTTAGGAAAAACACACCTAATGGTAAACCAACTAGAAGATTCATCAATGAAGTGATGACATGGGGCGTTAATCAAGCAAAATGGGAAGCGGCAACAAAATACTCTATTGAAAGAAATTGGGAATTTAAAATCATAACCGACAAAGATTTGAGATAAATAGAAGTATGGCTATATTCGATAACATACTAATTAAAGGCGCACAACAAGGTGTCGTTCCCGCAAAAACTAAAGTTGCAAGGGAATGGTACAGATCGGCTGCCGGAAAGTTAATGGGAAACATATCTCCAAGTACATTTGAAAAACGTACAGATGAAGCACGTAAAGTTCCTACTATGGAATTTGGATATATGTATGCATTTAAATATGATCCAAAACACAAAGCTGACTTACCATACTATGATACATTTCCATTGATATTTCCCGTGAAAATGGAATCTGATGGATTCTTAGGAATTAACTTTCATTATTTGCCTCCAATTCTACGTGCTAAATTAATGGACGCTTTGTATTCAACGTTGACAAATAAAAAATATGATGATAGCACAAGAGTTAGAATTTCATATTCTATTTTGCAGAGTGCATCTAAGTATAGATATTTTAAGCCAACACTTAAAAAATATTTACGTGCCCATGTGCGTTCTCAGTTTTTAGAAATACAAGTACAAGAATGGGACATTGCTTTGTTTTTACCAACAGAGTCATTCAGAAAAGCAGACACTGGTCGTGTTTGGGAAGAATCACGTAAGAAATTAGGAAGAACATAAAATGGCATTAGAAGAAACAGAATTAGACCCAGTAGAAATTATAGCTAAAAGAAGATCATTTAAAATTTCGGATTTAAGAACCAAAGTTGGTGCTGTAGCACGACCAAATTTATTTAATTGTTATTTGAGTGGTTCGGGAGCATTTGATATTTCTATACCAAATTTTAGTTTTAGGTGCGAAAAGGCTGAATTTCCAGGAAGAACAATTGCAACAACAGATGATACGCATTCTGGACCTACATTGAAACTTCCATATGACATGACGTATAATGACATTACTCTATCTATCATTTGTTCTGAAGACATGGAAGAACGCATGTTCTTTGAAAGATGGATGGATCTTATTGTAAAACCAGCAAGTCAACCTGATGCAGGAACAATTGCATATCACAGCGAATATGCAAGAGGTTTAAAATTACATGTAGAACAACTAAGTGGAAATGGCTATTCTATTGCAGAATATGTTTGCCATGATCCTTATCCTATAGCAATAACGCCAATGAATGCAACATGGGATGAAGTAAATACATATCAGCGTTTTGGTGTAACTTTAACATATAGATATCATACGTACTCTTAACGTTTGACATTTTATAATTTTTTATATAACTGGAGAAAATACTATGGCTTTACCTAAATTTAACAACCCAATTTTTGAATTGACTTTACCATCTACTGGACAATCAGTCAAATACAGACCATTCTTAGTGAAGGAACAAAAACTTCTTTTGCTTGCTTTAGAAGGCAACAATCAAAATGAAGTTTTGACTGCAATTAAACAGATTGTTGGTAATTGCGCTATCGATGATATTGACCCAAGCAAAATTGCATTATTCGATTTAGAATATTTCTTTATGAGACTTAGATCAAAATCTATTGGTGAATCAATTGATTTGAGATTGAGACATCCAACAGGATTCAATTCTAATAATGAAGAGTGTGACCACATGACTCCAATCTCAGTAGATTTGCTAGGTGTTGAAGTTGAGAAATTGGAAGATCATACGGATAAAATTATTCTAGATGATGAGACTGGAATTGGTGTTAAACTTAAATATCCAAATGTGGACATGGCAATTGCAACAAATAAAACTATTGAAGGCAAGAACCAAATGGATATTGCCACAGATGCAATCATTAACAGCATCGAATACATTTTTGATAAAGAAACAGTATACAAAAAAGAAGATTCTACCAAGAAAGAATTGGTTGAATTCATTGAGAATTTAACTCAAGATCAATATTTAAAACTTACAAAGTTTTTTGAAACTATGCCAAAGTTAAAGCACAAAGTAGAGTGGACTTGCAAGAAGTGTGGATGTAGAGATGACGTAACTTTGGAGGGCTTGTCAAATTTTTTCGGCTTCTGATGGGGTCTGAAAATTTAGCAAACTACTATAAAACTAACTTTGCGTTAATGCAACATCATAAATATGATTTGGAGATGTTGGAGAACTTGATTCCTTTTGAACGTGAATTGTATATTATGCTACTTTCTCAACATATTGAGGAACAAAACCAGCAAGCAGAATTACAAAGACAGCAAAAAGGAAGAAGATAAATGACGACAGCCAAAGAGTATGCAAAATTAAGTGCTAGTGAGCAGAAAAAAGAAGATTGGATGAATGCTAAATGGCGTCCGATGATGGGTTGGATTTATATGCTGACATGTGTGACTGACTTCATTATCTTTCCTATTTTGTGGAGTATTTTACAAGCCGCATTGAAACAACCTGTGACTGCATGGCAACCCATCACCTTGCAGGGTGCAGGTTTATTTCACCTCTCTATGGGTGCTATTATTGGTGTTGCGGCTTTCGGACGTACACAAGAAAAACTAGCAGGAGCAAACAATGGCGGAATGCAACCCTTGGGACAAAGCGTCACAACAACATATGGCTCTCCGTCAGCAGGCGGATTCGGAGCATCCAATACTTTTGGTGCACCAATATCAACACCAAGCTATGGCGGAAATTCAGGCTTTGGAACGCCAACGACTGGGACTGGAGGATTTTCAAAACCAGCAACCGGAAAGTCAGCAAGATTTGCAGAAGCCGATCCCGACTCTGTATTTGACAGAGGGTAATTAACATATGGCAACATTAGGCAATTATGGCGCCGCTCTTGGCGGAATGGCTAAAGAAGCTATCACAGGTACTGCTAAAGGACTTGTAGGTGGGCTGAAGGGTGCAATGATCCGTGAGGCTCCAGGAATTGCTGGCGCATATGCATTTGGTAAAGATTTAAATAAACGTGCAAATTCACAAAGTTCATCACCAAGAATGAGTGGGGTAAATTCGCCTTCACCATCTCTATCACAAACTTCTCCTGGAGCATCATCACCTTTAGGTGGACTACCTCAAGCAGTATCTCTTGTTGCCGAACAACATAAATCAAATGTTATTAATCTTGAAGAAGTTCGTCAATTAAAGCAATTAAATGCTAATGTTATTAATCAATCAAAACTTATATCTTTTAACGTTGAAGACACTAAGCGAAAAAATGTATTTGCAGAAGAAGTTGCAAATGAACAAGCAATTCGTGATGATAAGTTATTAGATGCAATCAATAAGTTGGGCGAGAAGATTGAAAATCTCGGTGGTGTTGGAGGAGGAAAAAAAACTGATGGAGAAGGTGCCGGCGGGTTAGCCTCTGTAGCTGGTCAAGTTGCGGCAGCTACGGCTGGAGGATTTTTAAAAGATGCGCTTAAGTGGATGGGTGGTGCTATTATTAGTGCTATAAGTGCAGGCTGGGTACTGTTAAGAACTTCATTTTTCTCATTTGCGAGGTCGCTTGTATTATCAGCCGCATTACGATTTGGTGGTGGCATGGCTCTTGGTGGAGCCGCCGCTGTTGCGGCACCTGCACTAGCTACAGGCGCATTAGCGGCTGCCATTGTTGCTGGTTTAGCCGCACTATTATGGCCTAGAAATGCTGGTGCCGCAACAGGAAAAAGTGCAGATACTATAACTGGTAGAGATGCCGCAATTGATCCAGAAGGAGCCGCACGAAGAAGAGCCGCTGAAGACGCTACTCAAAAACGTGTACCGTCAAGAAAATTCGTGGGAGATAACAAGAAGTGGTATGAGAAAAGAGCAGACATAGAAGCGAAGTGGGATGAAAAATACGGAAAAACTCACGATCCCGAAACCGGTCTATTAAAAGATCCAAAAGCGACAACAATTTATAATCCTCCTGCGGCCGGAAAAGTTTCTAGTAATTTTGGCGAGAAAAGAAAAGATGCTACAGGAAAAGATGTAACGCATCAAGGCGTTGATATTGCAATGGCTGTAGGTACTGATGTGCGCCCAATTGCACCAGGAAAAGTTACGAAAGTTGTTGCTGGCGGTGCCGGTGCCGCAGGCACATATGTTCAAGTTACTCACCCTGACGGAAAAATTAGTGAGTACATGCACCTTAGTCAAGCACTCGCTAAAGTTGATGATGAAGTTACACCAGCTAGTGTTATAGGTAAAAGCGGCGGCGCAAAAGGTGACGTAGGTTCTGGATCATCAACAGGTCCACATTTACATTTACAATTAAAAACAAGTAGTGGTGAGCCAGTTGATCCTACTAGTTTACCTGGTCTTGCTGGACTGACTAAAGGTGAAAAAGTTTCGCCAGCAGACAATACACCAAAAGTAACTGGTGCCGCTAACAACCCCAACAACAAAAATACAAAAGAAAAACGTCCTGGAACTAAAGTTGAAGTTAATAATAAAGAGGTACAAGACTTTTATGCAGAAGGCAAGTTGCCAAGTCGAACTAAAGGTGGTGGTCTTTTATTTCCTCCTGAAGCAAATGTTCCGAAAAAACCTCCTGAAGCAAGTGTTCCAGAAAAAAAATCTACATGGATGGGACAAACCGATGAGTGGGGTAGTTTAGCTACACCAGTCGCAACACCAACCACAAGATCACTTAGTGGTGGTACTAAAATTGCTGTTAAGAATGCACCAATTAAAACAGAAGACGATAAGCTAAGAAAAGTAACAGAAAATATAGCTAAACAGCAGGGAATAGATCCTAAAAAATCTAGTGCAACACAAACGCCCACACAAAAGCAAAGAGAAACTGCAAGATTAGCTTCTATTGTTAAGCCTTTATACAAGTCTAACACACAATTAATTAACGAAACAAATCAGAAGTTTCTACAGGCATTTAAATCTACTGCTACAAGAGCATTCACTCAAATCTTAACAAAAGAATTACTTCCAAATGGTGTTGGTGTATCATATAAAACTGCACAGCAAGAAAGTAATTATCGTGGTCAGCAATTACAAAAGATTTTTGGAACACAAGCCGCATCACAAAAATTTGCAACTGGACTGTTAGGTAAAACTTACGGTCCTATGTTTGCGCCTTTGTTCAACCAAATGGCGCAAGGTTACTTAGAAGTTGGTTCTAGAATTGCAGGCAAAGCAATCTTTCAGGGCATTGGTGGATTAGGTGCTGAAGAAACAATGGGCCTAACAGGACAAGTTCTTGGTAACTATGCTGCCGGAAAGAAACAATTAGCATTTGAACAATTGTTGTTTGGTATGTCAGGTGGAAGAAAAGGCGGTGGTATTGCATTAGGACCAGAGACTCTTCTTGCTAAGTATGGATTTGATAATCCAGCACAGGGCATTTCATATTTTGCTGGTGGACTTGCAGACATGGCTACTGCACCTCTTGCAAATTTACTTGGTGGTGATACAACTAATGGTGTTACTTTTAATCCAAGAGCAAACAACGGACAAGGTGGCTATATAAACAGAGATGGCACAGCCGCTACACCTGCACAATATGCGGCAGCGGCAAGACAGTATGGTGCATCAATTAATCAAGGACCATTGTTTAGTGTTGCTAATGATAATTTTGGTGGTTCTAGACAAGCAGGTTATAATCCATATGAAACAACGCAGATGCGTGGTGGTCCAAATTCTGTTGTTCAAGGTTATGGACAACAATATGGGTCAACACCTGCGCCTGGACAATTTAGAGTTGTTGCACCAACAGTAAATTCTATTACTGGAGTTTCTACTGCACCAACAATGGCTCAAGCATTCGGATTGACTCCACAACAACAAGCAGGATTATCTAAAGAACAACTTGAAGTTCAACAAGCACAACTTGATTTAGCTAGAATAGAAGGTACTAAAAGGGCTGAAGAAGCAAAAGCTAAATTGGTATCAGATGCAGAATCAAGAGCGCAAGCATTAGGTTTAGAAAAAGATAGTGCAGAATATAATAGAATGGTTGCGGCCGCCTCCGATAGAGGTAACGCAATGGTTACTATGGAAGCCGCAAAATATACTGTTTCGGGTTTAAGTGGACAGGCCAAAGAAGGTGGTGGAACTGAACTACGGAATCCAGGAGATTCACTCCAACTTGGAGATAAAGGATATGTTTCGGGTCAACTATTTCAGAAAAATCTTGCCGGTGAACTTGGTATTGGTAAAGAAATAGGAAACTTTGCATTCGACATGGGTAAGAACATGTTGGGTAAGCAGTTGACACAAAATATTAAGAATCCATACATGCAGATGATTGCAAACTTTGCAATTCAAAAAGGATTGAATAAAGGTGTTGATTGGCTATTTGATAGCAAAGGCGGTGGTTTTGATTTTGGAAAAATGTTTAGTGGACCGTCTAGCACGTGGATGGGACAAACCGATGAGTGGGGTAGTTTAGCTAATGCCGCAGGTGATGTTACTGATGTTGCTACTGCCGGAAGTGATATTGGTGACTTTGCAGACTTATTTGATTGGTTCGCTGATGGTGGTATTGCAACTAAAGCAACTCCTGGTGTTTTTGGTGAAGCTGGTGCTGAAGCTATTATTCCTCTTTCAAATCCTACTGCAACAAAAGCATTGTCTTCAGCTATGGGTACAGACAAACAATTGTCTGCGTTAGGAGACCAAACACAGTTATTGTCTAGCATCGATAATTCACTATTGACAATATCAGGAAAATCAGCTGGCTCGGGAACTAACATTGGTGGTGGAAGTTTATCATCATCAGGAAGTTCTTATATGATGAGTGGCGGCCTAGGTGGAGTTTGGAATCCAACTGCTACTACCTCATCAGGACTTAAACCTGGAGTTAATGCAGGAAAACCTGGTGCTCCTAGCACAATGGACATTGTTGGGTCTATAGCAACTAGTATGGCAAAATCATACGTAATTAAAACTGCTATCGGTGCGGCATTAAATCTTGCCGTTCCAGGAACTACAGCCGCTTTAGCCGCAGGATTTGAAGGTGGTATTATGGCTGGCGTATCAAATGCAGTTGGTATGGTTCCAGGATTTGTTAGTGCCGCAGGAACTAATATTTCAAGTGCTTTAGGTTTGGGTGAAGGTGTTGGTGTTTTAGCGTCTGGTGCAAGTTCTGTTGCTAGTGCTTTAGGTGCTACTGAAGTCGCCGCCGCATTTGCGTCAGAAGGTTTGATGGCTGGCCTAGCCGCTATGGGACCTGTTGGTTGGGCAGGGCTTGCTGTTGTTGGTGTTGCGGCCGCATTAGGATATGGCGGTGGCGGTGGTGGAGGAAGTGCGCCTCCACCAAAAGAACCTAAATTCCATGCCGCAATCTATGTAACAGGAAATAACAATATTGATGCGATAGCGCCAGTATATGAAACAGTCGATTATCATGCAGTTCCTGATGTATACAAAACGATTGCGTATGGTTTATTGCGTGTAGCTTTCAATGCGGCAAAGGCAGCCGAACAAGTTACAAAAATGGCGTCTCCATTTGACTATCTATACATTAAAGTCGAATATAATAGAATTTCTTTATGTTGGGGTAAAGGCGCACCTAATGCAAATACTCTAGCGACAAGTGATGCTAATCAAGTCGGTTCATGGGGTCCACCAAGCAAAGAGCAAAATCTTAATGCTGTTGCAAGTGATATTGTAGATTTAATTAATAAAGAATTTAAAAAGACAGCAAACGCACAACAACTAACTAAACTAGATACTGCGGCTAAAGCATTGGGTAACATGACATTAGACCAATTGAGTTCTGGTTTGATTCAAGACTTGAAGACTGGTGAGTTCAAATTAGATAAATCTGTAGAAAAAGGAATATATGCAAATAATGTAGCCGAATCTAACAGAATTGGTTCCCTAATTAATGCATCATCTACTCATGCAGGATATGTGTCAACTGGAACGTCAGCAGAATATGATGCCGATGGTAATTTGATAAAGGAAGGAACCACAGGCGGAACTCCTATGATTTGGAGTATGAAAGATAACGCATATGTTGACGCTACTAAGTCTCCTGGTGCATTACTATTAGATGCACAAGGAAGACCTGTGTATGATATTCCAGGAACGTCAGCAGGTTTAACTGCTGAAGATTTTGGTGGAACAGACGTTGTTGGTATTGATAGACCAGCTAACTTGTATTCTCCTACTACAGGAAGTGTTACTTCGGGTTCAGGTTCTGGCGGCACTGTTATTAGCGCACCATCAAATACAAAAATTGATAACTCAGCGGTGAATAATTTCTATAATAACGTATCAAATTCTTTAGATATGTTGAGAAGTACAGGACCTAAATAAAAAAGGGAAAGCATTTTATTGCTTCCCCAAAGTCTCACAGGAGAGAAATTACAAAAGATTAATCTTCAGCAAGTTTTTCAAAGTAACTCAAATCCTCATCGTCATCATCAACTGAGTCTGCAACTGTAGGTTTCTTAGCAGATGTTGCCGCAGGTTTTGCTGTTGAAGCAGTAACTGGCACATTAGGTTTAGTGGAGTAGAAATTATCTCCAGCAGAACCATCATCAAGCCCAAGCACTTTATTCAAACGTGCTTTCAATTCATCATAAGACTTGAAATTCTTTTCGCTTAAGAATTCAGACAAACTAAACTCTTGCTTCCAGATACGCTCTAAGTCATCTTCATCGCCAGACAAAGGTGCTGGTGATTCAAACTCAGACTTATCATAGTTCTGATAACCTTCAACTTTACGAATCTTCAACTTGAAGTTCGCACCTTCCCAAAGGTCGAATGGGTTGACAGGAGTTTCATCTTCAAACTCAGGATTCATCAAGTCATTCAACTTGTCGAAAATCTTCTTACCGAATTTGAACAATTTAACTGTTCCGTCATTATCAGGATTTGCAGGGTCCTTGATAACATAGATGTTTGCGATATACTGCAACTTACGTTTTTGCTTACGTGCAATATCTTTGTTAGCATCAGAACCAGAGTTCCAAAGGATGCTATTGTGTTCAGATACTGGATCCTTTTTGTTGAGTGTAGTCAACGAATTTTCAATGTACCATCCACCAGGACCTTGGAATGAATGATTGAATACTTGAACCCAAGGTACATCTTCGCCTGCGGGTGCGGGAAGAAAACGGATCGTTGCGAAACCGTTACCTGCTTTGTCTACTGTGGGTTTCCAGAATCGGAGGTCTTCATAAGACTTCTTACCCTCTTCTTTATTTGTGAGTTTGGAAACTGCGTCTGTGAGTTTTTCCAAATCTTTGGTGCGTGACTTTTTCAAATCTGCAAATGATGTTGATGCCATATTAGTATATTCCTCGTATGTTAAGTATTAAATGTATGTTTTGCTTGTCCACTTTTATCATAATCTACTATAGTATATAGTCTATCATAATTCTCTACAGGTGTCAATAGTCGGCAAACCTTCTTTGGTTTACGCATTACTGCCGACACCACTACGTCACTACTAATTCTCTGAGCGACTTTTTCATCCTTGCCGTATCGTAATTTAAAAAGGGCTGGTACTTTTTGCATAACTTGCTTACCTCTTTGTAGATTGGGTCATGTATCATTGTATCATACCTTTTGACAAAATGCAATAGTGAATTCAATATTGCTAGTGTCTCCAGACTGATTTCTCCTCTTAAGTATTTCTTGATGATTGGTGGATGGTCGCCACCTTTAGCATTAAAAAATTCATTCAGTTCGTCTGGCTTCCAACCAGAAATAAAATCCATCTCATTTTTAAATACATACGTCAAAGATTCTTGTTTACGTTTCCATTTTTTGTATCGTTCTTCACATTCTTCAGAGAGAAGTTCGCCAACCCAAATTTTTGTGTCGTGCAAGAAATTAGAAACTAAAAATTCTTCTAAGTAAGCATCTTTACGATTACCGAGTTTAGCAAAAAAGATTTTGTCTTTACGTTTCAAAAAAGAATCGTATGTGACATTGACTTTCTTGTTGTACTTGAACCAATCGTAACTGTCTTGCGTGAAGTGATTTTTAACTCCCAAATAAACTTTGTATGCGTCTATAGCATCCATCTTCATTAATCGTCCACCTCAATAGGCAATCTTGCTTTCGGTGCAATCATCTTTAACTTCATTGCTTCACCCTCAATAGAAGATTTCATACGTGGTGTAATTAAAGATGCCGCAGTTTCGACTTCAACGTTTTTAATTGAGCAGTACTCTAAGATAGCATCAATCATTGTGATAGGATGTTTATCACGTTGTATCTGTTTAATCTCTGCCTCAAATTCTTTCTGTGTTAAAATCTTAAGACTCATCAAATGAAACTCTCATTGAAGTAATTCGCCCGTTTCGAAATGTTCCAGATGCGTTTGGAGTGCTTGCGGGCTTTGCAGTACGAAACATAGGATTTTTCATATCACTCTCCGATGCATAGTAACTTAGTGGATATCCATTCTTGCGTTGGTAAGTTTTAACTTTAACTTGTTTTTTCACGATACTCATTTCAAAGTTCCTTTTACATTCTATAAAAAATATGACCTTCGATAGTCGCAACTTTCGTCACCTTACTACGCCATGATGGTTTAATATCAATAGCATGAAAATGTGTTGCGCCTTCTAATAGTTTAATTATATCTGATCCACCTGTTTTTGTCAAGAGCATCTTAGCAACTTCATAGCACTCTTTCCATCGTTTGCTGTTTGATGGTGGTGTACTTGCAACTTTGCTATTATACCATGAGAACTGTTGTGGCTCAGTTACAACATCACGGATGTTTTTTGGAAATCTGCTGTCATGCAATCTGTTGAGTGTGACTGCACCAACTGCCATTTTACCGATTAGAGGTTCGCTACCTGCTTCGTAATAGATGTTCATTGCCATCCAATATAGGTCCGACTTACTAGAATTTTTTGGTGCGCCAGCGGCATCTTGAATTTCTTTTAATGATGGCAATTCAGTAGCAATCACATTTGTAGAAAATAGTGCCGATACAAATACTACAGCCGCTAATAGTGCTTTCATATTGTTCCTTTCTTTAGTGCCCACTAAATTTTAGTGGGTCTTTTATTTAGCATTTAACTAATGTGCTTAGTAAATGTGGTCCATCCCATGTTTGGCTTTCGATTCTGAATTGACCTTTGAAGCCATATACTTCTTTAGCCCACATTCTTTCATTGTCGAAATAAAATGGAAATGTTTGTTCTGTGATGATGTTCACATGTGTTGGATCCCAAAAGGCAGCCGCATGAGGAAATGCAGGTGTCTTTGAATAGAATTTTCCTCCAACTTTCAATACTCGCCAAATCTCACTCATCAATTCTACAAATGGATATCTACGATTTGGATTATACATCAGTCTAGGAATGTGTTCGATGAAATCATGTGCAGTCACATAATCAAAGAAATTATCAATAAACGGAATTGGTTCAATAACTAAATCTGCCCGTGTGATTTTATTCTTAGTATCATCTCTAACATCAATACCATATACATGTTTTGCGTTAAATGGATTTTTAGGATACTCACCACAACCTAAATCAAGTGAATAAGTTTCTTCTGGTTCTTTAGTGTATCGAATAATGTCTTCGCTACAATCTGTTACTTTAGGTAAATCTTTACTCCATAATTCTTTTAGTGTTTCTGCTGTCATAACACCATTTGGTCCATGATAGTGATGGCTTCCCCATCCACGAATTCTATCGTGTTCTGGTACTTTATTTTGAATCTGCAACCTACGTTCAAGCATACCTCTACTAGCAATACAATTTGCATAGTGGAAAATCATCATCTCTTCATTGTTGAATGAGGCAAAATGGCGACCAACATCATATTCCATCGTCTTCACATTATGCAAACTTCTAGCACGGCGAGCCATGAAGTCTGTCTTATAGTGAATACCTTGTTTCTTCTGTGCCCACAAAGGTTTAGTTCTGTCTAACTCACCATCTGGATTCCAATCCCAGAATGTGATTGTTGGAATTAAATGTTGTGTAGACCTAATGGTGTCTGCTAAAAACTTTTTATAATCGCCAACTAAAAATTCTGTGACATTCAAACAAATGCGCCAGCCTTCAATCTTGCGTTCATATTCTAATACTTCAACGTCAACAAGTCTAGCATTAAATTCTGAATTTTTAGATTGTACAACTTCCCATGTCGGACAAATCTCTTTGATGATTTCACGGGACCTGTCTGTAGATGCATAGTCGATAATGATACCATGATCGAAAATTTTCTTATGATGTTCTAGCCACCAAGGTAGAATATATTCTTCATTATAAATGTGTGCAATTACTGTTGATGCCATTGTGTCCTCAATTTTCAATTAAACTTGTATCTATCAAAATCGGTACTGTGCTTGTTTTTAATAAGTTCTCAACTGATCCAGGTTTTACATTTGGGTTTCTCAATTGTCCAAACTCATAGAATGAACGTCTAGGTCCACCAACATGACAAATGCCTGTTTGTTCACTTAAACATTTCTCTGCAATCTTAGGTGCAATAATATCTATGTACTCTTTAGATGAATACTTATCTGTAAATGCTGTGTCAAATGGAAAATCAACATCGCAAAATTCTGTTCGTATCACTAAAGATTTTTCATAAATTAGAGTAGCCATCTCACCAGCAACTTTAGATTTTGCATATCGTGTTAATGGATTAGGCAAATCTGTATGTGTGTAGTTTCCTTTTTGTCCATCGAATACATGTGACGATGAAATAAAAACAAATCTAGCATTCTGATTCATCGCATGTTTTAATGCGTTACATGTGCCTTGAATGTTTGTTTCAATTGTGCCAATAGGATTTTTTTCTGCATCAGCAAATTTTGCGATAGCCGCACAATGAATAACCAAATCGCAATCAAATAGTGTAAAGAAGAGTGGATCGGTAATGTCTAACTCACTACTACTAGGTGCAATGATTTCATGTCCTCTTACTCTTAAATGGCGAATTAAATTTCTGCCAAGAAGTCCTGATCCACCAGTTAACAAAATTTTCATTTGCCTAAAACTTTCTGAAATGTTGTTATGTTAGAATATTCATCACTATCGAAATTATAGCTTAACGGATCCATATTGTCAAGTATCTCAGCCAAAGAGTCTAGAGGGGTAAATTGTGCTTTGAAACCTAACTCATCTTCGATTTTTTCTGTACTCACTTTGTAGTTACGAACATCATTGTTTTCGTTGATAACTAAGTCAACAACATATCCTCTTTTTCTCAACTCTCCGTGAATTGCTTCACCCAACTGACCAATCGTCATATTGCCGCCAGAAAGATTATAAACACCAGACACATTCAAGTCTGCTTCTAACGCTTTTTGATATCCCTGAATCACATCACGAATATCTACAAGTGGGCGCCAAATCTTTGGATTATTAACTACAATCTTTTGTGTAGTGAATGCACTCTTCAACATAGTGTTCACAACTAAGTCGTAACGCATCTTTGGAGACCAACCACCAACTGTGCCTTTACGAAACAAAATTGGTTTGAAGTTATCATCTTCTAATGTTTCTAAGCCACGTTCACATTGTAGTTTAGAAATACCATATGCATATGCAGGTTTAACAAGACTGCTTTCGTTCAATGTTTTATTCTTAGTGAATCCATATACGCTACAAGAACTTGCACAAATAAAACGTTTTACTCCAGCTTCTTTAGCAATGAATGCAAGATACATTGGCGCAGAAGAATTCTCAATGAAGTTTAAGTCTGGTCTAAACATTGCCATTGGATCATTAGATAATCCAGCAAGAAACATAATTGCATCATATGAAGTCAACTCTGCGGGTTTGATATCCCAAAGGCTTTTTCTTTCCTTTGAAATATTTGGATTGAGTTTATCTCCAAACCAGAAGTTATCAATAACATGTACTTTGTATCCAAGATCAAATAGATGATTTGAGAGTCTTGTGCCAATGTAGCCTGCGCCACCAACGATAAGAATATTTTTCATAATTAAAATTTCGGGTTTAGTTTATAATCTGCGAAAGAGCCTGCGGCTCTATCTTTGTCTGATAGAATGATATTTTGTTTGCCTTCGGCAAAATGTTTCCATACCTCATTTAAACCTATTTCATCATCAAATGGACTTATCGCAGATTCTGCTAATGGATTGTGTACTGCTGTGCATTTGTACATAAGGTGAGTATTATCCTCTAATGATAAAAATGCATGACCAAAACCAGGAGGAACCCATAGCTGAGTATTATTATTAGCACTTAATCCTTCGGCGTGCCAATAACCATATGTTTTAGAATCTTTTCTGAGATCAATTGCAATGTCAATTCCATTTCCGTGAGTTACACGAACCAATTTTCCCATTGGTTCATCCCATTGAAAATGAATTCCTCTTACAACATATTTTCGTGATGATGATTGATTGTCCTGAACAAATTTTACGCCTAGTGCGGCTTCAACTTTTGGGTTGAATGTTTCAGTAAAAAAACCACGGTGGTCTTTGTATACAGGTAGTGTGATGGATTTAACATCGGGGATTGTTTTAGAATCAACTATATGCATTATTATTCTCCATAAATTAATGACAGGTTATTCTGTTACGAGGAAACCTGTCGAAACCCTAGTCAGCGTTTAGGCTGCCAATGCGAAACGTGAGTCGTTTGCGTTTACTTTTTTTGCTTGATTTACGGTCATCGCCTACCGTGCTGTCCACTCTGGTACTCTTTGCCCTGTCGAAACTATGCACCCCCATCAAAAATAAATTATATAATTGTATTTTCTGCAACAACATATACTTTCCATTTCGGATGTTTTTTAGAAAGACTTTCTGCTTTAACAAGCAAATGTTCTTTACTCTTACTTACATCTTTTACGAAAGTTTTGTCGCCAGTTTTTACTACAATTTTATATTTCATAATTTACTTTTGGTGGAGGTGGGGGGATTCGCACCCCCGTCCAGAACCTGTTTCTCTTTGCTTCATACAGCAATATCAATCGTAAGGTGGCCAACCAGTGTCCGCCTTACTATCTTCTTCAAAATTATTCCAATCGTAGGTTGCAAGTTTGTAAATCCAAAATGCATGTAGTCCTACAACAAGAATTAATAAAATTATATCACTATTTATCATGTTAGTCAATCAGTACGGCATCATATGCTTCTCGGTAAGAAATAAAATCTTTGATGTAGTCGTTGCGTTTCTTAATGAACACTTGTGGATGTTCAGAATCAACTGCTATCATAATTACAATTTGTGATACTGGTATTCCAGTTCGTTCTTCATACATGACTGCATACGCAGAGCATTGCATAAAGTATCCTTTAATCCAACTCTCTTCTTTTAATTTGCTTGAAGTCTTGAAGTCAATGATAGATAACTTACCATCATATTCTGCAATACAGTCAACTCTACCAGCAACTTTTAAATGATGAGAATACAAAGGAATCTCTAGCGCATGAATGTTATTTACATGTTCATCCAATAGAGGTTGTAAAGACTTGAACATAGCAACAGAATCTGGCATCGTCTTACGTGCAAAGTCTTCTTCGTTGTTTAAATAGTTTTCGCAAATCTTGTGTACTCTAGTTCCACGGCTGGATGCTTTAGTGGAGATACGATTGGCTTCTTCTTCACCGACACGTTTTCGCCATTCTATGATTTTATCTTTACCATGCTGAGATGTGATAGTAGTCACGGAAGGATATAGATTGCCTTCAGGCGTTTTATAAAAACGCTTGCCGTTTATTGTTTCGGTTTCTAGGTCATAATCAATATCACAACCAACATGTTTAAAGTTCATTTTTATAGTACCATAAAGTATAGATTAAAGTATTTATCTCCGTTGCTTTCAACTCCACCAGAAAAATGTATTAAAGGAAGTCTTGCCAAGTCTCTTAGTTTAACACGAATGTCGATATCTGTCAATAGTATAACGTCATCAGAAATATCTTTTAGATATGTATCCTTTAATTCAATCTCAAATCCTCGCTTATCGGTATTTTCATCTCTTACCGAATACAATTGGCCAATTCTTTCTTGTGTTATGAATTTTGGATACAATCCAAAGCCACTTGAGTCTATGAGAGATTTATACTTGTCTTTAGATTTTATCGATTGATATCGTGTGACAGCACATTTAGATTTAGTCCATTTGAATCCATAGCCAAAACCTTTTGTAACAGTTTCACAATATACTTTATACTTAGCGACATTGGTATCGGCTTCAATTGCAAAAATAATAAAATCACATGTAGAAAATTCACTCAACAGCATGTCGATATATTTTTCTGGAAAGTTATATTTTTTAACAATTTTTAATACGCTGTTAAAATTTGTAAACTTCTCTTTTCTAAAAACCACAATAATACGATCCCTGTTAAAGTTACTTTTAGTAATTTTAACGGAATGGTGTATTTTCATTTTGTGATCTAGCCAAAATTCACTTTGAAAATTTTCTAAAAATTCTATTACATATTGATTATCAGTACGAATTGAATCCAAAGCAATATACTTTGGATCCAATGAACGAATATCTATGTTCGCTAGACTAACTTGTTGCGGTAACTCCATCTTCATATTGTAATTTCGCTAAAATATAATCTTTCACTAATGAGGAACGAACAATATCATCCACGGTAAATTCGATCTTTGTGAATGCATTCATGTGATATGCAATGTCAAAGAATTTAAGAATTCCTGATACATCATTTTTCTTTTTATTTAAGTCTGTTTGTCTATAGTCGCCACACCAAATAATTTTAGATCGATAACCAACCCGTGTCATAACAGTATCAATCTCTTCATACGTCATGTTTTGCATCTCATCAACAATAATGATAGCATCATCAAATGACATACCACGAATGAATGATGTTGAAATGAATTCAATATGTCCCTGCTCTTCTAATCTATCCCATGCGTCTTTGCGACCAAATAGTGTTTCGCAGATTTGTCGATATGGTTGTTGATAGATTTCCATTTTCTCATTTACGTCACCTGGCAAATGTCCAATCTCTCTTGATTGAACAGCAGAACGTACTACGATAATTTTATTAAATGGATTTGCTTTATCCATTACTTCTTCAATTGCTTTATACAATGCACAGAATGTTTTACCTGTACCTGCTACACCATGAAGTGCTACAAAATAGTCTCCACGTTTATATGCATCGAAAAAAAGTTTTTGATTTTCTGTTAAAGGGTCAAAAGTTTTTAAATCATCTAGTCTGAGTCTGAGTGTATTATTGACGGTTTTGTTTCTAGGAGTCGATTGAAGTTCTGGTTCGGTATTTGCTGATTTAGGCACAGCAGGTTTTCTTGCCATGGGAGTCCTTTTACTTGTTGTAGTGTAATGTATCCTCATTATTAGAAAGTGTTAACATTACCTCTAGGGTGAGCCTCTTTAGCTTTTGCAAGGACTTCTCTAAATCCATTGTCTGGCTTTCTGAGACCCAATCTAATAGGATCACCTAATGATGGGGCGCCTAGCATAACAGATTCATAGTGAGGATTTTGTTCTAAGAATTCCTCTCTATCAGCAATTTTAAAAAGTCTTTCGATTATTTCGCCTGTTTCACGATGGCGAAAGTTGTATGTTGGCATTCTTTACTCCGTATGAGAACCACTCTGGTGTTTCTCTGTTTTTCCATTTTGCAAATCTACTCTTATCATGTATATAGTAATTTTGATAAGAACGAATTGAGTCGTTTGTCACTTTATATGTATCTGGCATTGCAGGTGTAGGTTCAGTAAAGATTCCTTTAGGAATATTCATTGGATCCAAATAAAGTGCAGACATTAACTTTTCACATGCATGTTTCTTACCATATCTATGTGTGTATTCTTGCAAAAGATAAAACCACATGCGATAAAGCCAACGATAATTTTCTTTCGATTGTCTCACCCAAATAGCGGATGGATGATTAACATGGCTTGCTTTATATAACGTATGTTCAGATAATTCATCTTTCATGCGCCAACGCTGAATGCTACGATTGTTAGAAGTCTTATCAGTATACTGTTCGCCATCAAGCACACGGTGTGCAGTTGACATAAGCTGTGCATACTCAATAATCATTTTAACAACGTGTTTATCTAAATGCATTTTGGCGCACGTTGATGGATCAGGATCAAGATAAAAAATGTTCATATAAAATTCATTGAAATTGAAATTCTGTCTTCTTCATTAGTTCCGTGTTGAACCATGTGCCTTAGATATGATCTAAAAATTAAAAGCATACCTTGCTTAGGTTCATATGAACATGTGGGACGATTAAATTTTGTTAGGTTAACAATATTTTTAGGCATCATCATATCAGGCTCACTTGGACTTTCAAATACTATATTACCACAACCAACTGGAGAAGTCAAGTAATATGCACAAGAAAAAATAGAATTGTTGTGTACGTGATACTCTTGGTAGTTATTTTTATTGGCAATGTTTACCCACGCATTCGATGGCGTATACATTGCCATTGAACCAAATGATTTCGAATATTCTACTACATGCTTATTGATTTCATTGACTAAAGGAAAAAATGTTTTATCCTTAGTCAATTCATAAACACCAAAAGTATTGTACATGTTTCCTAGCCATCCTTTTCCTCCTGATGGAATGTTCTCTCTATTAGTCTGAATGTATTCAGCCCAAATGTCGTTTTGTTCTTTTGAGAACAAATTTTCAATTCTATAGATAGCAGTAGGAAACCACTCATCAATCAATCTATTTTCTCCACCAATACTTTATCGCCTTGATCTCTACCAAACGACATATTATCGTAGTATACACGAACAAGCCCTTTACGTGCAAGTGAAACACATGTCACACATGCACCAAAGTAGTTTACATTTTCCGTAATGTCTTCAATACATTGACTTGGAACACCTTCAGCACGGGACAACATTTCTGTCATCAATACGACATCTTCCATACCATCATTGAATTCACTATCACCTTCATCAATAATTTCCATTAACACTTCTAAGTTTTCATCAGACAATTTCTTAAAGAATTTGCCTAATGATGTATACGGATTTCGCATCAGCATTTTTGCTACTGATTTTGTGACAGGAAGAAGACCTTCTGCATCAATAATTTTTTCCATATTTGGATGTGAGTTCTCAAAATCAATAGGGTTTTCCATTTAGTGTTCCATGTTATAATAAAAGTCGTTGATGTATCTTTCGCTATCGCCCATTCTGTGCATGTCCGATGACGTTCTAATTCTAAGATTTTCTGGCAGAGAAGTTATGAAACTATTTGTGCTATATCTTGCACCACTAATAACTTCTTTCACTTCGTGCACCCAAAATGGATCCGCAGGAAAAATTAATGCATCTCCAGTTTTAAGTTCAACATCGTATTTACCATTAAAAAATGTAAATTGTCCGCCAGTATAGTCTTCATTTAAATTAAACGTGCAACTGGCATGAACAAAATGATCCCAATCTATATGAGGATGAATCCAACCACCAGGTTCATATTTTAATAACCTATACATATGAGAATATTTCAAAACATTTTTTAGTGCATGTGTGTGAAACATTTTTTTCGATTCTAAATATTCAAGCCATTGTTTAATTAGATTTTTTGTTGCGGAATGAATAAGATCAAAATTTTTTGTTCCTGGATTTAAACAAACTCGTTTGAAGGTAGATTGTGTTGGATTTCCAGTAATTGCATGAGTGCAGTTTTCATATTCGAATTTATTTTTTTCTTTTTCATACTCGGAAATTAAAGAATCACATTGATCTTTGCTCAATGCACCTCTAACTATTAATAGAGAATCTTTATAATTTATTTCCATTAAATCTCCACGTATTTAAGTTTAAAATTATCGGCACGGTCTTCGTAATTAATATAGCCACGTGGATTGCAAACAACCCTAGTGGTGCCAATCATGTAGTCAAAGTCTTCATGTGTATGTCCATGGGTCCACAATTTAATTTGAGGACGATCCAGAATGAATTGATCTAAGCGGCTACTGTATGCACCATTCACAATCACTTCATCTTTGTATCGTGGATGAGTAGATGCCTTGCTAGGTGCATGATGCCCAACAACAACATACTTACCAAGAGGCTCACTTGCTACATTAATGTATTGTAACATTTTCTTGTGATCCTGTACAGTATCTTCTGGTGTAAATCTAGCAGGACGTTTATGAAACGTAGGGATTTGCTTACCCTCTTCATTTACATCAAATGTTTTGTAAGATACCATTTCGGTACTGTTTATAATAGTACGAAAATCATTCATCACACCACGAATGTGTGAAAGAGTAACAGGGTCTTGTGCATTCATATCAGTCCACAATGTACCACCAATGAATGTTACATCACCAAGTGTAACATGCTCTTTGTCAAGAATGTGCAAATTTGGAATGTGTCCAAGAAAGTTTCGTAGAATCGTAAATGTTTCTGCATAATCACCATTATAGTGTTCGTGATTACCCGCAATGTAAATTACTGAAGGAAATTCGAAAGCACAGCGAGTAAAGAAATCAATATAACGTTGACTTCTACCATTCTCTACAAGCCCATATGGATCAGACTTACGAAAGTCAGCGGCAACACAAATATCGCCAGACAGAATTAATACGTCAGCGTTCTCTTCGTTCTTTAAAATTAAATCTCCGAATTCAAGATGAACATCGGATGTAATAGCAATTTTCATTGTAGCAGTCTTTTCATAGTTTCAATAGTCACATTGACATTGTTGTGTAAAATACCGATACCTCCAGCATTAGAAAAAGAATCGATTACGTCTGGTGTATCATCCACCAATATGATTGTGGATTCTGCATATTCGGCTTTCAATCTACGCCCAGGCACAGTATTTATTTTATATTCAATTCCCCGTTCACAAAGCCATTGCGTCTTTTGGATTGTCACTTCCGCATGATACTTTTGTCCGCCGCTAGAAGTCAGCATTTCAATAGGAATACCACGAATGGTTCTTACGTATGCAAGTAATTCTTCTCCACCTTCGTACCAATCTAATGTTGCAAAACTTTCGGCTTCAATAAATTTAGTCCAATTGGGAGAAAACTGTTTTCGATCCCGTGATTCACCCGCAGTTTCGCCAAACAATTCAAAATAACGTCTATTGAAATCACAAAAAACGCCATCCATGTCTAGATAAATTTTAGTTATAGCCATAAAATAAGTCCAATCATTATTACAAAAAGTAAATATTCCATAAGAGTGAAGTTTATCATTAGTTTATAAAACCAAGGATACTGCATCAATCTATCATATATGGAAAGTTTCATTCTGACATTCTCGCAATTAAATTTTGTAAAACAGGTTCTATCTCAAAAACGGGAATGCTTGACATATACTGCACATATGTTACAACGTCAGTACCAGTCAAGCCTAAGTCCCATGCTTCAAGGATGTATCGTTCTATTACTGCACGGTCATCCATATCACCCCAATCAATATCATGTTCGAATATATGCTTCAGCGAATGCACGGTCTTCGTAATCCGCAACGTCTGTATCAATCTCATCTAACAGATTAACAGGTTTCTTTGCAGAAGATTTAGCCATCGCATTCATAATTCCATCAAGGGAATCACCAGCAGGAACAGGCGTAGGAGTAACTTTCTTTGCTTTCGCAACAACAGGCTTAGCCGCTTTCACAACTGGAGCCTTAACAGCCTTCACTTTGGCAGGTTTTGCAACAGGTGCAGTACCAGCGCCAACGAGTTCATAACTCACAACTGTGCGGCCATCACGATTGGCACGAACAGCAAAGCCCGTGTTTTTCTTGATTTCCCACAGATAAGTAGAAAGGCGAGTCGCAACGATACCATCAATCGCACGAATGGTGCTAACAGGTACAGGTGCTTTTGCGTTTTGCAAAACTTCAAAAATCTTTGTGTATTGTTGAACAGATTTAGTCATAATATATTTCCTTAAAAAGAGTTAACTAAGAGATACATGGTAACACACCATGTGGTGTTTGTCAAGCGGTAACAACAAAAGGTTTGTCCCACTTGCCAACATTGATATGAGCATAGTAAGCGGTGTCGAAATAATCCGTTTGTGCATCACTATTGTCATAATAATCACCAGAATACATTGCAGTAACGATTTTGGTCATTAGTTCTTTTGCCTTACCAGAATAGTGGTTCTGATAATGGTAAGGATTCACTTGGTCGTAACCAGTGTCATTGGGACGGAAGCCACGGGATACTTGGTAGAAGTCTGCCAAGCAAGTTTCGTTAGAGTTCGCAATAAAATCTACAGGCGCAGATTTAATTGTGCATGTGATAGAAAGATTATCGCAACGCAAGGAATACTTAACGCCAGTACCTTTGAGGGCGGCATCAAGGTTTGCTTTGATCTTTGCTTTGCGTTCTTGATTCATATAAGCCATGTTCAATTCACTCCATAAAAAATAGCGTCTTCATCATACGAATGGGATGCATACATCATCATATCGTGGTAAGCATTCATTGTATCAAGGAAGTCCTGATAAGTCAAGTCAATTTCCTCTTGCTGTTGGGTTAAAGCAACATTCTGTAATTCAGCATTTATCAAGTCAAGATTCATAATTAGTCCTTAATCTCACAACCAACACCCCTAGTATCGCATGAAATACCGCACCTGTCAAGGGCTTTTCTGGCAAATGTCGCAAAAAAACAACAAAATTAGGGCGGTTTTGGGTGGTTTTCCGCTATAGTTTGATGCTAGAGTACGTCCAAGCCGTCAGAGCCGCCCAAACGGCGGTCTAGGGCGTCAATATCATCGCCTAAACGGCGGTGAAAAGAGTCCTCCCCATCATCCCCCGAAACCAGCCAGTCGATCCTCTGCACATAAATTTGTGCCAATAAAAGTGTCATATGAGCCAGTTTAAATTTTGCAATAGTTTCTGGCGAATAACCATAACCTTTTATGTCTCCGTATTCGTTCACTTCCTCGGAATCATTGTCTAGGATAAGTTGTTCAATTTCATCTGCAATATATCCAAGTTCATATTGTTTGTATTGAAAATGTCCGCCACTCATAATTATCTTCCTGTAATAAATCCCACAACAAAACCAAACGTTCGAATACACCAAACCTTGAAACGGAATCTTTTGTTTATACCATTCCGTTTGGATTCATCGTATCGATTACGCAATATTGGATTCACACGGTTCCTCCGTAGTACGGAATCAACAGTTCTAAAGCGGCAATAAGTTTGATGTTGTTTGTAACATCTTCTGGATGCAAATATTTACCTTCTTTGAAATCTTCAAGTTCTTTTCGCAAATATTTTAATTGATCCTTCAATACCAACAGAGTGATTCTGTCAGCAGTATCAAAATCAATCATAAGTCCGTTACTCATAATTCAACTCCATAAAATTTGTTTCTTCAGGAAGAATTTCCATCACTAAAGTATCTTTACTTTTCTCAATCATATTCGTCAATACGCCATGTCCGTATCCGCTTGTACCATACAAACGTTTGTTGCATTGATATACTGAACCAGACAAACCTTCAAAATAATATGAATGTTTGTCTTCAGTAATTTTAGTCACTCCAGAATTTAATTTCCAAGAGTCACTACCAAGATAACCACCATACCAACATGCAAAAATCCTGTAATGGAATTCATTGACATTGTTAGTCAGTTTGACCATTAGCCATTTGTCTGGTGTGTAATCGCTCATTCTTCAACTCCGAAATGTGCCATAATCTGATTACGAACCTCATACTCGCCACCCTCATACAGATGACCAATGTCAGCGCATTCCCGCACAATCAACTCGGCGAACTTTTCGCACCATTTATCAAACGGCATGGATAAAGGAACACCTGTTTGTTCCATCAGTTTTTTAATTCGTTCGTTCATCTTTTGTTTTCTTAATGAATAGTTGCGTACCAGCAGGAAGATTCTTAAACATCATAGGCACAGTTCGTTCGTCAGATTGATCGGTATGGACTGTATGCCCGTTCCATAATTGTCTAACTTCGGGAAACTTTTCTGTTCCTATCACTCCTGCTATTTCAAATTCTTCGTTCATTCTTCAACTCCAGCAAGTTCTTTAATTAGTTCGTTCATGCGAATTCCTCAATGTCAAATTTAGTCATAACAATTTGACCCTTCACTTTCTTTGGATAGAATTCTGGTGCTGTCATTGTCTCTGCAACAAGAATTTTACCAAGTGCGATCCATTCAACAAGTGGCATTGAAATGTCAGTATATGCTTCAAGATATTCTTGGCATTCAGCAAACGTTTCAAATTGTTTTGCGTCTAGTGTATTAGTCAGTTTTGGTTTTGCGAGTAACATAATTTATTCCTTATAAACAAGTGAGGAGGTACCATCGTAACGTGAAATGTCTTCGTTCCATGAAGGTGGTTGTCCGCATTCAAAATGCGCTACATCACGACCTTCAATGTCTTCTTCAACATCCAGAATATCAACTTCATCGGTGTAGTGCCAATCATGGCACCATTCACAATAGACTTTGAATCTATCTTGTGCCATTTGGCGTTTGCTTTTAAAGCCTGTCATTGCTCTACCACTCCAAATAGTTCTTGAATGTTTTCAATACATGCACGTATATCTTCACCAATATTTAAACACGCCGTATTGTATCCTTTATCCCAATCATCTTTAGGTTTAGTTCTTTGATCGGCAACTTTATCTTCCAATTCGTATAAAAATTCCAATGCTTTAGAATAGTTTTTTTTCATAATATTCACTCCGCAGAAACTGGGTCTAAACAAAATTGTGCAAACTCTTCCCACGTACCTTCGAACAATGGTTCTTGGTCATATGGACTTTCGCCATATGGAAAATCGTGATACACAATTACTTTGTTTTCGTATACGTGATATTCATAATCTTGGCTGTAGTCACGGCCAGTCATTGGTGCGTAGATATAAATTCCACCAACACCATGTTTTAATTGAACAACCAATTGTGCGGCAAGGCAACCCATGCCATTTGCTTGTGCAGAATTTTTATCGCTATACCCATTGACTAGGGTTTTAGAATTTAAAAACTGAGCCAGTTCGTGGCCATGCCCTGAGGGATAGCCATCGAATTGCCGATAGATGCACATGATTGGTTCATTAGTTCCGTCATCGGAATTGGAACCATCGTACACAAAAGTTAAAGACCGAGTACCCATTACATATTCTCCTTAGCCATATCATAGCCATTCATAAAATCAGCATCGGAAAACAACAAGTCATTCCAACGCTTCTCAACAATTTTCTCAACCCATTCAACTGGACAACCAACTTGCTCTGCAATTTCTTCGCAAAGCATAACTGTAGTGTCTAGTATCTCATTAATTTCAATTTCAATATCGCTCATTATGCATCCTCACGCATTACACTAACACCAATCAACATGCCGATTAGACCGCCAATCGCAACCATCATTAGGGTCAACAAGTCGGCATCGGGATTCACTTCAATACCACCAACGGCACCAAAGACAATTAGAAAACTAACAAGCATTATAACAGAACCACGCATTAATTCCAACTCCTAACATTAAGTACTTCAATTTCAACAAATTCATCTTCAATATCATCGGGTATTTGCTTTTCAACGGTATTAGCAAAATACACAGCGGCATCATTATTATCAAATGCCTTCAAATTGACCCAACCATTCTCAGGACCGAAACTCTTAACGATATAAACTTCCATTTTAATCTCTTTTCAACTGAACAAATTCTAGTATAGCACAATGGGAAACAATGTCAACAACTATTTTCAAGACTGTTGTTTTCTTGCAACACCAGAAATTTGCCACAATTTCTCTTCACCTTCATAATCGTATGCGTGGACAAAAAGTTTTTGTCCGTATGCTTCGATAGTACCCCAATTATCATAAACATTATTCGGGTCTGGTTCTACAGTAACGTTCCGCATAATTTCACAATAACCTTTTTGTCCCGTAAACAATTTGCTTTTAAAATATTTGTAATTATCGGGATAAGTGATAAAGATTTTAGATTTCATTTTAAGCGGCCATTAACATAAGAGTAGGATATTTCACAAAACCAGTGGTGTCTTTCTTAGCCTTGCCTTTAGCATACAGACCAACCACAACACCTTTAGGGTCAAGGAAACGCAGGTCGGATTCGTCACCATTGAAAACTGGCAAGCCCATATAAGTCTCAGGCATTGGCAAAGTTTTCTTGATACCAAACACGGTAGCAACATTATAACCTTGTTGAATTGCTTTTGCAACATCGGCATCATTGCCGTCAGCGGCAGAGAATGTCAGGTGGTAGTTAGCGATATCAACAATTTTACGACCAAGAATCTTGGTGTAGTCATAGAATTGGACTTCAGGAAAAGCGGCAAAAATATTACGGAAGAATTTTCCGTTACGTACAACCTCATACTTTTCAAACGCAAGGTCGGAAGTACCATTCAGACGGAAAACAGGAATCAGGTTCATCCGTTTGCTTTGTTTGATAGCCAATTCAATATCAGCAACAAGCAAAGTCATAAAATAGTTACGGGTTTCGAAAAACATTTTGGTTTTGCGAATACGTGCCTGTTGAATAACGTTAGTGGTTTCGCCACGCTTAAACATACCACCACGACCAGCGGTGTTCAAACAAGCGGCAGTACAACCGGCAGTACGCTTGGCACAGGTTTCATAACCGCTCAAGTTGGCAGGCGCAAGGTGCAGAATGTAGGTATTGTAACCTTGTGACATTCCTTTAAGTACTTTGGGATTTCCGGTAGATAGTAATTTCATAAATTTTTCAGTTCTTTTCTCAATCTCTAGACTCTAGTGTAACAGGATCGGTAAACATGTCAACAACTATTTTCAATGCTGTTGTTTTTCTGCAACACTATGCAAATTCGTAAAATTTAACGGAAGGGTCAAGTTTTTGCAGTTCTTTAGCCGCCATTGTCAATTCCTTGTAGCGTTTCTGGACCAAACTACGGGGCAGTTCACCATCACAAGTCAAATTTTCAGGACTCAAATCTGAATCGATTGAATCGGCAATCTTCTGACGGTCAGTAGCACTATCTAATGTAAGTGCTTTGGCACCAAAGATTGTGGCGTATGCGTTCTTGCGTACCAGATATGTGTTTAATGCTGACATTTTGTTTCCTTTTCTTAATTTCTAGACTCTAGTATACTACAGTAGGAACATAAGTCAACAACTATTTTCAGAAATGTTGCAGAAAAACAACGCAAAAAACCGCCTTTTGGGCGGTTCTTCTAGTCTCGGAGGGGTATGAGTACAGTCTATAGCGGAAAGCCGCCCAAAACCCCGCCTACGGTGCTGTATTCTTCCAATTTTTGAGTGCTTTTTCCAATTCCATGAACGCTTCCTCTTCGTAAGAATTACTGTTGTTTTGTACAGTACTACCTTGGTGTTCAAATGCATATGGGGTTGTTGTGAAAGTGTTTGATGGCGAAACGCCATTCATATTATCAAATGGCCATTTGCTTTCGTATTCTTCCTGAAGGCTGTCGAATCCAAATTCTTCCTCGCCGCCTTCGGTTGTGTCTTCATTCTTAACTGCATCCCATACAATTTGAAATTTTTCATACAATGTAGAATCGATATCGTCAATCATACCTTCTAGTGTATATATCGCAGATTGCAATACTTTAATGTCCACATAGTTTTCTGTGCCTGCGACAAGAAGTTTAAAGAGATTTTTAAATTCTCCAACTCGGATGATTTGAGTTTCTAAATCAGTTAATTCGCCCCAATGTTTCATATTGACTCCATTTTCAATTGTTGATTGTGTTGCCGTGGTTGTTGTTCACGAACGGACTCTTTGATAGTATTTTGAAATTTAATAACACTACTATCTATAAGCATTGCAATACCGGAAGTTCCTGCTGTTGCTAGAAAGATACCAACAGCACATCCACATAGAAATTTCATCATGCTATGTTCCATTCTATATCATCACGAATCTCTACAGATTCGCTACCATCATATTCGTGAATGCGAAAAGCAGTACCAACAGGCAACCATTCGATTGTCAAATCGTCAGCACCGCCACAGTATGTATTTGGATGTTTAGCAGTAACATATGCTTCAATCGCTTCTACTGAATCTCCACGTTCAACCATAGTGACTAGTGTTGGATCATACAACATAAAGTCACGATAATCTTCTCCACCGCAATATGCCCATGAAGACCAACCAGCACCAAATCCTGGAGATACTAGTACTGCAACTTTTCCATCACGAATAACTTTGTTCATTAGTCCACCTTCATCGCATTCAATTCACTAATTTTTTGTGCTTCGATTTTATCTGTTTGTTTGTCTAACTCACGGAAAGATTTAGATGCACGTAACTGAGCATAGAGTGCGGCATTACGTTGTACTTCAGCAAGCATAATTTTGTTTGATTCATCAGCAGAGAAACGTAGTCGAACAAACGAACGGAAACCAGAACCTTCTTTCACTACCATAAAGTTTTGACGTTGCACACCAACTAGATTTACTTTAGCAACAATCAATCGTGTAGTACGTTCGATATCAGCATTAGCAACACCTTTACCTAGCACACCAGATTCAACTGCAAAGTCTTTCATCATAGCACTAGTGTATGACGAATAGTTTGATGCAAGTTCACGTTTAGCGGACAACATTGCCTTGTCTACTGCAAATTGAAAATCGTTTGAGTATTCAGTACCAACACCATAGATAGCAGAATCGTCTTTCTTGGGTGCATCAGCATACCACTTAGGGTAGTCAACTTCGTTACTAAACATTTTCGTTTCACTCACACTTGGACCATCTTTGATAGTGCTACATGCGCTTAATGAAATTACAAATGGCAATACGATATAACAGATTAATTTTTCCATGATTTATTTTCCTACATTCTTAATGTATTGACCTGCTTGATTCAAGTCTTGTCCAGCACCTTGCAGAGTGCCACCCACAGTACCACAGCCAGTTAAGACTACCAGTACACCCATAATAAAAAACAACTTCATTTTACTGCCTCTCAATACTTACATGATGATTAATAACTTTTCTGCTAGAGAACGGAATGTCCTTTACCAGCGCCTCAAACTCCATTGTACTGTACCTAGGTTTGAAAGTCAAATTCTTATCGGTAAATAAAAACACCAGTAGTTCATTAGAATGACTTTTGCCATTTGGCAATTCAGCTTGCAGTTTATAATTAGCAGATGGAATTTGAATTTGTTTGTTAGTCTCCAGTACTTTGTCAGTATAGACCATTTGGTACTCTTTGTCAACTAGATTAAAAATGCCAACGGTACCGGCAATCCCAGAGACGGCTTGGAAAACAAATCGTTCGCCAGCCTTCAATTGATTTTTGCCCTCAACATGAAACTTCATAGTATTGGTAATCTTCTCTACGTTCGCAACAATGTCAACTTCACAAACTTGTCGATTCCTATCGGGATAAACTTGTTTGTCTTTTTTGATGATTGTTTTAATCTCACCACTTACTTCAGTATAAAGAGTAGAAAGCACGGTACATTTCTCATCTTTACAATTTTCGTTTTGTGCGGCTTCAATCATTTCACCGACAAAATTTGCAATTGCATTTTGCTTTGCCTTTTCTTCAGCAAGTCTACATGCAACATTCTCAGCAGTATCAGGACCGAATGAATACTCACCAGTACCTGATACACGTTCAGCATGTGCAATACTTGCACAAAGCAAAGTCATAACAAATAGTTTACGCAACTTTCAATCCTTTCAGTCTGTCTGCCGCATACGATGCCGCAAACGCATTTGGTTTAACCATTGGAACAACATTACATGTTCCTTTGATGTAGCCAATTGCTTCATTAATAACGCAAGAACTTCCATGCATCTCATTCGGATTGATATCCAAATGAACTTCAACATCACGACCTTCAAGTACATCCGCAAGTTTGATATACAACTCAGAAAGTTTATACACTTCGTTCATCAAACGATATCTTGGACGATTCACTTTCTGGTCATAGTCACGCTCACGCTGTACTTCTCCAAACAATTTGCATCCATTATTTCCGTTGATATGAACTACAATAGCAAGAATATAATCTGCGTACCATAATCCACCTATGTTAAATCTTTCAGAATCACAACCAATATAGATTTTAGTATCGGGTGTTTGATCTTCTATGAATTGCCGCACCTCTTCTAAATCTAATTTTCGCACAACGTACTCCTTAATAAAACTTGGTGGGCAGAGAGAGAATTGAACTCCCACTCAAGCGATTATGAGTCGCCTGCTTTACCATTAAGCTACCTGCCCTAAAACTTGGTACGAGTGGAGGGACTTGAACCCTCAATCCGAAGCGGCAGATTTTAAGTCTGCTGTGTATACCAATTCCACCACACTCGCATAACTGGCCTGCCCTGAGAGATTCGAACTCCCGACATGCGGTGTAGAAGACCGCTGTTCTATCCAACTGAACTAAGGGCAGTTATTTAATTTCTATACATGTAGTATAGTTGATATTGATTGTGATGTCAAGTGGAGCGGGAGGCGGGATTCGAACCCGTCTATTTCAGTTTGGAAGACTAACGTGTAACCGTAAACACTTCACCCGCAAATTTATATTAAAAATATTTGTATTGTTCTTCTAATTTTATTTTCTACAACAGAACTTGTGCCATGAAAAACTTTATAATCTGATATGACTGCAAGATTTTTTTCTGGCACCACAGCGTTTATTATATCATCATTCTTGTACAAATACAAGCCACCATCATTTATATGCCAATCATCATTTAGATATATTGTGACTGCACCCGATCTGTTAAGATCGTAGTGCCATGGTATGTAACTATTTTTAGTCCAGTAGAAAAAAGAAATCTTGCATGTTTTATATTTGAATGGTATGTGGCTTTTTATTTCATCTGTAATTTTTTCATATAGTATGCCATCATTTAATTGAGAAATAAAAACCTCTGTACTTTGATTTACAACTTCATCATCCCAAAGACTATTCGTGATTAATTTTGATTTATCTTTAATTTCAGTATTTGAGTAGTTATTACACAGTTCAAATAATTCATTAGATAGAATGTTTGGTACGATTTTAATCATGGAGTTTTTAATCTGCAATTAAATGCGAGAATAATTCTGGTATCATCTCCATTATGCACTTTACTTTCATGTTGTACCCAAGCTGGGAATAGTAACATATCTCCATCATTGCAATTGATTTTTTGTGGATCCGTTGTATATTTTGTCGTAGGTGAAGAAAAATCTCTAGGTATCATCTGAGAAAATGGATTTGGTGTACTAAAATACGTATCGCCATCATCACCAGACTTTCTAATATAAATTGATGCGGCTAAAATTGCAACTCTTCCATGCAGATGTTTAAATGTTTTTGCTCCTTTTTCTTGAACATTTATCCAAGAATTAGAAATCACAACTTCTTCAATACCAAAATGCCTACAATATGAATCGATAACACGTTGAATAGATTGTTTTAATCCTTTGCATGATGGTATATTTTCGTCAAAATATTCTATCACATTGTTTTGTGTCCAAAACGTGGATTTAGAATTGTCAGGATCACCAAAGGCTCTATGATACCCAAAGTAGTTATCTGGTAACGATTCTAAAAATTTAATTATATCCGAAAGTTGTTCTTTAGATAATGCATCGATCCCACGAAAAAATGGAGTCGGAAAAAGGTCAATTGATTGTATTTTCATATTATGCAAATGTGTTAAAAGATAAAATTATTCTGTCTTCATTTGAAGAAACTTCATTGTTGTCGTGAGGAAACCATGATGGGAATAAAATCATATCAGATTGTTTTGATGAAATTTCTGTTTTGTGGGTTGTATATTTTGTGTCATAGCTTTTATCCATATAATCGATATATGGATTTACAGAATAAAAAACTGTATTGTCTTGACTATCATTTTTTTTCAAATACAAAACTCCAGATACTGTAGATTTAGGATGTACATGTTTTTTTAGTTTTGTTCCTTTTGGCTGAATACTCAACCAGGAATTATCTATAGGTTTTGTACTAACCCCATATCGTAAACAATAAGAATTTATTTGCGTTTGGATACTCTCTTTGATATTAAAACAACTAGAAATGCATTTTTGTATGTCATCTAAAATCAAATCATCTATGGGATATGTAGTTGAAGCACATCCCGTCACTATTCCAACATCAGTTTTAAATTTTGTTTTTGATTTTTCTACATAATTTAAAATATCGACTCTTTGTTGTTCCGTTATAAAATTATCATATTTTATGATAAGTGTTGGGAATAATTCAATTTCGTTTTTTTTCATCTTGAATATTATACATCATTTTTAATTTGTTCATAATACCTAGCGAATTTAAATTACTGTGAAAACTTGCAGGACTCCAAGTGCCATAGTGTTCCAACTGCGAACGTGTCATCGGACCATCAGGTTTTGGATATTCTTCTGCATTAATGGATTCTTCAGTAGCAGGTTGAAATTCTAGTTTCGATGAATATTTAACTATGTGCTTGAACCAATTTGCACTATCAACCATATTCTGATGACCAACTTTTTTTGCATGTTTCCAAAACTCTGTATCGTATATAGAACCTGAAAAATAGTGAATCATGATGACGTTTTCTATTTCTCTGATTTTAGTTGAATAGAATTCATTGGCTCTTTGTGGTGTGACAATTCCCCTAACCGTCAGGATGGAGTATTGAAAAATATCCATCATCATAGAAATGGATGTTGCTTCTAATGGCTCTAAGAAAAATGAAGAATTTCCATTAAAACTAATTCTATCAGTAAAATTTTGTTTTCTGTAATAGTTTGGAAATTCAATTGAATTAGTCTTGTCACTAGGTACCAAATTGTACTCATCAAAAATATTCTTAACGTCTTCTTTAACTTCATCAAATGTATTGAAATTTTTGTTAAAAATATATCCTATAGAACATCTGTTTCTTAGGGGAACACCAAAGACCCAACCATATGGCCGTGCGATAGCCAAGGTGTGATTAAATCTTGGATAGTCCCAATAGCATTGCGTAACGTATGCGGCATTTACTGGTATGTATGGCGTTTTGATAAATGAATCGTCAACTATTGGTCGACCCGAACAATCCATAATATAATCCGCATCAATCTCATCATGAGAATTTATGTGTTTATCTGTCAATTTTATTTGATCCGACACCCTATCTGATACATAATCTTGTAGTGCTACCGCATTAAAGTGATATCCAAAATGTCCTGCGCCGAGATTATGATAAAACATTTCTCCTGTCTCACCCCAACCTTGCTTTTTTAAACCAGTTTTAAATGTGCCGTCAATCTTTTTAATGTCTTCTGACGTAAGACCTAAATGTTTACCAAGCATTTCAGGAAATCCAAGAATCGATCCTTCACCAACGGGTTGAGTTTTGATATTGGAATCATATATCCATTCGGTTTCAAAGCCATGACGTTTGTACATCATAGCCGCAGAAATTGCTCCTGCTGTTCCTCTACCTAAAATCGCAATCTTTTTTTTCCTCATATACTTCTCTCTATAATTTGGCTACCCACCAGGGACTTGAACCCCGACCAACGGTTTTGGAGACCGACATGCTGCCATTACACCAGTGAGTATTTTATTCATGGATTTGTTTTTGAATGTGGAAGATCAAATACAAATGTTATTCTATCAATAGTTCCATTATTATCAGCAGAATGAAATTTCTTATTATTAAACCAGAAAAACGTTCCAGGCTCAATTTGATGCGTTTCACCATCAACTTCATATAGATACGTACCCTGTATGGATAAATGATATCTATCTCTAGTTAAGTAATAATTCCCATCATCAATATGTCTACCTACTTTACCACCAGGTTCTAATTTAAAGAATCCGGCTCTAGACGTACTTTTTATTCCTTGACTTTTTAGAAACTTTTTGACTTCATTATATTTATCATAGAGTGGTGTGCGTTGTTGTAGATTAGAATCTTTAATATTGTCACTTGGATTTTTAACTCTACCCATAACTAAAGGAAGAAATCCATAAGGATATACAAGCCCACCGATGTTTGCGTATGTTGAAACTGCTTGCCAATCTTTAGGGTTATCAAGCAACTGTTGTAAAATTTTTGATACGTCAACATTCTTTTGAATGAATCTAAAATTCTCACTCATCACCATACTCCATTAATTCCATGTTGTCTATTTGTGCAAAATTATATCTGTCGAAATGATCTGCATTTGTTTTACCTACAGGCATAATGTTTGCGCCAACAATAATTCTATACTGAGACTTATTGGGTTTAGTGAAATGTGATGCCCAAGATGGAAATACTAATAATGTTCCAGGTTTAAAATCAAATGCTTTTTCTTTAACAAGCATTGGTTCTTTATTGTGATTGACTGGTGGCTGAATTACATATTTTTCAAATGACGAATTGTTGAAAACTGTACCGCCAGCAGAATTATCTATATCAAATGCATAGAACGAACAACCCAAAAAACTATTACAATGAACATGATTATGATGTGATGCACCAACACCTTGTCTAGTTGCCCACATACTTGTTATGCCGCACTTGTCTTTGTATCCCATATCAGACATTGCATACTTTGCAGATTCAATAATAAACTCTGTCAGTTTACGAATTGCCTGATGCTTATGTAGATTTGGATTTGTAATTTGCAGACCAGAATATTCTCTAGCCTTAAGATACAATGAATCTTGTGCTAGGTATTTTACTATCAATTCCTGATCGTTCTTAAAATCGGGATATTCAAACTCCCATATTGGAGTGTAAAATAATTTATGTAATTCAGCTTTCATTTTTTATATGTTTGTCTGAATTTAACATCCTGCGTTTCTTCGTTGTACTTATGAATTGCATCAAACTCATCATCATACAAACCTAATTCTTGACTTACACGAACCATTTCATCTAATGCGGCTTCTTGTCGCTTTTTTGCAAAGGCTTCATAGTCTTCTTTATTTCCCAATTGATATCCTTTATCAGAATGAATTTCTTCTGCGGCTTTCATATTCTTGCGAAAGATTGCATCAAAGTTATCTGCAAATTTTTCTTGACTCACGCTAAATGGACGTGGTGCGCTTCCTTTTCCACCATCACTCATAAAATCACCCTATGATATTCGTAGTTAACTGTGTCCTCATTCTCTCTGAAAACAACTGCGCCATTACGCATATGAAAACGTTTAGCCATTTCAGTCTTAGGACTTAGCGTAACGTATCTTTGAATTTCTGGTTTGTTTTCTTTGATATGTTTAACAGCATCAAAAATTAATGTGCGACCAGCACCTGGAGCATAACTCCAAATGGTATAAAAGATTGCGACAACTGGTTCAGATGATATCTGAAACAACTCTGTTTCTTTTGTCGGAATTTCTGTTTGATAACTCACGCATGTGATTGCTTTCACTTGTTCAGTTTCGTCACGCAACACAAAGATATCTTTGTTGTCGCCAACTCTATCAACATGTGGAATATGAGGGCGCACTGGATCTTCATTCAGCATTCCCATTACACTATCAGTAAACGATTTTATTAGATATAACATTTTATACTTTCACTTTATTTCCTAAATTAATGGTGGAGGATGGGAGGATCGAACTCCCACTTCATGCTTGCAAAGCACATGTGCTCCCATTATCACTAATCCCCCAAATTGGTCCGAGTAGTAGGATTCGAACCTACGACCCTCTGGTCCCAAACCAGATGCGCTACCAGACTGCGCTACACTCGGTATTTATACTGGTGCCGGATGAAGGATTCGAACCATCGACCTACCGCTTACAAGGCGGTTGCACTACCCCTGTGCTAATCCGGCAAAAACTTAAAACTGGCTCCAGAGGCAGGGATCGAACCTACGACCAATTGATTAACAGTCAACTGCACTACCGCTGTGCTACTCTGGAATGAAACTGGTTGCGGGTGAAGGATTCGAACCTCCGTCTCTCAGGTTATGAGCCTGATAGTCTGACCTCTGACGTAACCCGCTATAAATTATTTTGGCATTTTTTTCTTTGCCACATTCTTAATGATAATTCCTTTGTCGGCATAAAATTCTCCTACGCCTACAATTCCTTTTTTTCGATCAACTTGATTCGCCACATCAGCTAATGTTCTAGACTCAATTACCATTGACGGATCAATGATTTCATCGTCTAAATCTCGCAATGCATGGATACATGTTGCTAGACTATCATCTTCTAATGCTGTTATTTTATGGATGACTTCTTTTTCGATGAAAATAAAAGTTGGTGCGGTAAAAACTTTTGATGAAACCAAATTATCATCATCATCAAATTTTTCAACAAGAACTTTACCTTTAGCTAAAAGAGTGCCATGATTATATTCATGGTGATGTCCAATTTCTTGGTCTCCCGTTTTTTTAAAACTCATTAGTCTACAGTAAACATTGCTTACTGCCAATATTTGTATTTCCGGTCTATTCATATATTATCCTATCTATCGAAATTTAATCACACTAATCTAATTATGTATAACAAACAAATGTTAAATATTTCATGCCATTTTTTGTATAGTTAAAATACATACCGCTTGTAGTATTCTCAATGAATTTTTTAACAATACCATTTGGCATTTTAGGAATATTTTTTTCTAACATCTCTTCACATGCTAAAATAACGTTATTGGTTATGTCAGTCGATATGATATTTTTAAAACCATCTTCAAATGTCGATAATTTAAGTTCGTCCAGCTGTAATGTTGAAAAACTATCGGTGTAACAAAATACACCATTGGGTTTCAATATAGATTTGACTCCATCAAAGAACATATTTAGACCCAAAATATGCTTTTCCCGTATAGCGTTACCGCCTCCAATTTTTGAGATTGGATCAGCATATCCATCATAGTAACAATGTGATGATTCAACATTTGTGATGATATCAAAAGATTTTTCTTTATATTTTTCCGATAAACTAGTTGCGCTACAAACATCAAATTCTATTCCAGTATGAGTATGTTTACAAAAGTCTATGAACTTTTCATTGTAATCACACGCATGAATTTTATTGAATTCTAAAACTTCACTATATGTTTTTACTCCACCGCCTCTTCCGCAACCAACATCTAATATTGTTTTTCCTTTTGTATCAATATCATCTAACAATTTTAAATATAACGATGCTGAATTTATAAAAATGTTATTCTCATCTAGCAATTTTGATGCGGGAGAATATCCATGATTCATAAAAATGAACCAAGGAGAATCTTCTAAAAATTTATAATTATCCATAAGCACCTTTACTTGGAGTGAGTGACAGGAATCGAACCTGCATTATACGGACTTGCAAACCGTTGCCTAGCCTTTCGGCGCACACTCACATAAAAACTTGGCGGTCTTAGGGGGTAACGATCCCCACTCTTATGGCGTGACAAGCCATCGTGCGTCCATGAACACTTTAAGACCAAAACTTGGTGGAGTAACTTGGAGTCGAACCAAGAATGTTTACCACAAGGGGACGGATTTACAGTCCGCCGATGCACACGCCATAGCATCAATTACTCCATGGTATTAGATTAGTTGACGCACTATTTGCTACGCTTCAACGGAGTTAGTGGCCACTTTACCGTTTATGTTCGTAGTTACTCAGGCTTAGCAATACCCATGGCTTACGTCAACTAATCTAATACCACATTTAATTACACTGGATGATTGACAAAAATAACAGTTTTGAACCTGCCCTACCGTGCCGTCCACGGACTTGTCTATCAACCACATTACGGACCAAGTTGTTCCAGCGTGATTCGCTCGTTCATGTAATCTAGAAGTGCCAGTCCGTCAACTGGTTCTCACTTGTTAAATTACCTACTGGCTTGGTAACCAATGTAATTAAATCTGGTACACGATAGGGGAATCGAACCCCTCTTCCCGCCGTGAAAGGGCGGTGTCCTAAACCGATAGACGAATCGTGCATATATTTTTTAAAGAACATCTGATTGATTTCTCAATCTATGAATAGAGTATAACACTCTAAACATTTTCTGTCAACAACATTTTCGGTAACTGTTGTTTTTTATTAACACTGGCAGAGAGTATGAGATTCGAACTCATGCACCGCTTTCGCAATGACGGTTTAGCAAACCGCTCCTTTAACCACTCAGGCAACTCTCTATAACTTTGGCGGAAGACGGAGGAGTCGAACCCCATCCCATTTCTGAGAACCTAGTTTTCAAGGCTAGTCGGCGGACCATCCCACCTGCATCATCTTCCATATCTTGGTAGGACCTAGTGGAATCGAACCACTTTCCATCGCTCTTCAGGCGACCGCTATGACCACATCAGCTAAAGTCCCATTGGCGCACCCTGAGAGAATCAAACTCCCAATTCCTCGTTCGTAGCAAGGTGTGATATTCATTTCACTAAAGGCGCTTACATTTGGTGCCCTCTCTCAGATTCGAACTGAGACTTTACGGCTTCTAAGACCGTCCTCTCTACCAATTGGAGTAAGAGGGCATTTTTGGTGCTCAGTACAAGAATCGAACTTGTGATAAACGCTTATCAAGCGTCCGTTATACCATTTAACTAACCGAGCAAAATCTGGTACCTTGTGACGGGATCGAACCGCCGACCTTCTCCTTGTAAGGGAGACACTCTACCGCTGAGTTAACAAGGCAATTTTCTTTGGGGTGACCTATGGGATTTGAACCCATCCTATCGGAATCACAATCCGAGGTGCTGACCGCTAACACTAAGATCACACCAAAGAAAACTGGTAGGGGCACGGAGAATCGAACTCCGATTAATAGGTTAAAAGCCTACTACTTTAGCCGTTAAGTTATACCCCCATTTGGTGGTGACAGTTGGATACGAGCCAACGACCTCCTGCGTATGAAGCAGATGCACTACCGCTGTGCTATGTCACCATTTATTGGCAGAGGGTACAAGGATCGAACTTGTGCTAACAGAGTCAAAGTCTGGTGTGCTACCGCTACACTAACCCCCAACATAAAAAATATGGATGCAAATTGTTAAAGAACGTTTGTGTTATATTCGATGATATACACAAAGAAAAACCCCCTAGAGTTTTCAGTCTCTAGGGGGCTTGTCTTTGTATTCTCTTTGGACTTATGGTCCTCAGGTATAACAAGCCCCCATCACTGGTGCGTGGCAATCGGATTTCTCAAAGCGAGAAATACTCTGCCACGTAATTGGCATATAATTTCTTGCTGAGAGTTTCGAAATTAAATTCATTTTAGAGTACCGTTTCTTTCGTATAAATGTTAGACCATTTCTGGAGTTTTTCTTTTTTCTTTCGTGATGCGTTATCTACTTCATCAATATTAATAATACCTGTTTCAATCATCAATTGAATCATGCAAAATAAATCACCAACTTCTTCTGTCAATCGTTCACGATTAGATGCGCCATTATGTTGTGCATGTAATCCAAATCGAAAAACCTTACTGATTGCCTGTGTCACTTCTGCACATTCTTCCTGTGCAATCAATAAAATTTCTTTCTCATTCGCATTAATCATTATCCAAACCTTTTCTCAATTCATAAAATGCTCTGCGAACCTCGGCGGTAATTATAGAACATCAAGATATGACGCTATCATACCCATCACACGTTCCTTCCACCCGCTTCCCGACAGATTCCGTTCTCGCATTGCCAGCGGCCTTTCGGTTCAAAGACTACCACCCGTAGTTGTCACGCTACTTCTCATCCTGTGGGTCACAGTATCTGGTGACTAGCCAGAACGTTCTTTACATATTCTGAATGAATTGCTTCACCAAGAATCGTTTCACTTCCCATGCGTTAGTCATTCGCACAGTCTTTTCTTTACTATTCAATCTGTATGTAATATATAGCCTTTTCGGAGCAGAAATTACCACAGCACCAAAAATATTTTTACTGAGTCCAAATGGTATCACATAAGCATCACCGTTGTCAAGTTTTTTCTTGGCATAACCATTAGCACCTTTGATTTTATCAAGACCACCAAATCGAACTGTATCTAAAATTTCAACAGCCATCGATTGTCGTGGACCCATACCATCAATATACATACTGTTCCTTATGCTTTGGTTCTCTCTTACGCTTGTCTGTAACCACACGCATACGATACTTAGGGCTACGCAAGTCCTTCGCTACCATATTACGTGGTTTTGTTTTCGACAATTTAAAATTCAGGCTCTCCATAACTTCCGTAATCCTCATCGGTTCCATATCCTGCTGAAGCCATAGCGGAATCAAAATCTCCGTCCATGCTTTCATTATACTCTGCATCCATAAAACTTTCAACAAAACCATTCACTAATTCGACTGGTATATTAAGCATCATCGCAATGGTAGATTCTTCATAACCTTTTACATACAACTCTTCAATCTCCAACGCCAACTCGCCCATTTTACTCATGCTAGTTCCTTTTGTTTATCCAAAACTTCTTGATACGTCATTGTAGGTTCTTTGCTGGTGATAACACCATCAAACTCCAACTGAGATTTTTCGAACCATGAAAGATAATCATCACTTTCAATGGACCAATCGATCATAGTCTCACGATTATATTCATTGTCCGTTTCGATACCAGTCAACGCAAATTTGACTAACTCATTATAGTCCACATTAAGCGGAATGTCAAGTATCTTATACTCACAACCGCCTTTTGCTTTCCAATACTGTGGACACTCACCCACACCATCCCAATCATGTGCGCCATAATTTTCGTGATATTGGGTAGAGATAACTATCATCATGTTATTTATTCCTTAAAACCTAAATTGAATTCCATCATCAACATTTTGGCAATATTGATATACTGCCGTGCATCATTTAAACCACGCTCGGTACCAGACTGCATCACTTCCTGTGCATCGGAAAGATAACTTGCAATTATCATGCCGGGACCAGAAAATTTGAAACTAATTGAATCCGTAACGGACTCAAGGATTTCGGATTTCGTAGCACCATATGCTTGGATTTCCCAGAGGGTTTGTTCATTCGCTGTTCGCATTTCAATGTCCTTTATCAACTCAACAGACTCTAGTTTAACAGGTTGGGTGGGTAAGTCAACAACTATTTTTGGTAGTGTTGTTATTCTGCAACAGGTGCAAACATCTTGCGACCATCGACCATGAACCGTTCAAAGGCTTCCATCACTCGTTCGGAGTAAATCATCTTACCTTCTTTTTGGATATCTTGCAACAACTCCAAGAAACCCAAACCCAAAAACTCACGTTCTTTATTCAGAATACCAATTGCTGTTTCGATTTTCATATTAAGCACCATAAAAGTCAGAAGTAAAACCACAAGCATTATAGACACACTCACGAACTTCGGTGTCCATCGCCTCACCAAATTTGCTATAGTCAGATTTCGCTAACATGTTAAGACACTTATAAGTCTGTGGCCATGTCAGGTTCATTGTAATTGCAGTAACGACAACACCGTGAACGGCTAAGTTACCAACTTCGCTAAACATTCCGTAGGAGATATCTATAGTCAATGTAGTCATTTTATTTCCTTAAATCAAATCAATCTGAACTTGCATACCACGGGTTGTATAACCCAAACCAGTTGGAACCAACTCGTTATCTTTTTTAGCCATGTAACGCATATAAGACAATTTCAACAATGCATCACAAGCGGCGGCACTATGAGTGGCGGTAGCAAAGGTACCACACACACCACCTACAGTAGTGTAGACACCAAATCCGTCAAACATCACACGGATTTTTTGTGAATTCTTAAAGCCGTCAATAAAAGTCTTAGTACGCATATCAAATTTCCTTATTTCTCAATCACTACAGAATCTATTCTACTCTCTTCGGCAGAAAAGTCAACAACTATTTTTCAAGTTGTTGCTTTTTTGCAACAATCACAGATAGTGAGGACCCATCCACTGGATTGAATATCCACCGTCCAGAATGTTACCACGGGCGGCGTTACGTGCAGGAGCCGCCCAACCAGCCGCTTTCAGAATGTCGCCTTTACGGAATTTTTTGTCCGTATCAGTTTTCACAATGAAACCCCAAACCGAGGAACCAGTAACAATCTTGATGTACTTGCTACCTTCATCAATCCGAATTCCGTTGATAAACTCGTCAAGCATCCGTGCTTGGATTTCGGTGCGAGGTTTACCGCTTAGTGTCTGCCAACTTTCATAATCGGCAACAATGTCATTCTTCAAGGTTTCTAGTGCTTCGTACATCATTTTCATTTCCTTTATCAATTAACCGAGGGTTTTAACAGAACCGCCAACTGCGGCACCGAACAGAACCATCGCAACAAACAAACCCATCAAAATCGCTAAAATCGTAATCATTTAAATCTCCAATCAATCTCACTCACTACAGAATCTATTATACAGGTACTGGTGGGCAAGTCAACGGTTATTTTGGCTTTGTGTGAAAATACAACACTTGTGGGGAAAAAACAACAGCCCTAGAACCGATTTTGGGCGGTTTCTAGGGCTGTGGAGGGGTGTCAGTACACTAGACGGTCAAAACCGTCCTAGAAGGCGGTTTTAGGCGTCTTCTTCGGCTTCATCCTCGTCCTGTGGGAGGGTTTCGCCACGTTCTAATCGATGGGTGTCGCACAATGTTGAAATCCATCCGTAGTTATTTGAACGACCAGGACTGCCACACACTTCGCATGTGCGATATGACATGGACTCTGCCATTGAAATCATTGCACTAATTCCATCAGTATATCCATTCGTATAAAATCGTAATCCACCAAACTTTTCTTTCACTTGACTTGCTGTGATGTATGGCATAAGTGGAGGAACTTCTTTGTACTCTGCCCTTTCAATTGCTTTGTTTGCATATTCGATTCCAAATGAAGTTGGTTCTGTTTTGCTACCAAAACTAAAATGCATTTGAAGTGGACGTACATCTCCAGCCAATGCACGTTTTAACGCACGATTAAATTTCAATGCATTTGCACGATTTTTGCGTTTGTGGTCCACATGATGTTGAATGTTTGAACACAATGCATCAACAATGTTGTACCAACCATCACCACATTCAAAACCCCAACACATAGCAGTATGTGTCATTGGCGCATGACGATACTTAAAAATCTTTGGGTATTTTGCTACTAGTGCTTCATCCAATTCTTTTTTCATAATATACTTTTGTAAGTTATTTTATTTTGTCAAATTCTTCAAATTCATCCCACTCATCTTCGGCAAGATTTTTGGGGTCGATAAACTTTGTCTGATGCTTGAACTTGTCTTTTTGTTTTTTAGATTCGTTCAACTTCGGTTTCCTTGCTCTGCCTTCGTCTTCATAGAAGTCACGGAAACTTGAATATTTCTTTGTTTTGGCCATTTTGTTACTCTGACTCTCCCTGCAAAATTTCGGGCAACGCTTCTTCGATTAGTTTTCGATTGATGCCTTTGTAAGTAAGTTTTTTTTCTTTCATCATCAAAACCAATTTGGCTTCTTCTGGTGAAACGCTCTCTAGAACCTCAATAAACATTGCTTCCCGTTTGATGGGATTCAAATTATTTCCAGTTATAAAATACTGAAACTTTCTTAACTCTCTAGGCAATCTATTGTGCCCCCAATTTGCTGGAGTCTCCATCTCTTTATATGGAGGAGCACCTTTGGGTAACTCAAACTGTATATTCTTATGAAATGTATATTTGAGGACAGTTTTCAATTCTGGTGTCAAATTTGCAATTTGCTTCAATGCACTTGCTTTCTTTGCCGCAGGCAAATCTCCGATATGCTGTAGCAACTCGGGCAAAGTCATCTTATCAATATTAATAGCCATTTTAAAATTCCTGTATATGTTCCATCAACTGCTTCATGCGGTTTTGGATAAAATAGTTAAGTAGTTTTTCCCTACCACGTTTAGGGGTATTTTCGTATGCATCAAGAATCTTCTCTTGATACTCAGTTGGAATCTTCGACAGGTCAATCAGTAATTCGTTTCGCTTGTAATTTCTCAGCATCACTTCATCACAAAAAGACTCAGGTTCTTCTTCTAACCACTTATTTAGCTTTTTTTCAGTTACAGGTTTTTGTCGTGCTTCTACGACAAATGTGTCATCGGAAGACATGAAGTTGGGAATACCGTCACTTCTATCGCCTCTGATAATGTGTTCTTTTAAGAATGCTTCTGGTGTATTGGTACGCAAGAATTTCTTACCCATTGGGCTATATTGTTCCACATTAGCGAACTTCTGCAATTGCATAAAGTCTTTGTCGCTAGACAGAATCAGAATCTTTTCAGTAGTGCTGTTCTTAAGTGGAACACCGAACTTGTGTGTCAACGTAGCAATAACGTCATCGGCTTCAGTCTTGTCAACTTGAATCACTTTATACGGAAAGTATTCTTTGATTTCATCACGTACTTTGTTTAACGTTTCAAAAATTAGATTCCAATCAAACGGAGATGCTTCTCTGTCTTTCTTACGGCTAGCTTTGTAGTATGGAAAGTAATCACGCCTCCAATACTTTTTGTCATCGCAACAAATAACAATGTCGCCGTAGTCATCACGGAATTTAACATTGTACATGCGAATGCTATTCAATACCATGTGACGAATCAGATTCTCATCAATAGGGTTTGACGCATTCGAATTCACTTGCATCATCAAGTTTGAAATCATTACCTGATTCAGGTCGACTAAAATCATTTTAAATTATCCAGTTATTACTCTTACAATAATTGTATCAGGATTAATACGTCCTGTCAACTCGGAAGGCTTGGTAGTCAATCCATCCAATAACTTCTTCAATACAATCTTACCGCCATCAAGTACTTGCTTAACAGTCACTTCAGGCTTACGCAAACGTTTGCCAGAAGACGATTCTGTATTGAAGTTTTGAATTGTTGTACCTTTGATTGTCAAACCTTTTGCATTGTCGGCATTGTACATGCCAAGCAATTTTGTTTTTGTATTGTACAACCACACTTGATTTGCACCGATAATCTTTTCTGGTAGAACACTCTTCAAATTCAATTCGGGAAACTCTTTCATGTATTGCACTTTAGCGGCAATGACACTAGCAGGTTTCTCTTTTACTTTACGTGCTTTGCGGGTGGGTTTCTTTTCTGCACCACGATTTGTTTCTGCAACAATCGCATCATAGAATTCTTTAACCTTACGCAATTGCACTTTGGTAAAATTAGAATATGCTTCTTTTGTATCTGCATCCGTTGCATTCATTACTTCTTCAAATTCTTTAGAACGTTTAATGAACACTTCACACATGCGTTTCTGCACAACGGAAGACAACTCTTTGCTCTTCAGATATGATTGCATATCTGGTGCAGACTTACATCCACCAACAATGAAGTCATCTACAAGTCCTTCAATCTCTCCGACTTCTTCAGCCGCTTTCTCACGAATTCTATCCTGAATAGAAACGACTGGTGCAGTTGATGCAACAACAGGTGCTTTTGCTTTTTTAGTTTTCTTTGCGGTCTCTATAGCAGTCTTAAACTCTTTGACAAAGAATTTTTTGAATGACTCGGATGGTTCATAGCCCATGCACATCATACGTGCTACCCAACCAAGTTGTACTGGAATAGATGCGTCACTTGATGCAACCAAAGAAATTTCTTCCTTTGGTCTGTCAATGCTAGCCATGTATTCGACAACAAACGTTTTTGCTTGTTTGTTGTCACAAAAATAATTATACCAATTCAATGCACGAATTTCTTCGCTTCTGAGATTTTGCATCTCGGCTTGATTGGTCCAAGAAGGTTCCATGCCATATGCTTTTGCATCGGCACCAGGATTAATCTTGGAAAATTTCATAGTTTATTCACCCAATGTAAATGATACAGATTTGATAGAATCGTAGCGGAATGAACGCCATTCGTTTTTCTCTAAGTCAACTACAGAGATAGACTCATCAGTTGAAGTGGTGCGAACACGTTCGGTTTTCTTTTCGTATGTTGGAATTGCACTCTCTTGCAATGTGCATTTCATGGTACGCATTGTACCGTCTTTCTTAAGAAAGTCAACAGTCACAGGACCGTATTTGAGATGGCTAACAAGCCAATCACGAAATAGTTTTTGTTCTTTTGGTGTAGTTGTTGCATAATTAAAAGTTGTCATATCAAAATTCTCCATGTTAAAAATATCTTTCATTCAATGTCTCTAGTATACCTACAATCCGTTCAGTTGTCAAGTTTGCCATGCTAACTCTTTTCTATTCTCAACTCATCATAAAGATAATCATGCAATTCATTGATACCACCAATATAAGTTAAGTTGTGGTATATGTGTGGAACAAAAGTAGTTCCTGGAATTAGCTTATCCAATTGATCTCTTGTATAGTCTTGTCCTAAGATAAAAAGTTTATATTTTCGTCTACAAACATTTAAAAGCAATTCTGCTTTTTCGGTAGACTTGCTTCCTATTGCACCATAAACATAGTACGTCACGGCGCATTGTACACCTGCACAAATTCACTTGGTTCATAATGTAGTATTGCAGTTTTTAGTGTACCCTTAAATTCATATGTAACTTGATAGCCTTTAATTACATCATAATAATTTTGATGTGTCACAAGATTACATACAGGTCTTGAATCTGTTTCAGTTTTTGCAATTATGGGAGAATTTACAGAAGTACCGCTGTAATGCGTAGTCCCATAATATCTCTCACAATAATTTTTTGTTGCCATATATGCTACCTTTTCTACTATAGGTTTTTTTGATATAACCCTTGCCATATAGATTCCACTTTGGGTAGAAGAATCTTCGACAAGAACAACTCCAGCTTTTGCAATAGATGCAAAAAAAGAAATTGCTATAATACTATGTAGCGCACACAACTTTTTCATAATTACTGAATTACGTATACACTAGTAACCGCTTTAATTCTTACTGTATCACCGGGATCGTTTTCCATACGAACTGTACGTATCTGTCCAAAATATTCAAACGTAACGTCATATCCATTAACGACTTGTTTATATTCTCTGTCATTATATGGAACGCAACGTTGAATCATCTTTGATTGTCCCGCACCAACAACGCCTCCAGAGACTGCTGGAGATGGAGATAAGTCTTCAACTAACGTGCATGATTGGCGAATAACACTATAAACTTTTGAGGTTGTAATGGGCTGAATTCGCACAACTCTAGCTAAGTCATATTTTACAAAATTATCACCGCTACCTGTGCTATATCCTCCAGTAACTTCTGGAGAAGTATTACGTCCCGACCCATAAAAAGCCTCTGCACTTGAATTTGTTATTACGCAAATGCCAAGCAGACTGGCAAGTAAAAGTTTCACTTTGAACTCCCCAATAGTGCATTAACTAATGCAGTCAACCAAAACATTGACATTACAGTTTCCCATGTCACGGGAATATCCGTAGAAAACAAAGTATTAACTGCACACAATGTAATGTATGAACCTAAAATGTACAATGATATCCAAGCAAACAATGCGCCAGCAATAACACCGCCAGTCATTTTTTCTTGTGCGAACGTAAACGGACCGATTTTCATAAAAAACTCCTATTTAATGTTTGTACAGTATAACACATCATATCCAATATGTCAAAATGTATTTAACGATGGTTCATATTCGGCAATCAATTCTCGTTCACGCTGGTGTGCAGGTTTACGCCCACGGATCACTTCGACAACTTCATATTGCCAATTTGCACCAGCCAACTCACGCAATGCATTACACATTGCCCAATTTTTGTTTTCACACTTAGCACGACTCACATGTTTTTGCCAACGGATTTTAACCGAACGCAAATAGGCTTGACCCTGTGCAACAGTCAAGCCAACATATGTATCGCCAGTATCAACGCATGTAACTTTGTACAGTACATGGTTTCGGTCGCAACGTTTCTTTCTCAATGTCATATAGACAGTATACCATACTGGGACAGCAGGTCAAGGGTTATTTTGGCTTTGTTGCTCAAAAACAACAAAAATCCCCCTCTGAAACGTGTCAAAAACTTGGTTTACCATAAATATGTTGTCAAGTCCTAGGGAGGATAATAGTTATGGACATTGTAGAGATACTTTTAAAAGCATGGCCAGTATTCTTAGCATTCATTACTTTAGTCATAGTTTTGGCTAAAATGGACGTGCGAATCGGGGTATTAGAAGAAAAAGTCAAATCATTATTCGATTTGCATAACAAAGGAAAATAAAATGGCAGAAAAAACAGCAGAACAAGCACATGAAAAAGGTGCGTTTATAGAGAAATTATTATTTGCTCTATTACCTTTATTAGTTGGTTCAGTTGGATATTTAATTCAAGCATTAGGTTCTATTCAACATGATGTGACCATTCTGAATCAAAAAGTGAGTTTAGTTGTTACTACAGATAACAAGCAGGCTAGCAATAGTGGTGCTGAATTGGCACGTGAAAAACTATGTCAAGACTTAGAAAAAGAAATTCAAAAGAACCGTGATGCTATCATGGAAAATCGTCAGCACATTGCTATCCTTGAAGATAGAGCCGGCATGAAGAAAATGGGACCAATGAAGGAACACTAAAATGGCTGAAGTAGTATTACAACAGAAACCATTGTCACGTAGCGAACGTGAGGCACATATTAAAGATAAAGCTGGATGGGTAATTACCGTCTTAGCCGCTTTACTTGCAATTAACACTTATATATCAAATGGTAACAGCAGTAAAGTTTTGAACAATACAATTAGTGCAAACAATACTTGGGCATTCTATCAAGCAAAATCGGTTAAACAAACTCTTGCTGAGATGGCTAGAGATGATGCTATCGATAGAAAACAATTAGATAAAGCAGAAAAGTTAACTGCAAAGATTGATAGATACGAATCGGATCCTACTACTGGTGAAGGTAAGAAAGAATTAATGGCAAAGGCAAAAGGTCTTGAAGCCGAACGTGACCAGATTCGCAAATCTAGTCCTTGGTTGACATTTGCGGGTTCTGCATTTCAAATTGCAATTGTTTTGTTAACTGCAAGCATTCTAGCAGTCAGCATGTCATTGTATTTCGCTAGTATTGTTGTTGGAATTTTTGCCTCAGTACTAATGAGTCAGGGTCTGTGGCTTTGGCTTCCTATCGTCTTGTAAAGTTTTCATCAATTATATTATGTTTCATTATTTTAACTGGAAGTGCTGAAGTAAAAGAAAGTCCTAAAAAACAGGATGAAGTAAAAACCTGCACCAAATGGAAATGGGCGGGTGATGTTTTCAATCGAACAGTCTGGTGTGTGGAATGGACCATAAAAGATTGTTCTCAACGATTACATAAAGACATATGTAAACTTGGCGGCTAATAGTCATGGATCCAATTACAATCGGACTTGCATTCTCAGCCGCCCAGAGTGCAGTCAGTCACATCAAGCAGGCAATCGCATTAGGCAAAGACGTTAACAGTCTTGTTGGACAATTCAGCAAATTTTTTGAATCTTCAGATGCCATTCATCGTGAGAGATCAAAGGTAAAAGCAAAAGCAAGTCGATTAGGAAAAACTGACGCAGAGTTAGGTAAAGAAGCACTTGAAATTGCTATGCATAGTGATGCTTTAAGACAAGCAGAACGTGAATTGAAAGATATGATTCTGTGGCAGTTAGGTAAACCACAGATTTGGGAACAAATGATTCAAGAGCGAACTAGATTATTCAAAGAACGTGCTGATGCTGAACGTGCAGAAGAAGAAAGAAAACTAGCCCATAAAAAGAAAGTGGCAGACCAGATTTTATTTGGAATGTATTTTATTGGGTTTGCCGCTATCGTTTTTGCACTTGTAATGGGTGGTATTGGAATATATGGTGCTGTTGAAGAAAAAAGAATTTATGAAGAAAAGGTTGCTAAAAGAAATTTGCTTATACGACAGCAACAAAAAGAACGTGATGCAAAAGAACGTGATGCAAGAGATAAAGCAATTGGAGGAGGCTAACTTATGTACTTTAATATAATTATTACATTTAACGATTTATTATTTTTATTCTGTATGACTCCGTTACTTGCTGTCTTTTGGGTTATGTTTAAAGATTGGTTAAAGGATAGAAAATGAAAACATATCGTTCTATTTTTGTGAGTGATGTACATTTAGGTACCAAAGATAGTCAGGCTGATAAGTTAAATAACTTTTTAAAGCATAACAGTTGTGACACACTATATCTAGTGGGTGATATTATTGATGCATGGCGCATACAACAAAACAAGTGGCGTTGGAAACAAAGTCATACCAATGTAGTGCGTAGAGTATTAGGTCACGCAAAACGTGGCACTAGAGTTGTTTATGTTGCAGGCAATCACGATGAGTTTCTTAGACCCATGATACCATATGGTTTTAGTTTTGGTCTTATCGAAATTCACAATCAAATAGAACATATAGGTGCAGATGGCAAACACTATTTAGTTACACATGGTGACTTGTTTGATGGCATTACTAGACTTGCACCATGGTTGAGTTTTTTAGGAGATAAAGCATATGATTTCATTCTTTCGCTCAATAGCAAGTTCAATTGGATACGTCATCGTTTTGGTTTTGGGTATTTTAGTATTAGTAAATATCTTAAGCATAGAGTAAAAAAGGCTGTAGATTTTATATTTCAATTTGAAAAAAATCTAGCCGCTTACTGTATCAAACGAGGTTTTGATGGGGTAATATGCGGACACATACACCACGCAGAGATTAAAGAAATCAATGGTGTTATGTATATGAATGATGGCGATTGGGTTGAAAGTTGTACAGCACTTGTAGAACATCATGACGGTCGATGGGAAATTATAACTTGGACTAAGGAGAAAGATAATGATGAAACTCTGTGATAAAATTACTATTGTTGTGCCTTGTAAGAATGAAGAAAATTATATTCATCATCTACTAGATTCATTACGTTCACAAAACATAGGTGACACTAGAGTAATCATTGCTGACTGTTCAACCGATGCCACTAGACAAGTTATTAAGGATAACAGTATTGGACTGAATGTTGAAATCATTGATGGTGGTCCAGTATCTATTGCTAAGAACAACGGAGCAAGACTAGTCACTACTCCGTACATTCTGTTTATCGATGCTGATGTTCGATTCTTTAAAGATACAGTTATTAGAGATGCTGTCAACAAGATGGAATTAAAGAAACTGCATCTTGTTGGACTAAACATTAAATGTTACGACAAAGACATACGAGCAAAGATTGGATTTACAGCATTTAATGTAATCAATCACACACTAAAATTCTTTAGCCCATTTGCTGTAGGTGCATTCATGCTGACACGTAAAGATAAGTTTGAAGAGTATGGTGGGTTTCCCGAAAACTTATTAACATCTGAAGACTACTTTTTATCTAAGAAATATAGTCCTAGAAAATTTAAGATTATTCGACATCACTTTGGACAAGATAGCCGTAGATTTAAAAAGATGGGCTACTTAGGTATGGGCAAATATCTTGTTAAAAATTTTGTCAATCGCAATAACAAAAAATATTGGGAAAGTTTATACCATAATAGATACTGGAATTAAACTTTTGGTGCAGGATTTCTCTTCTTAGGCGCAGTAGTTGTAGGCGCTTTAGTAGTATTTTGTGGTTTTGGCTTAGCAGTTTTAGAAACTGCTGGTGGTGTCTTTTTAGTCCACGATTGTTCTTTTGCGGCTGTGGGCTTAGGAGTTTCCGCAACAGCAGTTACAACTGGAGTTTCTTTAGGCTGAGTTACGATTTCAGCACTAACAACTTTTCCCATAACAGGCGCAGTAGTCTCTACGATATTCTTTTCGATATCCTCAGACTTTACATTGGGATTCAAGTAAGGACACTTTGCAGGATCGCCGCCATGTGCATCTTCTTCTTTTTTGTTTTTCACATACCATTGGTGTGCCAAGAAAGCAAGCACGCCAAATATAAATGATCCGATAATAATTTCCATGATTTTCCCCTTAAGTTAAAATTTCAATCGCATGATTGTAATGATTGATTCTGTCTTCTAAGCCAAGATAACCGCCATTGATGCGTTTTGTCATTGTCTTAATGTCTCCAATATCTGCTAGTTCATTTAGTCTAGCCGCAGACCAGAACCAACAAGCAGAATGAATAGCATATTCCGCTTCAAGTAACAAATCAGGATTCTCAACTAGTACATTGCTTTCGAACAATGATTGTGAGCATTTAGTGTAATTATTTTTTCCTGTAATTTGTACAATACCTCTACCACGAAAGTACCAACCTTCTCCAGAGGCTTCATCTCCATTACCCATACGATTTGCATATACACGATTTGCAATCATTTCTGGTCTACGTTCGTATTGTTTTGCTACTGCTTCAGTAGGAAAATATTTCTTAAACGTTCCAACTAAACCTTTTGCCGAGTAATTTAAATTCTCTTGAAGGGTAGTAAATCCACCAGACTCATGTCCACATTGTGCCATAAATGCGGCAACTCTATGTGGTGTGTCTATGTCATACTCAGGCAAGATATTAATTAAATTACTATACCACTCATCAAAGTTTTTAACTTTTGGAATTAGTTGTCTTACTGTCTCTTCCGTAAAAAAGTCCATTGCTATCTCCTATGATTATCATAGAAGTATTTAGCATTGAATTAATCCCAAAGTGCTTGATAGTACTTACCGAACAAACGAAATCCGTTTTGAATTCGTGTCTCAACAACTTTCATGCCTTCATAGTCACACTTGTATGTGTTATTGGGACCATCTGTCATTCGAAACAATTTAGCATCTTTCTTAGGAACTTCATTGCCATCTTTATCGACAGGTAGCCAAAGCAAGTCATGTTCACCAGAACGAAACTCTTCTTCCCAAGAATCATCATTCTTGCAAGTGAATGCAAAAATCATTTCATCTAATACCCAGTCCCAACGCTTGAAATGATTTTCGTCAGTATCCCATTCATTTTCTTTTGCTGGCGCTGAAGTTGACTTTAGTTCTTCTGGCACATCTTCATCATCAACATTGGGGGCGCCATGCTTTGTTGCTTGCAATTGTTTCAGCATAGGTAAGACAATCATTGCAAGTGTGTGGTCCATTGACCATGTGTCGTATTTGTCAATCTTGATATAAGATTTACGATTACGCTTAGACTCTATCCATTGACACAGTTTCAAAAGCCAAGTTTCTGGAGCATTTTTTGAATCTGTAATTTCTTCATTTGTAGTTCCATGAGAAAGCCATGTACCAAAGTTATGCACCCATTTAGGTTTGCTTTTGTATCCATATTCATCCTCAACTTTTTTTGCCCAAAAGCAAAGTGCTTCAGCAATTTGATATGGTCCAACCCAATTCTTATAGGGTCCGATATAAACTTTCATTTCAATTTCTTTCTAATGTGTGGACACGGATTCGGTCTAGTGCGAGTTAGTTCTCCTCCAGCAAAAGGATCGTCATCTATTAACACACCGAACTCTTTTTCTATATAGTACTTACCCATCGCTTTGATACATTGATCCATCAAACTATTAGAACCAGAAGAATCATCTTCTGCCCAAAAGCAAATCGGAGACCTACCCCATGTACGATATCTTAAAACATCGTGGAAAATTTTTCTATGTTTTTTATTACTAGGGTCAAACGTTTCGAACACTCTGCCGAATTGTTGAATCTTGCTCATTACTTTCACTTTCTATCATAATTAAAAGGCGCTTTGATTCTTTACGAACCTCAGCAGTTACTGACCATCCAAAACCTTCAGGATGTAGCAACTCTTGCAAAAAATGCACAACTTCATTTTCAGTTTCCAGTTTCATTCGTCACCTTCACAAATGGACTGTTGACGGAAAAATCTTCAGGCAACCTCTCCACAATCTTAGTGAAATGATATGGATCGGGATAGTGTCGTAGAACACTCAAAGCACGTTGACGAATGTACTTTGGCACTCTAGGTGTTACTTTCGGGTTCAACAAATCTAAAAGCATTTGATGCCCACAACGTAACGCACGATATCTTTCATCGGGTAGAGTCATAATTATTCTCCCGAATATGTTCTTCCATTGTTGTGAAGAATGCTTTAATCTTCATTTCATCATTCCAAACTTTTGCGTAGTCATTGTCTTTATCACACATTACCAATGCTTCTTCTTTTGTAACGACACGGTGTGACACGATAGTTTCACCCAAGTGTTCTTGTGAAAACTCTTTGGCTTCTTCTAGTGTAACTGTATCAAGTGCCCAATCTGCTTTGTCTTTACCATATCTGTCAACACCAACAGGCACTTCTACCATGTAGCGTTCACGGAACATGGATACAGTTTCAACAAGCACCCATTGTGTTTCAATTTTCTTCATAGTCCAACTTCCATCTTTGTTGTCAATCCAATCAATAGTGTCACCAGTTTTCCAACCAGTTCCTTCTAGTATCTCATCATTCAAAGGAAGAATCAAGTCACCTGTTTCGGGGTCTTCTTCCAGTGAAATAGTCCAAGATTTGTTTGCCATGTGTGCTCCTCAAGTTGATAATACAATTATAACTCAAGTGTCATGGAAAGTCAAACTAGATGTTTGGCAAGTACCATACAGGAAATCCATGCCCATATAGTATTGAATCCCACCAATGTCGGTAGTAGTTTCTTTTCGCTTGCCCAAATAAGTGTCAGACTTGTTGCAAGTGTGAAAAAATACAACCACCAAACGCTAATTCCGAATATCAAACCTGGTACGATAATAATTGCCTTAGCCGCCCAACTTAAAAACTCTACAGTATTGTAATCAGTCCAATACTCTCTCTTAAACCACATGCCATAACATTCTTTAATTTTAGTGAATGTGATGTGTCGATATACAAGTGCTAATAAAATTCCAAATACTAATGTTGCAACTAAAATTTGATTTAATTCCATATCATCCTCATAAGTCCAATAGTGTCAATAGTCGTTAGCAGAATATAGTTAGCCAACATGCCAAAAGATTTCCTAGTCCAACTAGCCCAAGCATACAAAGCACAGCCAAGGATCCAGACAGGATAAAGAGCAAGAAGCGGAGGGGTGGGGACCGTGAGTGCCATAGTAATGCTACAACCAATGCTAATAGCCCAAGCAAGCAACTCAATAACAAAGCGAATTCTGTTAGACTTAAAATCATCTTTAATCCATTCTATAGTTGGTCTAAACAAATCAATAATCATAATCTCAATCCAAGTTAAACAAATCGGGATGTGTCTTTGCAAAATACAATCGTAGCAAGTTCCAATGTTCAAATAATTCTGTTGATTGTCGCTCAACAACCATACGCTTAATGCCATACAATGATTCTAATACTTTGCTAAAATCATTAATCTGATTTTGATACACGCTATAGTCGTATGGCTGACTATAGACTTTATATTCTTTCATCTGAAGAAACGTAGAGAACAATCGTTCAACGATAAAGGGAAACATATTCAGATTTGCATCTCTACTGTAGTTTGCACTACCATGATAAATCTCAGCATCTTTACCCGTCAATGCTTCAAGTTTTTCTTTGATATCTTTTACGAATGCAATGTACTCTAACCAAAATGCTTTTGTCGCAACAAAGTAACTGCAATAGCAAGTTGAATCTGTCATAACTGCATTAAGCACAGAAGGATCATACCCTCCAGCAACAAATGCGGCATGAACAACTTTTTTAATTCCTGGATGGAAATAATCTCCTTGTTCCCATACATTTGCAGTCAATGCATTCTGCACTCTAGCATGATTAAAAATGTAAACATCAAAACCATCATTATTATCAATAGCATGTTTAATTACATTCGCTTCATATCGCATTTTGCTTTGCCAACGAGGACCAAATACACCCCAAGCATCTAAGTCATCTGCAAAACCTTCGTCAATAATACGATTGAACGAATGAAACTCACGTAACTCAGGACGTTCATTAGTTGTATTATCAAATGACGTTAGTAAAGGATCAACTAAAGGAATCTGCCTGTCTTCAAAACAAATCTGAAAAATTTTATAGTTCAATCTGACACCCCATTACCATTAGGAGCAATATTTCCTTGCACTCCAATTTTTGAAATTCTTTGAATCAACTCTTCTCTCAAATGCGAAAATAGTAAATGTTCAATATCAATATACCCACCAGAATTCAAAACGTTGTTCATAGTGGCAAACATGTTTCTATAGGTGTGTGCAATCTCAGGAAGTAATTCGGAATCAAAACTCCAAAGTCTACTCATATATTGAAAGATAACATTTCCAGTAACTGCTGGCGTAAACTGACTAGTGAATGGTCCACGAATAATAATTTTTCCTGTCGCATTGTAATGTGTATCATAATTAAATGCATCATTTAATGTATATCTACCACTCATCTTGAAAATGCGTTTGTAGTTTTTGTATTCTCCACTATCAAGTAGTTGTTCGTACATAGTACCAAACGTCATTATCTCAGCCATGTTCTTTACGATATCTTGACTAGGAATGACAAGAATATTTTTCAGTTGTGGTGATTCGCAAAAGCTAACAAACGTATCGATATGTGGTGATAATTCTTTTTTCTCATCATCAGACAAGTCTTTATCACCACCATCAATAATCATAATGTCGGCAGGACACCGACTCTTAATTGATTTACAAGTTTCGATTGTTTGTTGTAGTCTTTGTGCAGGATTAAAGATTCCGTGTTTAGTATGTATTGCAGACGATACTAAAAATAGACTTTCATTCTTTTGGTTTTCTGACATTTGGTTTTCTCACAGGTTTAGCAACAGTCTTTTTTGCTCTAGGTTTTCTAGTAGCTTTCTCGGCTGCCGCAATCATCAATTCTTCTTTCTTATTTAACCTCTTAAAGACTTCCTCAGGTGCCATCCATATATCTTTATTTTCTAGAATAGATTGAATCTCTTCTTCGGTTAAAAAATTGTCGTATACACTACGCATGAATTTATCGGACCATTTACGTTCATACATGATGTTATCATACATCTCGCCGCCTTTGCCTATTGTTCCACCAGAGTAGTTGTGGAACATAAACATTGAGTGTTCGGAGATTTCAAATCCGTGTCCGCATAAAAATATCATAGTAGCCGCAGACATACATGCGCCTTCTACCGATGTGATAATTTTAGCTTCACATTCTGCCATCACACGCATCAATTGTATAGCAGTAAATAAATTACCACCAGGTGAGTTAATATGGATTTTAATGATATCAGTCTCTGAAGCATTTCTGATAATTTCATACCATTCAACGTAATCTTCCGGAGAAGATATTTCACCAGTCAAATATAGGGTATATAAATGACCAATCGGCTTAGGTTGCCTAGGTTTTTTGGAATCATCTAAGTTAAATATTGATCCCAATTTGTTTTCTTCTTCATCCATAGTTACTCACTTTCTACAGTAATATAGAGTATACTCTATTTTGTTTTAGATGTCAAACTTTCAACTCCATATTTGCACAACCAGTATGCATCAATCAAGTCAGAAGAAGGATTCCATTGCTTCTCAGTCATATGTAGTTCGTCTTTTAAACGAATGTCATTGAATTCTTCAAAAACTTCCTGCATTCGTTCTTTATTTGCATTGCCTTTACCAGTAGCATATTTCTTAAGTACCGTTGGTGGAACTTCTGTACATTCTACGGCAAACAACCATAGTCTATATTTTAGAATGCCAGCATTCTCTGCAATGTTGAATACTCTGCCTTTTGATCCCATAGAATAACCTTCTAGGAATACGTGACAGTCTTTGTCTGTTTCTAACAATTTATCGATAAAGAAATTTGATATACCATCGTATCGCAATACGTCAGTCATTCCTTCGTGGTCGAAAAATTTACCTGTTATGTTTTTAAATTGTACATCATATTTTCTAGATTGGGTTAGAAAATAAAAATTACAATCAGAAAAATTAAAATGTCCAATCCTGTCATTGTTTTCTCCAGTATCAAATACGCACATTGCAGGACATGTTAGGGAATAATCTATTCCTGCTACAATCATCTATCGTCTTCTTCCGTGTTCCATTCATCTTCTATTAGGCTATCCCAATCTTCATCCGTCCACTCTTCTTCAATTTCCGTAATTGTTTCTTCCGATATTTGTGATCCACAATAGGAACAATTTGTTGGAATTAAATCTGATACTCCTGCCGATGGTGTTACCGAATACTCAGCTTCGCATGTATCGCAGAATACTTTATATGTTGTCATGTTTTCTCCTTATTCGTACATTACTGTACTTGTGTCTCCAAGTGCCCATTTTGGGTCTAATTCAACATTCCATCTTTTTGTAGCAACTTTAAAATCTGGTGTCTTCATTTGTTTAGGATTGCTTGCAGGTTCTAATATGATTAATCTATTATTTGGTTGAGCCGCAAACTGTCCATTATCACATTTGATAAAATTAAATGATTTGTGATCTTCAATATCTTCACTATGACCACAATCCAATGTATTGAAATCTGTATGTGCAGAATCAACGGTGAAGAGATACTCGCCATACATCCAATCGCCGCCTTTTAACTTAAACTTACATTTCATGTTAGCAATCATAGATTTTCTTATGACTGTTATATCTGACGATAAACTATTCCACAACTGTAAATAGTCTAATGACAATGGCTCACCTTGAATTGGTTTCCAACAATATGCATGAAGAGGTAATTTATCGTACAATGCACCATATTCGTTTAAATATGATTCTATACGAAATGCTTGACTTCTTAATGATTTTATTGTTATCCACCAACATGGAACTAACTCCCCAAAACCTTTTTCAAAGTCATAGAGAAATTCTTTGCGTACAAAACATTTAACTGCCGGAAGATTTGCTACGATATGTGCCATTTACCAATGCCTTATAACGCCCGCTACGATGAATATGTTCGTTATTATATAGCAAAGCACAATACATGTTCTGATGATTGCAACTCTGTCCGACTCTTTATCACATACACTAGCTTTTTCACCTAGTGCTTTTGCCCATAGTCGCCACATGAATCCCTCAATTGCACCAAGATTGTTTCGCTTCTCCGTAGTATTCACGGGCTAAACCGTTTGCAATCAATGCTTGTCTTAAACTATTCCCGTCTAAGATAACGTCACCCAAGACACGCCCACCATACTTATCCCAATCCATCAACATAACTTGTCTGTGTTTTGCCGATGCAACTGCTTTCTTTGTGAATTCTGTAGCACGTTGTCCTCTCAAGTCTTCTTGTGGACATTGCGCTCTGAATCCCTTTTCTGGTGTGTCAACACCAAATACACGAATACTCAATTCTTTTTTGAGTGGCTCGGGAAGGAATGTCGCTTCAAACGCAACAGTATCTCCATCGATAACCCTAGTAATATTAGCGTCATAGATAACTCCCGGTTTTTGTTTTCCTGTTTGTGCGTGTGCATTCAATGCAGAGCATACAAACCCTGCAACAATTACTGTGAGCCAAAATGTGTATTTTAGATAGTTCATGCCGCTTTCCCCCATACGTCTGCCCAATCACCTTTTGTAGCACCCTTTGCATAATCGGTTGCTCTGTTCTCAAAGAAATTTGTATGCGTTGGAGCATTAATCATTTCTTCAACCCAAGGTAATGGATTCTTTTTAACTTTAAAAATGCCTTTTAGTCCAAGACTGATAAGGCGCCTGTCTGCAATATAGCGAATGTACTTCTTAACTTCTTCTGAAGTGAGTCCTTCCATCGCATTGATACCGAACGCCAAGTCAATAAACTTGTCTTCAAGTTCAACCATTCGTTCTGCAATAGTATATATCTTAGATTTTAATTCGTCATTCCAAATTTCATTATTCTCTTGGATAAATGATCTGAATAATTTAATCATAGATTCTGCATGTTGCGTTTCATCAACGATAGACCATGTAATAATCTGTCCCATGCCTTTCATCTTACCCATACGTGGAAAGTTTAATAGCATAATGAATGAAGAGAATAACTGCATACCTTCTGTGAATGCTGAAAATACTGCAATGTGAGTAGCAGTAGATTGCAAGTCGCCATTCTTATCTGAAATGTCTAACACATAATCGTGTTTGTCTTTCATTTCTTGATATGCTAAGAATTCGTTATATGTTGTATCTGGTAGACCTAATGTTTCAATCAAATGCGAATATGCGGCAACGTGCAATGCTTCTCTAGCCGCAAAGCCAAGCAACATCATACGTACTTCTGGTTGTTTGAAGTATGGTAGATAGTTCTTTACATAGCCACCAGCAACATCAATGTCACCCTGTGTAAAGAATCTAAAAATATTTGTTAAAAAGTGTTTCTCTTCTGTTGTTAATTTTTTCTTCCAATCTTTAACGTCTTCAGCCATCGGCACTTCAGTATGTAGCCAATGACTCTGTTCATGTTTCAACCATGCATCATATGCCCATGGATAGTTAAAGGGTTTGAATGCATCTCTGCCATCCATTAAATTACTTTTTGTTTTTATTGCATTCATTCGTTGACCTCAAACACTATTCTTTTATTCGGATTGTTTTTTAAAAAATTCTTTATTGCAGTTTCAATAGTTGAGCCTTGGGATAAAAATGCGTTTGTGTTTTTGTCCCAAAGAAAAATCTCATTATTATGAACTTCACTTTTACCAACAATAACTTCAACTTCTATTTGAGGTTCATTGTTTGTTATATTTGTTATTTCATTGCTAGCCTTTGAAATCTTACGAAAAGTTAAAAATGCAACTGCTAGTAGAAATAATAGTTCTAAAATTCCAAAATCAAAATTCATATAATTGGTATCCAATGATTGTCTGGTAAATTACCATCATTCCAACCTTCCATAACAGTTTTTCTATTTACTACATCAAACGCAATAGTAATTCTAGGTCTATTTTCATCCCAAGGCCAAGTTCTATGTTGGTCGCCGTCACTTGGACTCATTACCAACAAATTATTTTCACTAGGAATATCAATTTGATTATCACTATTGGGAAGTTTATATGTAGTTTTACTAGGTTCGCAATCAACACAATAAAACCCATGCCAAGACAAAGTGTTTGCTGGCCAGTGCCCGTGCCAATCTATAAACTCGCCCTTTCGATAAAAGTTTAACCAACATTGCATATAAAATTGGTTGTTATCGAATTCATCTTTAGGACAAATTTCCTTGAACATGAGACATATTTCTTTATATAGAGAATGAAATTCTGGTGATACTGGATATAAAAGTAAATTATATTGCTGAAATAATTGCGTTGTCATAGTTGAATGACCACTATAATGATTTTTTCCAAGAGCAAATGTTTTTTTAATGTGATAATACATTTGATACGACTTTAGCTTCATTTCAACTAAATCTAAATTAATTTTTTTAGTATGAATATAATTTTCAATATTATTAATTGTCATTAGTTAAGCCCCAAGCCACTCAGCCAATTCATTTTTCATTTTCATGCCAGAAAATCTTTTGACTTCAATATCGCCATCCAACATCACTAAAGTTGGGACGCCACGTATGCCGTATTGCATTGCAACTTCTTGTCTTTCATCAATATCAAAAACTTCAATTGGAATTTTACTATCAATATCTTCCAATGTTTTTGCTAACATTTTGCACGGTTGACACCATGATGCCGTAAATCTAAGTACTCTCATTTTTTATCCCTCACATGCTAAACAAGTATCACCATCGATAAGTGCTTTCATATCTAGTTCTTTAATAACTTCACGTTCAATACGTTTTGAAACTTTATCTGCTTTACCAATCTTTTCTGAACGGCAATAGTAGAGTGTTTTCAGTCCTTGCTTCCACGCTTGAAAGTGTACTGCATGTAAATATTTAATATTCACATCAGGACGGAAAAATAGATTTAATGATTGCGCTTGATCTATATATGTTTGTCTGTCTGCGGCATGACTGACTAGCCAACGCTGGTCAATCTCCATAGAAGTCTTGAATACATCTTTCTGCCAATCATCAAGAATATCCAAGTGCTGTACACTACCATCATTAGCAATGATGCTAGACCAAACTGTCTGATATTCATCATCTGATTTTACTACACTTTTGATGATTCTGTCAAGCCATTTGTTTTTGGCTAGAGATGATCCCGATAAAGTGTCCTGACGATAAGCATTGGCACGATAAGGTTCTATTGAAGGACTGGTATTGCCCATAATAATAGAACTAGAAGCATTGGGAGCAATAGCCATAAGATGACTAAACCTATTCCCAGTACCAACTGCATCAAGAGCCTCACCTCGCTCTTTACCCAACTTAAGATTCGCATCATTGAGTTGTTCCCTTACGTGTTTAAAGATTTGTTTGTTTCTTCCGACTGCA